>JAAUXU010026810.1_pt1 | contig 25077 bp, 22 predicted proteins | sample 7278151 | NCBI WGS metagenome assembly JAAUXU01 (sample SAMN14350113, study PRJNA611818) | marine sediment metagenome | isolation source: surface marine sediment (1.8m) | place: French Polynesia: Moorea | collected 2018-08 | reverse complement strand
CCCTCACAGAACCTAGCAACCTTTGGCCCAGACAATAGGGTTTTGCATGGTAGCACATAGTGCCAGAGGACCCGGAGAGTGAAGCCTGGCGGAAATGATGGGCCAGGGGGCCAGGATTGTTCTGTGAAAGTTTCAGTGCATTTCATCAACGTTTGCCCCCTGAAAAAGTCTAATTTTCAGCCTCTTTGGCATGTCTCCCTCTCCAGTTGGTCTCACTTTGAGCATTCTGGCATCAAAATGGGCAGCCCCGACAATGAAGCTCTGTACTGAACATTGTGCCTGAGTATCATAGCTACATGTTCCACATCAAAATTCCATCTCAAAATGTCCGAGTGTAGCACATGAGGTGTGGTCATGCCCGTGGCTAATCTTTATGCCAAGGACTGTACACCTCTGCGTAGTCAAAGAATCACCTTTTTTATGTTCCTCCGTTCCCCTTAAATAAATCTTGAGAAAGTTGCACTCCATGTGTGTAATTGAGAGCAATAAACCCTGTACGTCTGAGCCAACAAGAAGTTTACGGAGAAAAAGCTGAAACCCAATTAGTTTCAGTCACAAAACCTTCCCTGCAGATTCTACACTTTCTAATAGATTTCATGAGCATCAGGGTGCATGTGAAGAGCAGATGAAGCTTGTGTGACTTTGCGCAAGAACATTGCAGCCCTGAAGACCTGTCATTCACTTGTGGGCTGACATGGTAGTGGCTGCCCCATCAATGGCTAAAGGCACTTGTGCCTGGCATTAAATTTGGAGGCGCAATTTTTGACAAAATAACTATCCCGTAATAAAGTTGGTGACAAGTTGACAGCCTTCAAGTTTTGAGGTGTTTTTGAGGAGGCTTTGGCACTTATGAGGTGATAAAGAGATAACCACAAAATTGTATTGCTGTGGGTGACAAAAATAACAATTTAGAAACACATTAACACCTTTGCGTTGCTGAATCTCTGGCTAAAGTTATTCAGTCATCTTGAGGAAAGAAGCAGTGTGACCTTCTTGAAGCTGCCTCTGTTTTATGTGTGGTATTAGTGGATCTCCAATGACTGTCACGCCATGCTGAAAGTTCTATCATAGGTGACAACATGGAAGCAAACTTGAATTAGTGAAGCTAAATGTCCTTGAAAAGGTCTTTTCTCTTTTTGCGTTATTTTTGAGAAACTTTGATCTTCCATAGGGGAGTCAGGATTTTTTGCAGAATGAAAATATCTGGATCAGGAGTGGAATCTACTGTCCAAAACCCTCCATGAAATAGGTGATTTCAGGCATACACAGCAAAAGAAGTGAATAGCATTAAGTTTTTAGTGATCACCTAGAATTTCAAGCTGTAGTAGTCATGGATAAATTGTCTGGTCTGCATTGCTCCGGGTCCAGGGTTTTAACCTCTTTTGAGAAAAAGTATTCTACTTGTAGAAAAGTAGTTCTAGTAAACAAAGTTTTAGTGGTCATCTCTGTTTTAGTGTGATATATTTGGGCTAATAAATGAAGTACTGTTGTCCGTCACTCTCATAAGTGGAAACGACTGTGCTTAATTGGGTGACAAAATCACTTCAGTGAACTTTCATAGTATTTGTGCGAAGTACATGTATATGTCATTATCTTTTTTTTCTTTGACGGCACTTACGTTGCTTTGCCACATTTGTGAGCAGTGTGTACATAACTATATATATATATATATATATATATATATATTTATGACAATGTCAGCGTCAGAGCTTAACATTTGTAATTTTAATCCACTTAGGATAATCATTAGCCTAGACCATGAAACAAAAATTTTGGAATTTTGCCTAGTACATCTTAGGTTTGTTCCCTCATGCGCAATGGAGAGGATGTAGTCAAACTTTTTTTGAAAAATTGACCCCCTCTCATCCAAAAAACGCTTTTCTGAGTCCGGTACATAACAAGTTGTTCAGATTTAGAAGGTCATGGGGTGAAGCTTAACACAGTTTGTTTTCAGCTTTATTTGACTACAGTGCTTCAGTTTAGCATCTAGAAGGAAACTAAGCTGGTCCACATCAAATTTGTAACGTTGACCTAACATCCCTATGGCCATGAACCTTTAAAGGTAGAGAGGGGACCCAATAACGCATTACTTTTTCATTCCATTTGACTAGACTGTCTTTAAATATAGCCTTGCACCAAATGTAGAACGCCTCAGGAGGTCTAGCTTAATAATTCTGCTGAGTTCAGTGGGACTCAGAGTCCTTCTAAGGAAGGAGACTTTAGCCCCGAGAGAGAGAGCACTGTGTACACATGAGTGAAGCTACGACCTAAAGCTGAATTGTCGACTTGCACGCCACTTAAAGCAATCGCGATCATAGCAATGCACGGTGTGATGCAGTGGGTGCTGTGCAAGAACCCGGTGCCCTCCTCTTTGCACCGCCACCCCGACAATGGCACTCCCCTCATCGACGACTCAAGAGTCGTCGTGTCGTCCTACGTCAGGCTGCACCCCATGTTTGTGTCCACGTACTTGGAGAACTGATCACTGATCAGTCCTCTGGAATACGTTCAAGCTCTGTCTGTGGATCTGTTATCGAAGCCGATCGACATTCACATGTCGTGGCCCAGCTATGTACACTTGTACCAAATGCTTCAACTTTTGCTCCTTCAGCGCTGACAAAGACCGTGTTTACTGAGCAACTGGGCAAATAAGCCCTTGCCTGCGGTCCTCGGTCCGTCCCTTCGACATGCATAAACGTATACCAAGTGAAGTGCACAGTACCAAAAAGAGAAGAAAGCAGACCCGGTGGCTACAGTCAGTGGTGCGTATGACTGTGCAGTATTGTGGTGTGTCACTGATGTGCACTTTAAAAAAAGTAGAGGAAGTCATTCATAGGCGAAGACCACATATACGACATTTCCGCAGACAGTCAGGCATGAGGCCTCTTTCCTGGGACTTTTTGAAGGATGTTTATGAGATTTTTTTCTTTCTGTTCACATTTGCAAATTAGTACATTGCCTCCAACTTTTTCCTGTGCTCATTGCGTGACCATCACAGCATCGCTGTGATGACACAACATAACGATCCTGAACAGAATCCGAAGGATTTGCTTCAACGCACACTTGATTTTTGAAGAAATGTTCCTTGAGTGACATTGGGGGTTGGCATCATTCTCGTTGGGTGTCTCTGTAGTTAGATACAAAAAGCTAGGATCGCCGATGCACGCGCGAAGAAGAGACTTTGCTACGATATGCAAAAGAGTTAGCCTGATGTCGGGGTCATTATGTGACCGCGAGAAAGATCCTGCGTGCGCGCGTGCGGCCACGCGCATGCGCACGCCTGGTGTGGGAATGGGGCTGCCGGAGGAAAAGAGAGGCTTCGAGCTTTCTTTGCTCTCCACGAAGGGTTCTCCTTTCTCTCTGAAGAAGTGTCGGGAGTAGAAAGCTATCGATTTTCGAGCTTTGCGCGTGGGTAGAACGATTCCTTACAGCAGCGGGAGCAGCAGCAGCAGCAGCAGCAGCAGCAACAACAACAGCAACACCAGCAGCACCAGCGGCGAAAGGCTGGCCTGCGTGTTCCCTTCCGTCCTCTCCTCCTTCCCCATCACTGCTCATCCATCTATCTTCACTGCTGGAGGTGCTGTGGTACAGAGTAGCAACACGCGCACACTTTGCGTACCTCCTGCACGTACTGCATTGGGGGGGCTTTCTCCTTTCTCCCTTGTCCCTGCTGCTGTTGCTTATGGTAGAGCAAAATCTGACGTGCCAGCCGCTTTTGGGGGGCGACCTCACGCCCACGGAGGACGACGGCAGCGGCAGCAGCGGCGGCAGCCTCGTGGTGTGGGCTTCTTTTCAGTCTATCCTCCTGCTTCCTTCCTCTTTCTACACGTCAGCCCGTTCATGCATATGGGCAGCAGGAGCAAGAAGGGGGATTCTTCGCAGCCGTCGCCGCCGCGCCGCCGTCGCCCTCGTCGTAGACGACGGCGACGACGACGACGACGCTACTGCTGCCGCTCGTCTAGTACGTGTTACACAGGCTGCTGAGGACGAGGAAGAAGCAGAAGAAGAGGAAGAAGAAGACACATCCATCCGACCTGGAGTGGCCGGGAGAGGGAGGAGAGAGTTGTAAAGGGATCGCCGCCGTCGAAGCAGCAGCAACATTGCAGCCTTCTTCCTCTCCTCCTCCAACTCGTCGTCGTCGTCGTCGTCGTCGTCGTCGTCGTCGTCGTCGTCGTCGTCGTCGTCGTCGTCGCTGCCGTCGGCGGCGTCGGCGTCGGCTTTGGAGAGAGTGCGAGAGCGGTGAGCGAGAGATGAGTTCGCTCCGACCGACGCGCTCGTGCCAGTTGGTGTGCTGCAGACTGTCAGACCAAAACAAATATGTATGCTTTACAACCTGCGAGCAGGAGGAGGAGGAGGAGGCAGTGAGCTCAGTGAGCGACGACATCTTCTTGCCCAAGGAGCCTCGTCACAGCCGCCAGTGTCATAAATGACCAAACCAGTGTGACCAGGTCAAGGCGTCATACGTACGTAGTGCGAAGAAGCAGCAGAAGAAGATTATGTCGTGCATCAGTCCAGGCAGCTGCTCCCTGTGACACTAGAGGACCCGCAAAACACCCAACTTCTACAGGGACGAGATCAAGTGCCGCACGCCCGTAGTCGTCCGTCTGGGATGGAATCTCCTCCTGCTTCGGGGCCTCCACAACCGTCGTCGCCGTCGTCGTCCTTGTCCTCGCCGTCACCGTCGCCGTCGTCGCCGTCGTCGTCGTCGTCGCCGTCTCTCCATTCCAGCGGATGCCGGTGAGCTCTTCTCAATGCTGCTACCAATAATCTCTGGCCAGGATTCTTTTCATGCATTCATTCCTCTGCGAGGAGAGGAGCAAGAGGAGCAAGAGGAGGGGGGGGAAAAAGGTTCTTGGTTTTTCTGCATCTCCTACGGAAACTATGGGCGCGTGTGCGCGCGCGCGCGTGTGTGTGCGCGTGTCTCCTCTCTCTCTCTCTCGCACTTTTGTCGCCGTTTTGCCGGTCTTTCTCTGCCTGAGCGCGGCCAAGTCAGCCCCCGGCCGAGCAATCTGGCACCCCGCAAGCCCCCCCCCCCCCCCCTTTTTGCTCGCTCGAGTCAATCGCGCTCGCCCGAGACAGAGAGAAAACGATCGCCTTCGCCTTCGCCTTCGCCGCCACCACCACAGCCACACTGGTCTATGTACTGTGCGACGTGTCTGCCCTCTGCTCCCCCCCCCTGCTGGCTGTTACTTTTTTACGTAGAAAATTTTTGGACGGGACCCTCGACCGTTTTCGTCACGTCTTTTTCGTCGTTTTCCTCCCTGCAAATCACGTATGAGCTGGAATGGAAAGGGCCGGAGGAGGCAGAAGAGACTGATGGATTCCCGAGCTGGCTGAACGAGCATCTCAGTCATTGGGAGCCTTTGACTTGGCGTATAAAAACAAATATTGGAATCCGTAATCGTTATTTATTATCGTTGGACATTTGTTGGCTGCGAGCGTTGCTTCTTGGTATTTTGCGCCTCCAAGTTCGTTCACCTCCTCCCCCTCCTGTCAGTCGGTGATGTCGTCGCACACTCACGTAGGTGAACTGTTGAAATTGCACTGCCAGCTCAGGCGATTCAGGCGTATTGAGTGCATTTGTTGGAGAAAAAGCCGCCGAAGGAGTGCATCACCCAGGACAGTTGACGGACGTTTGAGCAGAGCAGGACGAGCTTAGTCCGTGGCCGACTGCTGCCGGTTCGAGGCCGAGTGCCAGTCAGCGGTCCGTCAATCTTACCAAAGTTGCTTCAAGTCCTCTTAATCCTTGGCAGCGCGCCGAGGGGAGGATCAAAATCAAAGTTCCAAACCAATAGATTATTCGCACAGCCGCAGGCAGACAGGGCAGACCTGCTCGCAGTCCGTTTTGTCCGTGGGTCCTTCCGTCAGTCAGTCCATACAATATGTAGAGTGTTTCGAGAGATCAGGTGTTTCTGTAACGCATACTTTTAACAAAACACGCTTATTCCATCAAAGGATAACAAGTGCACATTGCGATCGTATCCACCTCTTATCCATCACTTGTTTGGTTAGTATATTTAGCTATTAACTGTCTAACTCAAACGGGCAATTGACAAGTGATATCCGTCCGACGCTTAAAAATGGCGAGTTGCTTTGTCTGGTGATGCAGAGGGAGGAAAAGAATGTTTTGCAAATGTCCCAACACCGCATGCAATTTGGCGGCGTGAGCAACAAAAAAGACTCATTTATCATTTCGCCATGTGAGATAAGAACACCGTACAGGCTGCGGCAGCCGCAGCCACTGTTGCACTCGCAACCGCAGCCGCAGCCGCGCAGGCGCCGTCGCTCTTTGCCGGCGGCGAACCTGACTGACGTTCCACACGGAGATGATTCGCTGGCCAGATACTCCACCGTCTGCCTGGTCCTGACGTGGCCAAGTCCGCCGATCACTGGTTCTCCCAGAGCCAAAGGCTGCAGGACTCATGCATTTGGTGAATGACATCGAGCGCAACAAGTTGGCACAAACCCTGGGAAATTGCCAGCAGAGGATGCCACAGCTCTCTCGTGTTTGTCTTGGAGATCTCTCAGCGTTCCCCCTCTTTCTTTTCTGAGGCAACAGCTCGAGGCAGGAGAGGGGGAAATATGAAAGACTCTCTAGCAGCTTGCGGTCGGTGGGGTCGGTTCGCTCGCTCGGTCTCTCAAGATTCTCTCTTCTTCATCATCATCTTCCTCTCCTCCTTCATCATCATCTTCTTGTTCTTCTCCTTTTTCTCCTTCTTCCTCTTCTTCTTTTTCTTGTCGTCCTTTATCATCATCATCTCCTTCTTGTTCTTCTCCTTCTGGCTGTTCCCAATCCATGGCTACATAACACCAAGGCGACGACGGCGGCGACGAGTTTGTTGCTTTCACCCCGCTGTCACTTTTCTCTCCAGCTCTGTCTTTGTAGTCGAGCTGATTTAACCATCCTTACTCTACTCCTGCCTCCTTTCTGACAACGTCGACAAGGAGTCTCTTGTTCTACGTAACGAGTCGACACACACACACATGCACACACACTCACACACACACGCACGCACACACACAAACCACCCATCTCTCTGTCATCGCCTGCTGCACACAAAGCCCACCGTGCCAAAGAAAAAAGCTGGGAGAGAGAAGGATCCCTATGGGGTTAGAAAGGCACCACACGGTCGCCGCTGGCCTGCTGCTAGGAGGCGGAGGCGGAGAAGGAGGAGGAGGAGGACTTGCAGCGCCAGAAAGAGAAGGCAAAGAAATGAGAAAAAGCTGCCTCTCTCTCTTTTTCTCTTGCCACTCGTGTTCTTTCTCCAGTCCTTCGGGCGATTTTCAGCAGCAGCAGCAGCAGCGGCGGCGGCAGCGGCGACAGCAGCCACTGCAAGGACCCCCGGCACTTGAGCACCGCGAACCCGGTGCTCAGAGCCTCCCTTTCCTCCAACGTGCGCTTCTGGTACCACGTTTACGCTCGCAGCAGCAGCAGTCTCTTCCGAACGGGCGGACGAGAGCCTTTTTGCCGGCGCCCAAGTTAGCAACCGCAGCGGCGGCAGCAGCAGCAGCCAAGCGAACTGGGTGGACGTGTGCGAGGGCACGCACACGTTCTCGTACGTCTGAGAGAGGCAGAGAGAGAGAGAGAGAGAGAGAGAGAGAGAGACTATGCGTGACTGCTGCAGCAGCAGTGGACGATTAGGATGGAAAAATCAATAATGCGAGCGTGCAAAGAGGTGCAATGCAGGAGTTGGAGCGCGCGCCCTCCTTGGCCAGCCCGGTGGTGGCGGTGGAGATGACGGCGGCGACGGCGGCGGCCCCGCCGCCGATCCTCTGCCCCACAAGAGCGGCGAGTTGCTGTAGGCCAGATTGCCACATTGATTGTAACACCGGCGGCGGCTGCGATGGCGGCGGCGGCAGCAAAGAGTAGGAGGAGCAGAAAGAGAGGAGAGAGGAGAGGAGCTTCTACGCGAAATATATTTCCAAGTCGTGGACCATCAGACGACGACGATTTTTCTCCCCCGGTCGATCGACCAAGAGAAGGAAGAGGAGAGGAACGACGGGGAGAAATCCGGGCCCGCCAACCTGGGTGAAGAGAGAGATGATTCTTGTCATGACGAAGCTTCACTATGCACTTTGGTCTCAGACAAAACTGTTGCGCAAAGTATGCCACACCTACTAGGGGAGGAAGAGGAGGAGGAGAACAGGGGCAAGACGAAGAAGGTCTCCTCGTCCTAGGTGGTCCTCATTTATATTCGAGTCCCTCTCGGCCGCGCTGGCGTCCGAACGCTTCCAGATCGTAACGACCGAGGGAGGGAGAATGAAAAGAGTACAAGAACGAGAGAGAGAGGGAATCGCGGCACCTTTGGCTGCTTAAAAAATGGATCCTTGAACTCGGCCAGATCGCGTAGTTCGGTCTTACCGGTGGCGGCTGGTGCTGCAGCGGCTGCAGCGGCTGCAGCGGCTGCAGCGGCCACGGCGGCTGTGGCCAGGTCGGTCGACCCGGAGAAGTTAGTTTCCCTCTCGACATGCCGGTAATAAAACCACTCGCCCGGTCGTAAAATGCCTCCTCTCTCAGTTGTCTGACTCCCCTCCCTCCCTCCCTCCCCCTCCCCCCTCCTGTTCTTCTCGCAATCCGTGCAGAAGACCCCACACTCACTTGCATGACCAAAACCTAAGCTCTACATACCCTCTTCTTCGCCGTCGTCTTCTCTCTTCTTCAAGTCATTCTGGTCTATGTATTGTCAGTGCACACCAGCTCGCGGTCGCTCTCGCTCTCTGCACAGTATGCCCATACAAGCGTGTTGAGTCCAAAATAGAGTGTGCATACACATGACTGAGACTACTGCACTGTGTGAGTCGCAAAAAAGGCGGCGCAAAAGAACGGTGGCTGTTCGAAACTTCGCACTCGCTCTATGGAGATGCAGCGATTCTTCTTCCAGCCCAGACGTCTATAAGCAAAAGCAATGCTCATGCACATGTAGTTATGCATGTATCTGACAGAAGCACAATTGCCTAACCTCATCATCCTTTCAGGCACCATCGCCAGCTCTGCGCCACCAAAGCCATCAGTACTGAGTTCGCTTTTCCCTTGGCTCCACATTGACTATCAGCAAGCTGGAGGATCCGGTCCCCAGCTGGAAGGGCCACTTCCAGCAGGACAACGGCCCTCTGCCACCGCTGCCGCCGCCGCAGGCAACCTATACCACGCCGCCGGGACCAGGCACGCCCACCCTGCCCGGCCCGGGGCCGCAGGGATTTTCCTCGTTCCAGGGGCGGTCCCCGGGCCCACCACCTCATACCCCTAGTGGCGGTGGTGGCGGCGGTGGCGGCGGCCAGCTAGTCCCATGCGGTCCAGGTTCAGGGTCGCATGGCGGCTTCGTCGGCAGCCCGGCCGGAAATTCGGGCTCTTCAACACCAGGACCTTGCGGACCGCCGCCACCGAACATGTCAAATAGCGGCGGCGGACCCGGTGGAGGAGGAATGCAAGGAGGAATGGGACCAGGTATGGGTCCGATGCCGCCGCAAATGATGCCGGGCGGTGGCGGCGGAGGCCCCCCGCCCCCTGGTCCTCCTCCTCCACATTGCGGCACGCCTAATCACTGCGGTCCTCCCAATAACTTCCACCCAAGCCAGTTCAATGGGATCGGGCCGCCTTGCGGACCTTGCGTGCCAAATTCGCCTGCAGGCTCTAATTGTGGGCCACCGCCTCCATCATCTAGTCACCTGAGAGGACAATCACCTAGTCGACCTGGTTCGTCAGGGCCACCATTCGTCCCCACTTCAGGGTCGCCTTTTCCACCTTTTGGCGCGGCCCCAGGCGGCCCTCCGGGCCCACCATTGATGGGTCCTAATGGGCCTATGGGTGGACCTATGTCTGGAGGTCCGCCTGGAGGCGGACCTCCTCCTCAGTTCCTTGGTCACCACGGCGGACCGCCTAATTTTGGGCCACCTCCGCCAGGTATGCATCATCATCATCCAGGCATGTCACCTCATGGACCGCACGGACCACCGATGGGTCCACATGGGCCACCAATGCATGGACCTCCTCCACCAGGACCCTTCATGGACCGTATGGATCCTGGGTGAGTCTGTAGGCGAGAATGATCACAATAAGGCGTATACATCCACCTCTTGTCACACTCAGGTTTCGACTTTCTAGGCGTCACTTGCCGATCCCTCAGCCTGATTACCGCATTCACGAGATGAATAAGCGACTACAGCAGCGCACCGAGGACAGCGACAACCTCTGGTGGGACGCTTTCGCTACGGAGTTCTTCGAGGACGACGCAAGCCTCACTTTGACCTTCTGTCTGGAGGACGGACCAAAGCGTTATTGTGAGCTTACACCAGGTTGTTGATGCACACATCTCTCTCATGTCGTATGCTTTTTTCTCCCTAGGCATCGGTCGGACGTTGATCCCACGCTACTTCCGCAGCATCTTCGAAGGCGGCGTAACGGACCTGCGTTACGAGCTCCGCCATCCGAAGGAATCCTTCCACAACACCAGCATTACCATGGACTGTGATCAGTGCACTGTTGTCACGTTGCACGGAAAACCCATGTTTACCAAGGTAAGCGATCTGCGTCCTGCTCATATTAATTGGTACAGCAAGATTGATAGCACAGATACCTGACATTCAGCTAAGCATGGTGTGCTTTGTCACTGCAGCATCAATTTAGTACTGCTACTGCTCCTTGGCGGTGGTTACATGACAACGTTATGCAGTCGACCGAAATGCTCAGGAGAAACCTCCTCACAGACCTTCAACAACATGCAAGCTTGGCCCACCCCCAGACAATCTTAATGCAAGTATTGTACGCATGGCATCTTCACTTCCAGGTGTACACGGAAGGCCGTCTGATAGTCGAGTTCACATTTGACGACATGATGCGTATCCGATCTTGGCACTTTGCTGTGCGCAATCACCGAGAACTCATCCCCAGGTCGATCCTGGCCATGCAGGAGCCGGGCATGATCGAGTCGCTCTCCAAGAACGTCACCAGACAGGGACTCACCAGTACCACTCTTAACTACCTCAGGGTGAGAAACGAGCCTCCTTCACAGAGGGCTTATCGATCGATCCTCATAAATGATATCTGTTGGCCAAAGCGAAGTGCTAATACCCACGTCGTAAGCGTGACAAGACTTTCATACGAATGACCAGAAGTGTCCTCATATGGACAGCAGTTCTCCACAAATGACCTGGGCCTTCAATCGCTCAGAGTGAATGTCTGCTTAGCGCCTGTTGAATTTTTCATGCACTCGGCCTCATTGTAGCTTTCGGCCTTTAAACAGTGTTTTGCTACGAATTATTATGATATCGAGTCCCCGCTACTTTCAGCTGTGCGTCATTTTGGAACCCATGCAGGAGTTGATGTCTCGCCATAAGGCGTACGCCCTCAACCCGAGGGACTGCCTAAAGACGACGCTCTTTCAGAAGTGGCAGAAAATGGTCGCACCGCCAGGTAAAGGTTTGTGCACAACACTCTTCTATATAAGTGTATGTTGCACCGATAGCGTGTGTAATTCTATACGTACGTACTTGTAGTATTTGTTTATGTACATGCTAGCGTACCCTCACTTTCTTTGCACGGGTCATTATTAAGCCTGTTCTGGGGAGTTTTTCGGGTTGACCCCGCCTGTCACGGGCACTCCTACCTACGACCCAAGGAGCAGTTAACTTTATTGAAAACGGGCTTTATCGGAGTCAACCTTCGGGAGGGGACCTCCTCCTAGGGGATCTCTGACAGCCCAAAGAGCAACTTCTACCACCTTACTACATTTTACTTAATAAACCCGATGGGAGGGGGCGTCCATTGTTGACAGAACGGGGTGAGACCTTTAACCCTGCCGCCATGCCAAGTGTCATATAAATCGACCCGGCGGTCTCGGAGGAGACGTGGAAGAGACAAGCACTCGCGAACACTCCTCCTTTATTTATAAGATCTTGTAATACGTACCACATAGCAAAACTGAAAGTGAAAAACATGCTTACAAAGAAATGTGAACAAAATTTCCGACAATTCTGCAATGCTGTCCCCAGCGCTTAAAGAGCTGTTGGCAAGAAATGCCTTAATGACTGATAATTCATCCGTGTGTACCTTTCTAAGGTTAGATTTCTTGTGCTTGCTCCGGTACAGTACGTGCGTACCGTACATGTACAGGATGAACGAGATCGAACCGCACTGGGACTTTTCTCTTTTTTGAAGGCAACTGTGCAATGTGTATGCTGTATAACCTGATGTTTTGGTCAAAGCTGTGTGATGACTTTAAAGAGATAACGAAGATGGTATTGTCCAGAGCTCGTGAGATTGCAGTGGGTACCAGCTCAAATGCACCCACTTTAAAGCCAAAAGGTCGTCCAAAAGTACGTAATTCATGTGCCTGCAATAGCTCTCTGGAGGTTTAAGGGTGAGATAAGGACAGATTAATGGTGCTTGAGCAAATCGCAAAAATGAAAGCAGAGAGAGGCATTAGTTTGAGTCCAAGAAGGGACATTGCAGACATGAACTGCTTGAATCAGAACAGAAAACAGGGACAGCCATTATCACCCAGGCGTGGAAGAGCAGTGAAATTGCTTTAGCGCTTTGACGACTCATCAGGGCGAAATTATAGATGTAGGAAACTTTTCTCCCCTGACATTGTTGCTTGCATCGTGTTTGCAGACACCTGTGCCCTGACGCATTAAGTCAGACAGACTAAACTTGCTGCAGCAGGACACGCATCACGCATGTGTGAGGTTTTCAGGCAAAACGTTTCACTTGGATTGATATGTTGACAGTAGATCAATGACATAAATAGTTTCAAAGGGGAGTTTTGCTTCTTTTAGCAACTTCCTGTGTGCCATGAATAAAGCCAATGAGCAGAGACATTAGAAGGTCTCAGAGACATTAGAATGAATGCCGTTGGTTAGCTAAGGCACGTACGGCGTTGTTATCATGAGTCCTAGTCGTTCCACGTAGTGCGGCTCGATCCCATCCACCTTGTACAGGTTGGTACTTGGTGCATGCCAAGGTATCCATATGTGCAGTAGTTGCATGCTACGGTCGTAGGTTTGAAGCACAAGTACGTACATACATACTACGTCTATTTCATCTCATTGCTGTAGGCTAGGCATTACTTATGCCCAGTCTATGGATCTAGCTGAAAAATTAATATTATGGTAAACATGAACTGAAAAAAGCATCTCTGAGCGGTGCTATTGATGGGAACATTGACTTTTCATTTGTGCAAGTGCTACGTACGTTCTGTCTACGTACCGGGTGAGCAAGAATTAGCTTTCTGCTCTGCTTCAGCCGCCCCTGGCATTGATGAAACGTGTGTCACTGCAGGAGGATCAACTTGAGCAGCAAGTGGAGACCTACTACCTAACTCGTCGGAAGTGTCACTCTCAAAGCATCACTTTGAGAGCCATTTTAAAGTGTGGCTAAAGCTGACCTGCGAGTTTGCCAGGTTTGCCAGGCTTTGGCATCAACTTTTTTAAGCACTTTAAGAAAGCACTGTTAATGGATTTGAAAATGTCTGTGCGATTGTTTAAGCTTTTGTCACATAATCTCCCAAGGCAATACTGGTAGTGATAAACTGGACAGGCCTCTTTTGCCGCCGCTAAGGCCTACAAAAAGTTGGGCCAATTTCAGGCCTCTCCATAGCCCGACTCATCGCAAAGTAAGAGTGCGGGTGTGAGCAAGGGTTTTTAGGGCACAACATCTCACTAATACCCCATCAGGTGCAGCTTAGCAGCGAATGTTGATCTGGTTTTTTTTTGCTTGTTGTCGTGAGCAAGTACTTCTTTGTTCAGGATCTTGCCACAGACCTTGGTCGCAACAAATTAGCTTCCCATTGGTACCAACATCCCCATATATGATCCACCAAGAGTGGAGCTACAGAGCATTTTTCCATAGCAAGCTAATTCTTGCGCACAAGGTACGTACAGTTCGAACTGTGCTGTATGTACTGCACGCACAGTTCTATGGACTGGTACGAACAAAAGCAAAGTAATTGCCTCATTGGTGGCACGTAAAAATCTCCATTTAAGTAAGTATTAGTACGCGCATCTTCACTGTGCTACGTACATGCACTAACAAGGTCAGGAGGTTGGTGTGAAGGTGTTTGGTCAAGAAGAAGCTTGTGCTGAGCTAACGAACCTGCCTGTGCTTCTAACCGCTGATTAGGCCAGAGCTCTCCGCGCGATCACACGCCCACCCCGACCGCCCCCGGGGCCAGAGGAAAGGGAAGAGGAAGGGCCAGGAGTAACCAAGATGAGCAAGCAATAGGTAAAATGGGGGAGGAGAGACAGGGAGGGATTTCTACAACAGAGGCATCTTGATTATCGTTGCTACACACATGAGATACTGTACAGTACTTACTTACTTACCCACTTGTCGCCGCTGCAACCGCCGCCGCCGCCGCTGCAGCCGCCGCTGCAGCCGCCGCTGCAACCGCCGCAACCGCCGCAACCGCTGCTGCTACTTCTGTTCTCTGACCTCTTCTCTAACCCTCCTTGTACCACACATGCGTTGTATCACTCACTGTCCACACTACGTCTGCTATGTGAAGAAAAGCCCATGCATCCGTTGCTGAGACCCTTGAAACCTGTCGCTTGAACCACATGCGGCTGACACCGCATTCTTACATCAGAAGTGCCATGCACAATACGATACTTATCATCCCTTCTTACAGCGCACTTGCAACACTCTGTCCATCTCCACACATGTACAGTAGGTACTCCAGCATATCCCTCTCCACTATGATCACGGCTATTGAATGGAGAAAAGTGCCTCTGTCCCTCCTCACTCAATTTTGCACACCCTCACTGTGGGAGAAAAGTTTCCTACTTACTTCACTAGATGGCGGTAGCTAAAAGAGACACAAGCTTGAGCTGCTCTGAAGATAGACACTCAGTCATAATCTCCATGAAACTCTCCTTTCTCCCTGCCTTGCCCATGTGCCAGTGAAATCCTGTCCAAGAATATCCGCCCAACTTTTTTGGGCAGGAAGGCTGCAATTTTCTGACAATGGTTTCTCACCCAGACCCTTTCTCCTGAAATCACACCAACCTTTCTTTACCCAGCAATTTTGTTACAAGGAAGTAACAAGAATTTCCTACATTTCGCTACAGTGACTTTCCACAGGGCAGGCAGCGCCATCTGCGGAGCAATTTTTTCTCACAAATCTGTTGCAGTCTTACCCTCCTCTCTGTACTCACGAGATCTTTCCATGGTAGAGACCGCGTGCTTCTTCGTCCTCTCCTCCTTCCTCTTGTCGAGAGAGCTCGATCAGAAAACAAAGCAAGCAGAAAATGTAAAACTAACGACACTAATACTAACTACTTACCTGACCTTGTTCTTTATTATTTTAGCTCAAGGTGGAAACACACTGTTAGAACAATACTATCACACTGACGTCTGCACGTATCAATCAGTGTCGTTCCACCTTAGTTAAGGCGGCTATGCTTACTACGTAGGTGTTCCCCACTCATGCACGCTTGACGTGACTGCATTGGGGAAATCCCCGAACTGTACTTATGCGCACAGGTTGTTGGACGTGGCTGCGCACAATCTGAGGTCAAGCCGTGATGACGATCAGTGAAACACTTGTTCACCGTATGCTTCCACATCAATGACGACGACGCCGTCGTCGTCGTCATCTCAATGAGTAGTGTTGAACAGCCTGTGCATTATTTATTGCTGTCGTCTCATTGACTTATACTCGTGTGAGTGGCGTTAATCGCTTCTGCAGCAGTATTGCATGGTACCTGCAGCATAGAAAGATGTACTCGTACGAGTACAGACGCGCCAGTGCGTGCGTACTGCACAGTACTGCAGCACCAGAAGAGCTGGCAAAGTGGTCTGCAATAACGCAAACTTTGTTATAGAATCCTCCCGGCCCGCCACCAAGCGACGGAAACGGAAGGGCGCCGGCAGTGGCCCTGGTGGCGCAGGAGCGCCAGGTGGCGCAATGGGTGGAAAGAAGAGATCACCAGCGCCAAACTTCTCCTTAGCATCTCAGGTAAACACGTGATCTCATCAGGAGATGTCATTCCTGTTGTAGACAAAATTTTGGCTGAACATTCAAACGCCCGCCGGGAAGAATGATTCTCTTCATGATACTGCCACGTTGCAATGAACGTTGGCATGAGTTTAAACTGTCTCTGAAAGACTCATCATACTTTTCGACTGCTTAAATCCTCGCAGACTTGGGTAATTATCAGTTGTCTTTCACGACAGTCACAAAAGATTGCCTTCATCACGTAATGCGCAATCGTAATTCACGTCTTTGCAAACAAAGTATCCCTAAATGTAATACATTAAACATTGATCAAGTGATCCCCCTCATATCATAAATTGCTTTCAATCACCTTGTGATTGATCACTACGTAAATTTTTTTGCACCGGTGATGCCTAAACCCAACCACTACACACTGCCTTCGTTGCAGGACGTGATGGTGGTGGGGGAGCCTTCCCTGATGGGCGGCGAGTTTGGCGAAGAGGACGAGCGTCTCATCACTCGGCTAGAAAACTCCCAGTATGATCCTGCTGCCGCAGCAGCGCAGGCAGCAGCCGCCGCCGCCCAGCAAGGTCCTCTGCCTGGAATAGGACCCGGCGGACCCATGGAGGATTACGGACCGCCGCCGTCTTGGGTGGGAGGGCCTCCACCTCCGGGGCCGCCGCCACCCACGAACCAGCAGCCGCCACCAGTCAAGATGGAGCAACTGGACACTAAAAAGTCACCAAAGAATTGTTAGCTCCTTCAAGCAGTTCTTCCAAGAGCAGTAGCCATTTATGGTGGACAATTGTGGAGTTCGCGTAGTAGAACGGATATGACGAGGACACGCGGCTGTTTGCACAGACCAAAGAGTTCATGGAGAACAGGGCGGACAGGAGATCCGAGGTGTTGATACTGCAAGCCCAAGAAAGAGTGCTTTACTCCCATTCCTAGAGCCACCAAAGAAGTATAAAACACAGGAACAATTATCGTAGCGCAAAAAAATGACTCGATGCTTGGTGACACCTGCCTATTCTGCCATCGCTGGCATGTGCGTGTGAGAGGGGATCTTTCCCCATCTGCCAGCACTTGAAGATGGGATTACAGGAGGGAGATCGCAAGTTATCCAAATCCACTGTCACACACGTAGATCAATGATATTTCCTTACGTAATACCTACGTACGTTACAGTATGCAGTACTGTGTATCCAAGTGTACAAAAGTTCCTTTGGTTATTTTCGTTGTTCTCCGAACACCATGTACTACGTTATGATCCTGCTCGCCGCCATTAGATCGGTAAAGAAAAAAACAGCTCAAAACACCAGACACTCCCTAGCTGTAGCAGCAGCCGCAACAGCCGCAGCAGCCGCAGCAGCCGCAGCAGTCGCCGCAGCAGTCGCCGCAGCAGCCGCAGCTTTCTCTACTTGAGTATTCACCTTATTACTAAAATACACTTAAGAGATAATAGTTGACTGTTATGAAGTTTTGAAGAACATAAAAAGTACGAAGTGTACGCCGGTACTTATACTTGTAAACATGTGCCACCGCATATTGCGCGTAAGAAGAAAGGTGTCGATTTCTCAAGACCATCATTCTCATCATGTTTGTTGCTCTCTACCAAGTGAGTGTCAGAGTTCGGAATCTTATTTGTTCTTGATTTGTCGCAACTTTATACGAGTATGTATGACATGAAACACAAATGCTACCCACTGCGAACGCGCGTGCTGAGCCGACTTACGTACGTACATCCTAAGCAAATTGCTAGTCAACCCTCCAACCCTCTTCTCCCCACTGACCCTCCAAAAAGAGAGAATGAGCTACTGCTGTCATACAAGAAAAAAATCATGATACCACACACATACATGGTGCATACATTGCTGCAATGTAGTGTACGTGTGTGCAAAGCTTCACGACCTGACGTGGGGGTAAGAGAGCACAATACCGTGTTCGGATAACATCAATGTGTACCATTCATCGATTAAATCTGGAATAAATGTTTTTGTCCTGTGATCCACCTCTACAGTCTGCATTATATTTAGTGATCCAGTATAAGTTATAAAAAGATTTATAGACCCCTGTCCTGTACGTCGTTTAGTGTAAGCATGTCATTGACATTACGTAGGATCTTGTACTAACGTAGTATAGTGTGTGTTTATAAAATGTCTTCTCAGATCGAAGCCATATCTGACACGATACCACGACGAATTGCTATTTCTTAAGTCAGCTTTATGTTTCTGTGAACGCTTGTGCGTGGTATAGTTCTCTGTGAACAGGGTCCGTAGCCGAAAAAGAGCCGCGGCTTTGACATCTGCAGGGAATGGCTGAAGCTCTCAGAAGCTCTTTTCTTCTTCTTGTTCTTCTTCTTGTTCTTCTCACGTGACTCCTTCTTCAGGTCCTGTTTGACATTTTTCATGTCGTGATCAGTGTTTTTCCTCACAAGCCCCAAAACCGAGGGGATGTCATTCTCATCGTCAGACACTCTGGTCGTCCTCCCCGGATCTTTTGGTATCTTCTTAATCTGTGGAACGAGCTCCATGTTAACGTGGAAGGCGGATGAGGCCGTTTGGTGACGGCGGCGCTCGCGGTTATGGCGAGGGCGATGGTGGTGCTGGCTGGTAGCCGAACCTCCGCCTCCATGACTGGCACTGGCGCTCCGTTGACGACGATGTCGTGCAGCGCCACCGGCCATTGTTACGAGGGACTGGACGTTACTGGTGCCGGTGCCGGTGGCGTTCTCATTCTTGTTAGTCCGGAACTGGTCAAAATTGTGAGCATCGTGCGTGGCCTCCCAGTTCGACTGAAACGAGTTTTTAAGGGGTGAAGTCTTCTCCACTCTGATCAAGACAGCGCGCTTCTTCTCACTTTCCACTGAAACTTTCTTTCGCTTGGCTGGACTTGGCATCTTGAACATGGGAGGGGGAGGTTTCTTGGGGGTAAGAATTTTTATTGGGTCGCCCTGTCTCTGGGAAGGAGAGGAAACGCGCACAATCTTCCGCGGAGAGACCAATAAGAGGTTCTTGTCAGGCGTGCGCAAAATGGCTAAAGCGTCCTGACCTCCAGGTGCTGATTCTGACGGTTTTTTAGGAGTATTAAGCAACTTTCCTGCCGAAGGACTAGGCAATGACCGAGGAGAAGTGAACAGATTCATTTCAAGAGTGCAGGTCTTGTCTTTTGGTCTGTTCAAACTCTTCTCAATGGATAACCCGAGGTTCTTCCGGGCGCTCTCTGTCGCCGCCCGCCGTGACAGAGCCTTGGCACCTGAACGGCCCAACTTCCTTTCCTTATGTCTGAGAAATCGAAACGGTGAGAGTGAGTCCTCGCTGCAACTGTTCTCGCTGTGTGACAGTCGCTCACCCTCTTGTTGCAGAAAACGAAGCCCAGGAGTGTCAGCCTGAACAGAAGCGACACTTAAGGAGGGGGTGTAATAGGGCGTGGCAGCCTCCCTAATGTACTCTGCAGAATCATCTTTAGCAGGCGTCTTGTTTGCTCCAAGAGAGGCTGGCAGGACCTCTTTCAACAATACTGGCGTCATGAGGGACTTCGTCGCTTCTGCTTCCGTTTCTGCCGTCGTTGACGTTCCTTCAACCTGGTCTTTGGGACTGCTTTGACGTCGGCGTCGAGGAGTGATGGGTCTTATTGGTGTTAACGCGCTTGTAGCAGGTGGAAAGCCCCGCAGCGTTGGCGTGGATGGTGGTTTGTTTGGGGTGACAGCGCAAAAGACGTGTGGCATGGAAGGCTTTGAATTCTTGGGGGAGCCCTTCTTCGTAGGGGTGACATGATGACTCGCCAGCGAGAAAGAGGGAGTATTGCTTCTCGGAGAGGCCGACCCCCCTAGAGTGTCCCGGCAAAGTGCATTGTCCATAGCTGTGGCCAGATCAAGCAACGGGACCTCTTCCAAGTACGAACCGGTTGTCTTTGACCAGTCATTGTGGTCGTCCTGGCCAGAATCCACCATTTCTAAAGCTCTTCCTTCAGAGCCATCTTGTGGAATGAGCGTCAAGTTGCCACTCGAGTCGATGACGATGTCTTGAACGGTGATAACCTGATTACTGTCGACGAGGTAGGAAGAATCTTCCACTACGGAAAAACTGGCAGCCATCCCACCTTCTTGAACTGAAGTGTCAAGCGGTACCATCTGGCCTTGATTGTTAATGTACATCACGGTGATCTGCTGCGCTTCTTGATGCCGTTGCATGCTGGGCAAGTTCGTCTTTTCTTGTTGGATGATCCTAGCAGCCTCGGCGAAGGTGGTGACCTGCTTGCGTTCTGGATCACGATCAGGGATTCTGCTTCCACGCCAGAGACTCTCATTCATAAGGCTAAACATGACAGAAGCCATTGAGACACGAAAATTACTTAACTCCTGAGCGTTCTTCTTCTTTGACGCTAAGCGCGTAGTCACAGTTCTAGGGAAGGCCACTGGTGGCGGTCGAGGAACTCGCGGCGGTTCCGGTCGGGGCCTCTTGAGGTGAGAGAAATCAGGCGAAGAGCGGCGGCGTCGCTTGCGGGAGACTGGTGGCGACTCTTTTTGGTTGGTACCTTGACTACTCTCAACTTCTACAGCTGTAGCTGAGGACTCTTCATTCTTCCTGTCTGGACCGTGGACCTGAAGATCTAGTTCAGTGTTTCGCTTGACGTCGTGACTTTGGGCTGAAGACTCTACTTGAGCCTTTTCACCTACAGGTGGTATCTTACCAGATACGGTTTGACCGTGCGTTTCATGTTCAGATACATCCCCATCTTTCCTCGTCTCATGACCGCTGTGGTCTTCAACAGAAGTTGAAGAAGACTTGGAAACGTGAGATTTTTGACTTTTGCTCGTTTTCTCATTCTTGTCGTTTCCAACAGAAGCGTGAGGCACCGCGACACAGCCTGCCTGAACAGGTGGGATCACTACGCCATCTCCACTAGCAGCGGCATTTTCGGTATTCGCACGGCTCTTCTTACACGGAACAGATGATTTTGGAGGAGACAGTTGGCCACCACTCGATAGTGCTTTATGCCCCATCCTATCTTTGTTATTCTGCTTCTTAAAAACAGAAGAGGACGAGGCACCGTTTTTTTCACCGCCTTTTGTAGGGATAGGTGTCACCTCGGTTCTGGTGGAACAATTGTCTCCAGAATCTACCAGCTCACTGGGAACACTGCTCACCTCCGAATAATCAACGTTCTCAATCTGAAATGCTTTGGGTGGGGTAGTCACTTCTCCAGATGCCGGTGGAGAATCCACGGAAGCGGCTTCATCATTTATGAATAAGTCCGTGGTAGGAGAGGCCGGGTTCCCAGAGCCACTTGTAGGTTGCTTACAAGTCTCTTGGACCATGGACTCTTCAGAAGAGACCAGATTTTTCTTGTTAACGAGGTCGGAATTGGCGGTGGATACTTCACGTACCGGGGAAATCGTTTTATCTAAATGTCCGTCTTTTTGAAGACGAAGACACTCTTCCACATTGATAGACTCTCTGGGAGGTGTATTAAGACTGGTGGCGACTTTCTTCTGTTTGTCAACTGAGTCCTCGTTCACAGCCTCAACTTCGTCCAGCATATTGAGCAGAGTATCCATGAAGTCTGATCTGGTCTCCACCAGGTTGTCGACGACCCTTCCAATGTCCAACATCTGGCCTGCATTCTCCTCCAAATAAGTGGCCACGGGGTTGGCAATCATATCTGTCAGCGCGCTCTCTTTCATCTTCCCTGTCACAAACTGGAGCTTCCTCATGGTGGCATCAGCAGTGGATGGCAGGGAAATGGCTGAGGGACTACAAGAAACGACGGTAGATCCGGCGGCGGACGGAGTTCCACACGAGGATTCGGTCCTCCTTACCGGTACCCGTGACTTTAGACAACTTTTTCGTGATTTCTGAGGACTGGTCACCGGCAGGGTAGGCATGGACAGAGGACTGCTATCTCTTACCGTATTCTCTCTCTGTCTGCTCTGCACAGTCTGGTCTGGGGTGGTCAATCCGGAGGTTTCCTTCATCACAGGGGTGGATTCTCTCTCTGAAATCACTTCTGGAGACCGTTTTTGATCGGGACTAGTCTTTGAAAAACTTTTTTCAGGTAGCTTGAAGTCTCCTTCGGCGTTGTGATCGCTTTCCTTCGCTGCAGAGGCCAGCGAAGTACGAGGGTAGTCAATTGACGAGTGCCCACCCTTCTTGTTCGCTTTGCCCTTCCTCGACGTCGATGGCTCCGCTAATGCGTCTTGTTGCCTGGTATTGTTGGCGAAATTTAACTCGTTGCGAATCCTGGCCTCGGTAGCAACCATCTCAGCCTCTTCTCTCTCTTTTCTCAGTGATTGAAGCTTCCTCATCTTGGCGCCCTGCATTGCAGCGTGTGATCTCAAACTGGCATAACGATTAGGAGGCGACGAGGGAACCGGGGGTGAAGGCTTAGTAGTCAAGGATGACCTAGGCAAATTCGGCGAGGCAGAGACAAGTAGTTCTTTCAGTCGTTCAAGCTTTCTGACGGGTCCGTCCGAGCGATAGAGTGGAGGCCCGGTGAATCGAGACCTTGCCACTGCTGTCATCTCATCGACGATTTTGACTAGTCTAAAAGGAAACGGAAAAAAGTTACGTCCTGTTTATAATTATAATGCTATAGTTGGTGTTTTTTACTCTGTATATTCGTCGAGAATGTCCAGGAGGGATCTCCCCGCCACTCTCAGGGCATTGGCGAAGGCCCTGGGCCCTCTTTGCTCTCGAACTGCCGTCACTTCCGTTAGGGACGGCGAGGATTCTAAGAGCTTCTCCCCGACCTCAGGGCAACCCGAGTCCTCCGACAGAAAGCCGAGCACCAGGCGGTGCACCTCAGACGGCAGGAAGCCCCCGGGCATCCCGAACAGTTGAAGATCCGAGGCTCCCGGCAGAATTCCGAACCCGGGGTCCGGTCGAAGTGAAAAACGAACGAAAATAGAAAGTCAAATTCAATTTCCCGAGCCAATCGAGTAATCGGCGACTTCCCGCAAATTATAAAATGATATATAAAACTGAGCCAGTGTTTGTTGGTGGTTCAGGGTCTCTAGACGTTTAGAGCGGCCAGAAGGGTCAGGGTTGCCATTTGCTTTGCCGTCAGCTCATCGAGTCGCTCACGCTCTCGGCCACAGCGACCAAAAAACCTTGACTTCTGCTCTGTTCCTGTTACTGCTGGCGAACGAAGAAAGACATGATGTAAATCGGGCTATTCTTTTGACCCGGGAACTCGATGTTTCCCCGACAGTCGATCCCACTTCCAAACTGTGTGGCCGCCCTAAAGAGCGTCAACGCCCGCGCTTCTGCCAGCTTCTGACGGAGGGGAGAGTCAATAAGGCCTATGACCACAAACACTGGGTTCTCGACTGTCAGACTGTTGCGCCCTCTTTCGTCGGTATCGTCAACATAAGGTGTGATGGAGCAGAATAAAGGGAGGCCAAATTTACGTTTCAGATGATTTAGATGGACGAGTGGACTTGGCCTTTGATACTAAGGAGGGCTTTATGCCATCGCCACCGTCAGTCCACTGTACAAATTGGTCAATGCTGAATTCGAGGCCATTGCAAGGAGCAAATCCCTTATGTCAGAACAGTAACTGAAGGTTTCAGGGCCATGCTCTCAAGCAGAAGTTGAAGGTTGCCAGTGATATGTCTGCCGACACATCTGGCAACTTGAAAGTGTACTTTCTGCATCAGAAAATCTGTTATTATTTCTTGTACAATAAAGTAGGAATAATTATAACACACTTTAGTGGCAGTTTTACGAAGAAACAACTTTGTCTTACCAAGTAGAGAACGTTATGAAAGATGGAGAAGACTGACCAAATCTTATCTGCGTAGGTCAAAAAACAAAACCTCGTAACATTAGGGTGCTTTTTTCTCCATAGATCTGGGAGCACATTTGCAAAGGGTTGAGGCTAGTCCTTAGAAGTTCGGATGCAAAAGCATTTGATTGTGCTCCTACTTAGTAATACGCTTAGCTTAGATTTGAAATTCTATTTCCAAAACTGTGCCTGCTAAACAATTCTGCTATACATAAGATGCTTGATGTGTTAGGAAGATATTGGACTTTTCTAGTACCTTCCAGGAATTAAAAAGAAACATCACTGCAAAACTAGCCCATCAGGTCCAAGAGGTCTCTGAGCTTTTCAGTGTGGTAATCTGGCACCAGTCGACTCTTCTGCTTATTTTGTGAAGCCTCCCACTGGCGAACCTTCTCCAGAGCTGCATCCAGTGCCCACTAGAAGAGTCTGGAGGCCGCAGTTCTTGCTAAACAGAATGTCTATGTTAGCCCTGATAGTTATACAGCATGATATGCTACTTCACCTGTCCCTAATCATGAGTGTGCGTTCTGGTTGAACACTGGGATAGAAGCGCTTCACTGCCTCGAACATCAATGGGGAGGGTTGGCTGCGTGGCCGCCGTCCGCGTGCCTGAACAGAACTTACGCTGCTAGCTGAGCAAATGGGAACCAATTCACTCTTCTTACCTGGGATGACATGGGGGATCTAGGGCATGTCCTGGAAAAAGACGTATACTTACATTTATTAACGACATATGGCAGAAATAGATTAAACAAGACTGGATGTGCTCGTACATTTTTAGTACGGATGCGAGACCCCGCCGCCTCTCCTCGCTCTGCAGGCCTTGCATTCTATCAAGGCATTCGGTCCGTAGACTTCGGCAAACCGTTGATAGACATGCTCTGTCGCTTGCACAAGGGCGACGTGAGTGTCTGTAAGACTAAGAACAAACGTAGCTTTGACGGCAATCCTACATTTCCTCTAACTGAACCTTTACCTGCTATCGTTGTTGTAATACTTGAGGAAAGTCTCCGCCTCGTCAAATCCCTTCTGGTAGTGCCAGAGGTAGGACGACCATTGCCGCGGATCGTTCCCCATATACTTGCTCTTCAGTCTGTACAGGAGAGATTTCATGGTACAGCTGAAGTCTCCCAATTTGATCCTTTTTGCGGGCAGCTCTCCAGGGACACTCGACGAAGCCTTCCTCTTCCGGCCCACCACAGGACTAATGGAAATACGAGGTAAATGGACTTTTTGCATTTCATAAGACTGGCATCCGACAAACAAGAACAAGACAGATTCTCTAGTGGGGGCGCCCGCCCCCCCGCGGGGGGGGGGGGGGGGGGGGGGGGGGGGGGGGGGGGGGGGGGGGGGGGGG
>JAAUXU010067872.1_pt1 | contig 25084 bp, 23 predicted proteins | sample 7278151 | NCBI WGS metagenome assembly JAAUXU01 (sample SAMN14350113, study PRJNA611818) | marine sediment metagenome | isolation source: surface marine sediment (1.8m) | place: French Polynesia: Moorea | collected 2018-08 | reverse complement strand
GCAGCCCTGGGTTGTGCAGCCCTGGGTTGTGCAGCCCTGGGTTGTGCAGCCCTGGGTTGTGCAGCCCTGGGTTGTGCAGCCCTGGGTTGTGCAGCCCTGGGTTGTACAGCCCTGACATGTGCAGCCCCGGCATGTGCAGTCCCAGCATGTGCAGCCCCGGCATGTGCAGCCGTGGAACATGTAGCTAGCCCTTGTGTGCACAGTACTTGTGCGGGAGTGCCACAGTATCAGTGCTGTAATCTATGCATTACACTGTGTAGTTGGTTGACTAAGAAGCAGGCCATTGCCATTGCCTGCTGCTATGCACACCAAGGACTCTTGATCTCTTAAGCCTGGGGTAGGATGTGGAGGAAAAAGGAGAGAAGAAGAAGTGTGCGAGTGCTCTGCTGCTGCCATAAGAGGATGGGCGACAGAGCGAGAGATAATGGAGTCATTCAGGGGCTCTTCAGCGTGACCCAGAGTCAAAAAAAGCAAACAAGCACGCGCTTTCTTGACGCTTCTTTATGACAAAACATGACATTGCTTGCGTGACTTGGCGGATCATTCTTCTTCTTCTTTATTCGTCACACCTTGCACTGCACTGCACTGCCCGCTCACGTTCTGCGGGGAAGCAGCGGGCTGTTTCGTGATAATTCATTTTTATTCGTCACACCCAGCGCTGCACCGCTCTGCATAAGCTCATCAGCATTGCATCTCGAGGGCATATGGGAGGAGGAAGGGATAGGAGTGACACATCCTCGTCGTCTGTTGGGGTATTACGAGCAGACGGGCAGGGGGAGGGGGGATTTTGCTGCCTCCACGCGTTTTTCCGCTTTCGTGCTCTTTTTCCTCCACACCACGACCTCCCAGAAAATGTAGTCAAAGAATAGCAGGGGAAAAATGTGTGAAACACTGATCGATTTTAGTCCCCATTCGTCAGAGGAATGGGAATTAATCAGTCCTTTCTGGTCTTGTTTTTCCGCGAATCCGATAAATCATTTGTTTTTGTGCGCTGCGAAAAATGGCAGCAGGATCGAGTTGGCGCGGATTAACAATGGGCGAGAGCGGGGTCGATTCACACACGCAGCACTGAATATTGATCAAGATTATTGTCGCAATTTATTCCGCCTGGCCAGCTAGAGGTGGGTCGGACGGTGCAGAGCAGCGCAGAGCAGCGCAGATCGCCCGACACACTTCTAACGACCGTTCACTGCCCCCTGGAGGAAAACTTTCCCCATTTCTAACTCACTGATTGCGCAGGGGGAGTCGAAGAAGAAAAACTGCAACTTTTGTGTGCGCATGTGTGTGCAGTGCCTGTGTTCTTCTTTGCAGTGCCAGTGTCTTTGTGTGCGTATAGCTTGGGGGGAATATAGTGTGACTCTGGGTCGTGTGCCGCCTACTTCTCTAGTGTGTCAATAGCTCTGACAAGCATTGGAATCCTTGTGTGTCAATAGTTGTGGTAAGCATTAAAATTGTGTGTCAATAGGTCTGGTAAGCATTGGAATCATTGTGTGTGTCAATAGTTGTGGTAAGCATTAAAATTGTTGTGTGTCAATAGCTCTGGCAAGCATTAAAATTGTTGTGTGTCAATAGCTCTGGCAAGCATTAAAATTGTTGTGTGCCAATAGTTATGACAAGCATTAAAATTGTTGTGTGTCAATAGTTGTGGAAAGCATTAAAATTGTTGTGTCAATAGTTATGGCAAGCATTAAAATTGTTGTGTCAATAGCTCTGGCAAGCATTGCAATCCTTGTGTGCCAATAGTTATGGTATGCTTGAACATTGATGAGTACAACCCTCAATCGCATAATTTAAGGGTGGAATTGACTGCAGTTGTTGTGTGTACGTAATTTTTTTGGTTTTTTTTTCAGTTCTCGTTCATGTGGTGAATGAGGCTATGGCTTTTGGGTGTTCTTGCCAAACTTGTTTTTCGAAATGTCAACGTCCTTTTCACATATTTCTGCTTTTGCAGTTGAATTGAGTCAGGCAGTTGAGTGCAGCTGGCACCTTGGTGGCATCCTTTTTAAATGGTGCCACAACCCAAGCAGCAGATGTTGAAGGTTCATTGACAAGGCGAAGACAACCCTGGAACTGGAAGTGTGAAGCAAAAAAGGCCTCACGAGCTGTTCTCCAGCACTCAGCAAGGTCAACTAATGGCTGAGCTGATGTGAAAGAGGTCTGCAGAGCTGTGCTTAAGTCGACCAACCGTTTTCGACTGTTGAGTGTGTTAACCCAAACACCCACTTGGTCGTCACAGTCTGATGCTGCACTCATATTCTTAGCTTCAGCTTGACTGATTAACTTTAATTAGTTAATTGTCCCAGTGAGATTGTGCCCATTGGCTGTCAGTTCCACCAGATCCCGGCCGCCTCCGCTGACGCCGCCAGTCAGACCCGACCGGACCCCGGCTTTAAGCTCCTGCTCATTGTCCCCGTTGTCGTGGGTGACGACGACGGAAAACTCGCATACGTTTCTCGTCCATCTCAGCCCCCGAGGTGCTTTTGGGCTGCCGTCGCCTTCGCCGCCTCTGTCGTCGCCGCCGTCGCCGCCGTCGCCGCCGTCGCCGCCGTCGCCGCCGTCGCCGCCTCTGTCGTCGCCGCCGACGCCGCCGTCGCTGCTGGCGCAAAGACTCAAGTGAAATATGTCACACATTCCCCAGGGGTCGCAATCGTCGATGAATAGGACGACTAACGACGCAGCCAACAGCCTGGAAAAGCCCAGGATGCTGCACTGCACTGCGCTGAGCACTGCGCTGAGCGCGCGCTGACGCTAGTGGAAGAGGGTTAGGGTGGGTTTAGGAGTTGTTGGGTTGGCCAAAGTTGAGTCGGGAGCTGCTCAAACTTCCCCCCTGCCGCCATTTCAACTGCTGGTTTGGGAGGAGGAAAAGTTTTATAGCCTCTGCACTTCCCAGACTAAAATATGCCAGAACGATAAATATACTAAGGGATTATGAGCGCTGCTCCATTGATGCTGATCCGGTTAACACGCGCAGGTTGGTTGGGGTGGATGGAGGACGGACACAGTGTGAGTGGCAAATGAGGCGTGCACATTTTTGTGACACACACGCATATCGAGAACAACTGATATCAGGACCCCGGAATGCTAGGCAGAAAAAGTCGTCAACCAGACAAAAAGCTTGTTAGGCTGATAGAACAGTCAGAGCAGAGAGCAGAGCAAAGTAGAGGAGGAAAAGCTGAGATGTTCCTCTTGGGGTCAAAAAAGATCGAAAAAAAAGGCGCAAATTTTGAAGAAAAACGGCAATGAACGATCGTAAAGTGCAAGTTTCGTCAGAAATGTTCGCTCCTAAAGTTCCGAGGTCTCATTCCTCATATCTGACAACTACTGAGAAGCACATGGGTTTTTTTTCCACCTACGAAATTGGATTTTACTCCTGATGAATCGCGCATGCAGGCTGACTGGCATGCGTGGCCGGCAGGGCTGGCTGGCAGCTGCCACGTGCAAGTACCAAACAAGTACAGGGTGTACAAATCAAATGGACGCCATTTGTCATGTCAGAGAGAGACCAATCGTGCAATTACCGCATGTTTTATACATGGAACAAGCACAGCACAGAGCTTTCCAAGGCATTCGGCAGCTGTGGTCATTGCGCATGTTGTCGTTTCACACATTTTTTCCGCCGCGGAATAAATTGTGGCGCATTCAGGAACGGACTCGAAATTCCTCCATGTCCGTAAAGTGCCGAGAGGCTGTTCAAAGCACAGTCAGAGCACTTGATGAGGACAACAGTGAACGAGGTCAACGGCTGATTGCTCTTGTCGTACTTGGGTCACGATGGCTTTGGAGGCGGGCAACTGGAGCAGGTGCGAGTCACACATGTCACATTGGCACTTGAACAAACTTGTGTCAGCCAGAACAAGAACAAGCAGAACTTGAACACGATCAGCACAACAGCTTTGTGTTTTGATACCGCGGGGAGGGATTGATGACTCGCCCAGCACAACAAGGTAGTTCTTGCGTGCGTTGATCATGACTCCTGTCTGAGTCATCATCAATATACATTGACAGAAAAAAATATGGAAAAAAGTCATTCCGTTAAAATGTCAAAGGCAGTGATGGAGAAACTCAATTAGTCTGATATTTTCCTTTGCTCCTGCGTTTGTCGGACTTTGCCTGTGTTTGCTGGTGTGCGTGCGCGCGCGCGCAGCGTGCAGAGCTGTTGTGTGCGTGTGCGTGCGCGGCACTCGACGTGCGCGCGTGCGTTCCTCTGCCAGTGAGTGCGTGTGTGAGTCACGAGCAATTTTCTTCACACACACATTGCGCTAATGATCGAAAACCACACACGTCCTACACATGTGCGTGGGGGAAAAAATCCCCGATTATTGCGAAGAAGCAGAAGCAGCCAAAGGTCTTATTGTCGATAACAACGCAGCAGCTGTGAGAACCGCTGCTGTCCACGTCCACCCATACCTGTTACAGGGTGTCTGCGGCCGCGGTGGCGGCCGCGGCGGCGGCCGCCGCGGTCGCCGACATCCGCCACAGGGTGTCGCGACTGTCGCACCACAATCAGGACTTGCCCGACGTTGCCGTCTACACAAAAAACGCTCTCTACAGACATTGCAGGGGTGTAGAAAAGTTCAGCACGCGCTCATCCGAGTGTGACAATTGTGATGGCAGATCCTTCATTGCCTGGGGGGGGGGGGGACTGGAAGGCCGTGCTTGCACTGGCGGACTTGGTCGAGGACAGCAAGGCCGGCTCCACCGCCCAGGAGTTGGCCAGTGAAGACCGGGCTTAAGAAAACAAGGGGGGGGAGGGGGAGGAGGAGGAGGAGGAGGAGGAGGAGAAAGCAGGCTGTAAAAAAAGAGAGAGAAACTCATTTCTGGCAGGAAGCAGAGGGATGATTGCAAGGATGAGTCCTACTCAAACTTTTGCTCCTCGTTGTTTCGCTCATTTCTGCTGCTCTTACTAAACAAAAGTTTGCGTGGTAAGAGGACGTTGAACCAGAAGGGCAACAGCAGCAGCAGCAGCAGCGGCGGCGGCAACAGGGGTGGCGGCAGCCAGAAGCAGCCATTAGTGAGTCTCTTGTGGGCTAGTTAAACTTGTCCTTATAACTCAGTAGGTTTCCCAAACTTTTGAGTTTCACAGTCAGCTGTGGCTGCAACAGCTGACTGCCGTAGAGATGAAGACAGACCTGGAGGTCAAATGACTTGAGAAATAGAGCCAAGTCCAATGGGGCAACACTTGGATTAGCTTCCAATTTCTCTCAGGAGAAGAAAAACAGAGGGAAAGGTAAGTTCTGATGCTGTCACATTCTGGTCTGACAAAGGAGGGTTTCTCTTTTCTCTCTTTCTTACTCCTCGGGGTGGGTGGAAAATAAGGGGTAGGAGGGAGAAAAGATAAAACAAACGAGGAGATAAGAAGCCGTTTAGGACTTGTACGACGTTGCCAGGGTTGCCATGAGATCTGGATTAGAGAGGGAGACCAGGATGGACACGTGGTGACACTGGCGGACTTTAACTCCCTTTCTCTAGGGATCTGTGAATGACTTGCTACAGGTCTATAAATGCACTCAACACTCACATTTGGGACCGTTTACAGGACGGAAAACAAACTTCTGGAGTAATTAAGTGAGGTTGGCTCTGCAAAGTCAAAGTTTTCCCAAGAAGACCAATGCCTCTACCAGTGTCAGATAACAACATTTCAAAGTGAGGCTGATCAGGCAAACGCCCGTGGTTGCAGAAGTGCCCTTGGCACACCATCCAGTCCTTGGGCCTGGGGCTGCTGGTAATAGCAGGAGGTCAAACATGGCTTCTCCTTTGCTTCAGCAAAAGACTCATCGAGTCTCAGCCCTACTGAAAGATTCAAGCCCTTGTGCGCATGCTGTTGCTGTACCCGAAAGAGAAGATGATGCTCCTGTGCCAGCTGTTGATGAAGCCACGTTTTGAGATTGAGAAAGTAGGCAAAGTAAACAAAATTGTAGATTGTGGAAAAAAAAGACCTTAGAACTTTTGGGCCTCATGATCTCACAATCCACAATTTACAGTCGATCGACTCCAAAAAATGTGTTTGCTACTGGGTTTTTTCCTTCCAGACAACCATATATTTGGCCTTTTTTCTCCAAAGAATCGCATGTTTTGGGTTTTTCAACACAGTTTGCCTTCCCCCCCTCCCCCTTAGACACACATACGTTTTGGTTTGTTTACCCAAGAGTCACACATTTTGGCCGTTCACAACCTATCTTGGGTGACTTTTCGTTCATAGAACCACACACTTTGCTGCACTGCCTGAAGAAGCAGTGCAGATGTGCGTCCTTTCTCCCTCACTGGTGAGAGACAGAAACTTCTTCAAATGGACAAGTTGACGACCTCATAAGTGTTAGCTTAAACGCCCCCTCAAGGAAGAAAAGTGAGTCCAGTCCACAATGAGCCGGCCCAATTCTCTCACATCTTTTGGGCACGCTCATTTCGTCTCTCGATCCCCAATTGTGGTGGTTGAGAAGGAAAAAGAGGTGATTGCGTGTACATACACGTACATACAGACCTTCCAGTACAGAGTCAATCTCTAAAATGGGGCCATTTCCCCCCCCCCCTCTTTTTTGGGTGGTTTTGGGTACTGACTGCGAGAGGAGGATCCAAGACCGAGACCAACAGTGCCAGGGCAAGCAAGAAAATGGGACTGAAAGCCCATCAAATTGCTCTGCTTGCAGTGTGCCTACAGATTGATTAAATGGAATAGCCGTCATTTTTCACCAGCCTTTTCTAAGACAAAAACTCTCCACAGACGCATTATTTTCAAAATTCTCTCTCTCCCGGTGAACTTTCCTGGAAAGTCTTCGTACAACTTGTGTTTTCTCAGCTTTCTGATGCAACTTTTCTGCGGACTCTTTAAGATCGATGTCGCTGGGATCCTGGGACAAAAACAAACACTCTCTCTTGATTAGAAAGAAAGGAAAGAAAAGAGCTCGATGCTTTTTCTCTCTCTCATTTGAAAGGCAAGGGGGGATTTGTGCGTGCTCGTGCGTGTGTGACCGTTCCGGGAAGGGGGGGGGTCAGGGGGGATTTCGGCCAGGATGTGGGGGATCTCAATGCTGATGAAGAGAAGCAAATCTTGGGCTGATGCTCGACATCATTCGGTTGTGAGTCATGGGTGAGGAAGAGGCAGTTTGTGTAATAGATAAGAACAGTGGAGGTGACGAAACTTCGGGGAAGCATCACAGGCTGAGACCCAAAGGGGTTCTTCTTCCACGTGGAACTGAGCACTCGGATGGGCACAGGCAAGTCAGACCCCGACCATGGCCCCGTGGCTGCGGCCCACATAGTTGGTGTGGCTGCTACCCTTGATGACGCCAAGCATCAGGCCCACTGTTTGATCGGCGGTGAAAAAGTGTCACCTGGTGACTCCAGCGCTCGGGCCACATGTCCCACCCGGAGGCGTCCTCGAAGACGTGGCCGGCAGTGCAGATCTCGGTGCACCTCATTTAATTTAAATTGTTTGGCCTTCGACTGAACTTGCCACCATTACGTTATGGTGATTCAATCCTTAAGGCATTCGAGATACACAGTTGCTAAAATGACACCACTTCTCACTGTACAATAGTGAAGTGTATGGAAACAATATAACGTTATTATAGATGGAAGTGCTGGACTCAAAGGGTGAAAATGGGCAGGTGGAACAGCAGTCATTGTGTAGCTCAGTGAGTGGATGAATGCGTGACCTTGGACAAGCCATTTGGGTGCTGAGGATGACCCAAACTGATGAGATCTGAGTGGCACCAACGGGCCTTGCCAGCTTCATCAATCTGCGACTTTAATTGCAAGGCCGCAAGCTCCAAGTTCAACTTCCTCCGGTCTTGGTGGTGCTTGCAAAGTATCGAGCTTGACGAGCTTGACGAGCTTGACGAGCTTGACGTATGAGATGTTGTGGCAGTTTGTGATACATCGATGCAGAGCGCCAAACATCCCAACAGGACGCTTTGGCAATTGGATTTTGGCCCTCTCCAAAGCCACTGTGCGCACTCAGGCCTAGTGAGGATGTCCACTATGCTCAGTCATTACAGTGTGGGCAGAGAACAACGAGATTTGGACAGCTGAGACCAACCAAGGACTTCCACAGGGAAGATGTTGCTGCGAGCCAAAGATATGGAGCTAATCCTGAGTGCTGTGTGTTGAAACTCATTAAATAAGAGCACGTGTTTACTTTGCATATTGATCTTGTCCGCATATCTGAACACAGCACAGTGTGAGCCCAAAACAAGGAGGATTGAACTTTTGGTGCCGACCAAGCGGATTGTAGTCATGACAGTTGAGTTTAATAAGCCAAGACATGAAATCGGTCCTTAATGAATATCAAACAACTCACCCTCACTGAGTATAGTAGTAAGCTGGAGTGGAAATTTTAGGTCAACAAGTTCGGCACTCAAGTTTTTTTTCTCTTGCTTTTTTCATATTTCATGGCAATTTTTTGCAAATCTTCTCAGAGCGTCTCTGGTCCGTGAAGTTGCTCAAACTCAATCAAGTCTTCAGCCCCCAAAGGGTTTTTTCAGAGTCTTAACTTACCCTCAGGTGTTCACCTAACGTTGTGACGTTTACTTATAAAACTACACATTACATTAGGTACGATTTCGCTCGCAACAGTCAGGTGAGGCCCCAAAATTTTGATGTGATTTTTTCTGCAAATATTTCACTTTCAGATGGCTCCCAAGTTGAAGAAATCTTTGCTTCCGGAAGTAATGTATTGTTTCAAGCCCTTCCCTTGCTCTACTCATGACCTCTGTTCCATTTGCTTTGTTTGACGACAACTTTTAACAGAATATTCAATATTGACTTTGCTCATTCCACGGACGTCGTCGCACGTGCGCATCTGCGCATCCGTCGAGGCCCTTCCATAGCCCTTGGTGTCGTCGTCCAGACCTCTCGAGGTCACTTTCACTGAGTTCTGCTTCAATATATAGCCTTAGAAAAAGCCACTGTCAGATGACATCAATTGGCCCGGACAGACGACATTGGCCACCCTGTACGTCATGTCAGAACGGGGGGGGGGGGGGGGAACTGCTCAGTCAGACAGGGCTCTTATGAGCGGTACTTTATGAGTGAGGAAAGTTTTTTCTTTCCAGAGAGTCCGGCCTCAAGTGACTCCCCGAGTCAATCAGCAACAGAGTGACCTCTGAAAGTCGATGGAGGTTGTTGTCAAGACCATAGAGCTGACAATGCTCACAGAAAGTCATAACGGAAAGTCATGGTGGGTCAGAATTTGTGTCTGACCGAGACTCTTCTCTCTCTCTCTCTCTCTCCAGCCATCATCAGCCCCTCTATTGGTGTGTGAGAAGGAAGAACTTGAGAATTTAATTATCTACCACAGGGAAAACGAGAGGCTTTTCTGGCCTGAGGTGCTATCGAATACAGATATTTGCTTCTTCCTTGCTTTTTGTTCGCTGTTCTCGGCACGTCTGACGTGACCAAGAACTGCACGATTTGGGCTGCTCGGCACTCAAAATACATCGAAAGTTATTCAAATTAATTTCAGGGGAAGGACGAAGAAAGAACTTTCCACCTTCTTGTCGTGCTCGTTGTTCTTCCTCTGCTTGTGGACGGTGCAAAATGTTGGCTCGTGGTAATGCAACAACTGTGCGTCACTCTGCAGCTGCATGCACGCCAGTTCAGTACTGCATTCGCTCGCTCACTCACGCACGCACAAACGCACGCACAAACGCACGCACAAACGCACGCAAGCTCGAAAGCACAAGAAGTACACAAGGAGCTCTGGCTGATGAAGCCGCAGACCTTTGAGGAGATCTCCTCCTTGCCCAAAGTGATCGTTGGAATTGCAAATCAGGAGGAAAAACGACGAACCACCTAAGAAATGGGGGGCTGAGGCAGGGGACACGTTAGCTTTGCTTAAGCCCCGTTCACACAGGCACATTTTGGAGAGGCAAGAAATGCCTTGCTGACATGTAACATAAGGAATGGAAGAGGCGCTTCCAGACAAGGGTGGACGTGCTGCCGTTGGACACGTGGGCAATGCACTCTTGGGCCAGGTCTTGGCTCGGTCAAAAGACTCGGGGCTGCCTAAGTGAGTCTTGATGACGATAGACATGGGGCTTCACAGAGAAAGGGAGTTTGACGCTGGCTCGCTGATGGGGATGCTTCAACTGCGGATTCGGATGCCAATAAACGGTCACTGACCTCAAGGTTGCATGCTGTTGTCACCTCAGATCCATGATATATTTCATGACTCACTCTGTGGAAATGAATCACCAAAATCACTGACCTCCAGGTGGTGTCAGCTGACCCTTGTGTTGCCGTCAGCTGATCTGTGCACGGCAGTCAGCTGACCCCTCCAGGGTTTTTCCTGGCTCACACTGTAACCCAGTAGTAGCAAGAGCCATCATATGTCTGTCGTCCAGCTGCCAAGTACCAAGGAGGATGTTCGCTCTCCCCCCTTTGCTTCCCCCCCCCCCCAAGTCTTGTCTCTTCTCTCCTCCTCCCCAGGAAATGAATCAGTTCATGGATAGACAAGAGAGGCCATTTTCTCTGGCCAGATCCATCTTGCCAGGGGACAGGAGGACAATTGTTACACTGACCACTGAGCCCATCATTGAGTCTCTGCAGGAGGATAAAGGTGGTGGGGAGCAATAAAGCTGCCTTAGGGAGCGTTTACATCTGCAGACAGCAAAGTGGGACTGTCCTTGGCTGATCCAGTGCTTGCACTGGTCATCAACGTGGACCTGTTTTGTCTCCGTCCCCAGAAGTGTCTCTTTTTGCCCGTGCAAACGCCCCCTCAGCCGCACACACACACACACGGTGTCTTTCAAGCGTCGGAAATAGATGGATGGCGCGGAGACTTTCAGTGGCCGTTTCACACGCACGCGTCATATTTCTCTTACATGTATAAAAGGTCAGACTTTTTTTCCTGCTTCAGCTGAGCCTCATTTTTGCCCCCGTCTTCTTCTGGCCGGAAAAAAAGTTGAGACGAGCAAATACAGCTTTTTCCCCCTCCTTTTTTTACCGTCTCCACTTCACTTTTCCCCCTCCCTCTAGAGAAACAGACCAAAGTCAAACACGATCACACCCTCCTTTCCCCAATTTCTGGAATTGTACTAGGATGACTTCATCACATCTCTCCCCAGGGGAGGCAGAAGAACAAGGAGGAGAGGAACGACCAACTTGGAATGAAAATGAGATCGACCAAGATCAGGGCAAGCAAATAATTGTCCTTGTTTTTCTCCCGACCTTTAAAGGCCACGTTCAAAAAGGACAGCATCGGGTTGGACGTGGGAGAAACCAGAGAGGGGGAGAAAAACAAAGCATTTCTGATCATGGTGATGGATGTGCTACAGGGTGGCCAAAAGGAAGACTCTGGGGGACAAAGTTTCCCGTCGAGAAGAGATTTTTGTGCCCTCTCACAAAGTCCTTGAAAGGGTAGGAAAAGTGACTCTCTTGTTTGCTATTGGTGCATTTGTCCTAAAAAGAAGAGCTTGATCGTGTCGGGTCAGGCAAACACATTTTGCAAGCCCACTTTTTCTCTGCATATCCATGTCATTCAGCAGTCGTGCATTTGTCCTAAAAAAAAGAAGAAAAAGGTAATCGTTTAGGGTCGGGAAAAGACGCCCTTTTATCGTCTCGTGTTCATTCCCAACATGCACACGCCGCTTGGCGAGTTGTGCATTTGTCCTAAAAAGGGCTGAAGTGATCACATTGAGAGAGAGAGGAGCTTTCGATTAGGGTCCCAGCACGTGGATGCGTGGCCATTAAGATTGTCATCAGAGGAGCGATCACAATCTGTGAGGGGCCCGCCCGGGGCGGCCCGGAGCGGCCCGGCGCTGCCCGGCCAAGCCCGGCCAACCCACCCCAAGAGCCAAAACACCTACAAAAACAAAACATTGTTAGGGGATGAGTGAGTGCAGTTGGGTTGTCGGTTGTCTCCCTCCCCCTCCGCCAACGATGATTTTGGCCCCTCCCCGATGACAGCGGCCATTTCTTCCAGTGCTTTCCTGAAAGTATCGCGTGTCGGGCGGAACTTTCGGGGCGACACTTTCGTGACTCAATTTAATTAGTCTCTTTGTGAGCGGTGCCGAATTTCCCACGAGGAAAAAAGGGCGCAAATTTGGGGCAAGAAGAGATACTTTCTTTTGCCTCTCTCAGCCGCCCCCAAGTGAAAGTAGCCCCAACTCATCTGGGTATGGAACCGTGTGAGCCACGAAGAAGAAGATGTTCGTACCCTCTTTTCGGCTCATTCCGCATGCCTGGACAGTTGTGGCATGAAAATGGGGCTAGGAGCAACAGCTCTGTGCTTTGGACGGGTTGGAGCCAGGGAGGTTTCTTCAGCCATTTGTTCTAAAACTGAAGAACGTCAGTTGCTCCTCATTGCCCCAGCCAGAGTCATTTTGCCCAAAATCAACCCGTATCCCCTAGTTGTGTCTTTGTGTGTGTCATTTCCCCTACAAGCGTCCACGTCGTTGTTCAAACGTGCGGAGTTCTTGTGTCATTTCCCCTACAAGCGTCCACGTCGTTGTTCAAGTGTTAGGAGTTCTTGTGTCGTCCACGTCGTTGCAAGCGTGAGGAGTTCTTGTGTCATTTCCCCAACAAACGTCCACGTCGTTGTTCAAACGTGAGGAGTTCTTGTGTCATTTCACCCAAGTTGTTGTGGCTCTTCCAACCCCCCGCGCACACTCACACTGTGCACATTACATCATCTGTGTCCTCAGCCGCCACTTCTCCTCCTCCGGCCATGATGAGGCTCCTGCTTTTAACACCACAATAGTAAGTCAGACTCGCTCGTGCGCGCCGCGTGCGCCAAATAATATTGCAGATGAGTCATTGCCACCCATCGAGCTCAGCCCTCCTTCGTACATGTGAATATGGGCAGGGAGAAATCGCTCCTTCCAAGATAGGGATCGCATACATGCGCGCGGGGGGAGAGGAGTGGAGCTTTTACCCACCCCTCACGAGTCTTGAGCTGGGCAGTGAATGGCAATGCAATCTCAATGCTCTGTGGCTGTGTTCTAGTGTCATTTTGCCAAAAAAAAGTGCACTTCCCCAGCCGTTGTGTCGTCCGCTTTTGCGTGCCATTTGAATGCCATCTGCCCAGAGTTGTCCTGTGTCATTTTGCCCAAAAGTGGATCCCCGCCCCAAGTGGTTGCGTCGTTTCTTGTGTCGTTTTGCCAACAAGAAGCTCTCTTCCAAGAGGTCTTCATGTTCCATCATGTCTTCCTCCAGACAGCCTTTGAAGCAGTGAATGGCAAACATGTCTTTTTTCCACCCACGAAAACAGTGGTAGCCAAAAAAATTGATACCATTTTTTTGTCTCTGGCTGAAGAGAAATTGCCTTTTTACCCACATCCACTCCGGTTGTCTGGCAGGCTTGTTTACAAAGTGTCAAAAGAGGTGCTAAAAATAAGTGCACTCATCGAGGAAGGAGAAAATATGTGTTTTCAGCCCATAAATTTGTGACCTTTCTGAGGGCCGATTTAACCGGGCCAAAAAGCGTTTGAAGACGCTGAATTGTGCATGGTCAAAGCAGCCTTTTACGGCTGTATCCATTTCCTGCTCACCATTTCTTGTCGGAGAAGGAGCGCGGTAAACAGCACTCAGCAATATAGCAGAACTCCTAACACGTTGGGAGTTGTTTAGGCTGTCTGAACAGCACTTTGGTCTCAGCACTGTGGCAGAACCCCTAATTTGTCTCCCCTCAAGCTGTATGAGCATGACTTTGTCGCGAGTGCAGCGGCGGAATCCTTAATTCTCGGTCAACCACTTTGTTCTCGACGGTGTAGCAGAATCCCTAATTTCTCCACCTGCATAAACAGCACTCAGTCCTGTTGCAGAATGCCTAATTTTTTTTCCCTCATTGGCTGTTGGAGCAGCTCTTTGTAGCACAAGCTCAACTTTTTTCCCTTCCTCCCCCACTTTGAGAGCGTGAATTTCCGAGTGCCGCCACTACAAAGTTCTACTCTGCCTGCACCAGCAGAATACTTAGTGTGTGTGGGATCCCTCGTAGTTAGTTTCGACCCCCTTCTCATTCCAGCGCACGCGCGTATTTTTGCGCTGCAAATAAATTTTTGAGAACAAAATATGGAGGGAAAAGGCTGAAAATGGCAGCAATAAAGAGGATGCGACAACAGGAGGCGGCGGCAGAATTATGCGGAGACTTTGAGCTCAGCAGGGGGAAAAAAAGGTGAAGCTCTGGCAAGTCATTTTCCCCCTCCAACAACAAGGAATTCGCTTAGGTTCACTCAGCTATGGCTGCCTTATATATCAATATTTGGTGGGAAGCGCCATTGGTGGCACACATGTGGACAATTGGACTGCGATAATTTGACGTGACTCATGCAATAGAGGCTGCAATAATCCTGTTAGCACAATATTGCTTCATCCAGAGCCAAGGAAACGACCATAACAACACCAAGGAAGGGTGGCCAATGTCTGACCGAGCGAGCTGGCACAAATGATCAAGGCCTCACCTGATGGGGGCTGGGGAAAGAGGTGCATGACGTCATTATGACTCATTATGACTCATTAGGCTACATACAGGTCGGGCTGGGCCAGAAAGCTTCAAGGCTTCAAACACTTCAATGGTGCCTGCTACAGTGCGCGATGTTCATATATATGATGTCTATACGCAGGCTCCACTGTAGCCGCAGTGTTGCCAGTGAAGAGCTCGCCACCAACTCAGGGTTGCCACACGGAAGAGCCGCCCTCGTCTCTGTTTGCGCCCCATCCCTCCCGTGCAGAACACGGAGAAAAAGGGTCGTGTGAGTCACAAACACGACTGGCCGAAAGCTCCACAACCCCAGACAGAGAGACAAAGGTCACGCAGCCCTTTTGGTGACTTCCCAGACAAAAACCATCTTGCTCTGCCTCATTTGGCAAGTCTGTCAATTTTCTTCACTCCTTTTATGGGTAGAAAACATTGTCTCTTTTTTATTTTCCTTTCTCTTGCAGACTGTATTTCCCACATTTCCCTCCCTCCTCTCGTTCTCTCCTCCCATCTCATCCATTTTGTGCCTCAATATTTCTCCTTGAGGAATTTTTGAAGGTTGAAAATGGGGCAAGAGGATTTGCACCCAAATTGAATTTAAATCTTCTTCTTCTTCTTCTTCTTCCTCGGGCTGGCAGTATCGTCTTGACATCACTACATACATCTGGTGCCAGCAAAGCCTCCTCTCCCTACCTTAAACATCGACGACAAGGGTGCTTGGACATCTCTCCAGGAAAGATTCCTCTTGCTCTGACTTTCCTGGTCAGTCCAGGGTCTGGGGCCCATCAAAGGTGAGCGAGATGCTCCGCCAAACCCAAAAAGCTTCTTATTTTCTTTGAAGGATAAGCTGGAGAGAGCAGAGGAAGCTCTTTTTCAAATGCGGAAAGACAGGACTGCCAAGCAAGGAGGAGGAGGAGGAGGAGAAAGTACTCGTTCTTGACGTACCAAAGATTATAGTCAAGCAAGATCAACCCTCAAAGAGAAGAACTTTCAAAGAGGCCAGAGCGATGACTTTCATTTTTTTTTCTCCACCAGCAAAGGCTGGCCTCATCAGGAAAGTAGACTTGATTGCAAGCCCAGTAGAGAAGAGGGAACAGTGACTTTTTAGTCCTCCTCTCTCCTGGCGCCAAGTGGCAACTCTGATCAGCCACTGCAGCAGACATTTTTTGGCACTGTGAATGAGGCCTCCTCCTCTGCTTCCTCTACTCTTTGCTCGGTCAAGATGGGCGCAGTAAAAAGAGAAGAAGAAGAGAAAAAAAAGGTTTATGATGGCCCCACCAACCTCTAACATCACATTCCAATGGAGATTGGAAGAAAAAAAAAGGGTGGAAGCCTCGTCAGCTCATTGGACTATAAATCCAGGATCATTGGGTGATGTCTGATAAGGCCCAGGACATCGAATATCTCATTTGCAGCCTGCTATAGCTCAATTGTGCAGGCATTTTTCTCCTTGATTTCATTTCCAAGACCCCCCCCCCCCATACACACGCACACCCTGAAGACTGTGTAATGTGTTTTGACAGAAACGAGGAGAGTTTGGCGCAGGTCTCAATGTTGAGAGAAAGGGGGGGCAAAAAAGCCTTTGTACCCATTAATTCTTGGCAGAAGAGGTCTTACCTGTGGCCTCCGAGCACCACCACAGCCAGAAGAAGAGCAAGAAGTGAATGGCTGCCATCGCCACCACTCAGGACAAGCCTGCAACGAAGAGAGAGAAAAAGGTTATCAGAGAAGAAAAATAGTGAATAACGACATAGTTATCTCCAGTACACATGAACTTTTTCCTGCCTTGGTGATATCGGGGAGGACCGAGGACAAGTTGACATACAGGGTGTTGCCCAATCAAATGGTCAATGAGCTACCAAAACAATGGCTACGCCAAGGACACGTAGTTCGAACTGTACTTCAGGACTCTCGACTTTATCATATATTGACATATATACATACTGTATATATATATATATATATATATATCAGCATCAGCGCCGAGGATGTGGTGTTAGTACTGACAAATAGTGGACACAGCACAGAGATGTATCTGTCATCATATATTGTGTGTCAGCGGAAAAATTAGGTTGAAATCGAGACCTAATTGACATCGATGAAATGGAAACTTGACTACACTAGGGTGGAGAATAAGTCTTGTCCACACACACAATATATAGCATGAGTGCCATATTCCGTGGACATACGAAGGAAGAGGTTAGCAAAGCTTCCACAGCCCTACATCTACGTTCTATGATCCTGGCATCTGCGTTGTATGATCCTCTGAGGAAAAAGCGCAACAAATTTGCCCCCCCCTCCCCCAAAAAAGGTGGCGCACCCCAAAAAAGTGCTCGAAAATCACACAGAAACTTTTTTGGGCTGTCTTCCAGTAAATGAAGAACATCGGTGTCACTTAATCTCCTGGGATGAGGAAATAGTGCTGAGAAAAAAAAAGAAAGTTTTGGCTTCTCCACGACCTTGCTTAGCCCGAAAGTTTCTCTTTTTTTCTCGCTTCGTACTGCTGAAACACCCTGTAGGGAAGAAGTTTTTCCCTCTACCTCCTCTGCCAGGGCTGCACGCATGCAGTTGAGCACGTGAAAAAAGTGAAATTACAAAGACTTTCCAAGGACTCTTTCCATACCCAGAGAAAGCGAAGCTTTCATACATATCTCTCTGGTTGCAGAAACAGTGCAAAAGTAAGGACTTTCCTCTCCCAAACTTACATTTCGCAACAAACACTTGCAAAAGTCTTTTTCTTGCTGCTTAAGCAAAGTTTTGCAAAGTTGTTCAAGGCGCGCTGTAATTATTAAACTATACGAGGTAGGATATCTATGGTGAAGTTGATACAAGGAATCTGCTAAAGCATGAAGACTTGATCTCTTTGATCTCTTGCTCAATGGAGAGAGAAAAGAGCTTCCATACTTTTACAAAGCAGATTTGGGGGCCTCAACTTTATCAGCTCTGTTCTCCATTGTTCAATCACGGTTGGCTCTAAATAAAACTAGCCCAAGATCTCTCTTCTCGACGGAACAGCGTAGAAAGAGGAAACTCTCTTAGATCCTTGAATGCTGCATGCCAAAGACGTCTACAGGGTGGACCAAAGGTACGTCACACGCGTGTGGTACCGGGGATCGACGAGATACTGTGGGGTGGTTTCATGCTGCTCGGGGTCCACCGGGTGCATCAGCTGTTGTGACTCAGGACAGGGTGTTGACACCGCGGTTCTGCCGGACTCAGACGGTGCCAGCGGCCGGAACTGGTCTTGGCGGAGATGTCGGGCAGGGCAAAGAAGACCTCCTGAGAGTGGTGAAGGACATGTCCTCGCTGAAGTCGCACTCCCCCGACCTGTCCTCGACGCCCGTGATCCACCCTGTAGGTACTGACATGTAGTGGATTCCCGCAAGGTCACAAAACAGGGGCCTCTAGAGGATGAGTGAGACAGACAGAAAGATCGATCTTGTGGTCTTTGCATGACCCTTTGTTTTCCCCCGTGTCACGCACGTAGGTTCACGCAAGTGCCCTCTGCTGGAATCTGATCCACCCTGTAGGTGAGGAGGCCTGGGCCTGACACGTTACGCACACTCCTGCCAGACCTTCTACCAGGAATGCACAGGAGGTCAGGAGAAGATTAGCTCAAAGTTTTTTTTCTCTCTCTCAGAATCCATCCGTCTGCTCCCAACTTGCAGGCAATGAATCAAAAGACCTCGTAAGGACAGCACAGCCAGAAATCTGAAGTAGGGCTGGAGAATGATGGTTTTGTGCAGACCAAACACTTGCATGGAGACTTTTGAGCACAGGAGCTGCCTGATCCTGGACAAGAGAGAAGAGCTGTTGCAGTCAGTGTGGAAATGGAAAGATCAAGAATGTGCTCCTAAGGGCGGATGCACTGTGCAGGGGACAGAGTGAGGCGCAAAGAACACCACCTCAGACAGTGTGAAGCGCAAAGGACGTCCCATGAGACGGTGTGGAGCGGAAGAGAGGCCCATAAGAGTGACTGAAGCGCCAAGGATGCCTCCTCAGACAGTGTGAGGCACAAAGGACTGGCGTTAAGGATGCCTCCAAGGACCCTATGAATCGACTCTATGAGGCAGAAAGAATGCCCGATGTGAAGCCCCCTGACTCCAGCCCCTTTTTGCGACTCACTCTGCAAGTGCCAACTCAGTGACTGCATGACCGAGAGAGAGAGAGAAGACATGGGACGCATGGATGAGCTCAGGGGAAATATGCGCAGAATGTTTACACGAAATATTTCCCCCCTGTGAGACAAAAAGGGGGTTGGTGGAAGGCCAAAAAAGGGAAGCAAACACGTGTTTGTAGCTGCTGCTGCTGTTGCTGCTGCTGAGCAAATGTTTCAATTGTGCGCGTGCCTTTTTTGTCGAAAAGTTGACCCTGCTCAAGAAGCAGCTGAGTTCGTCCACATGAGTCTGGTTCTGGCCCAACAGAGGGACAACCTTGGCTGAGAGATTTCTGCCACGTCCTGGAAGAAGAAGAAGAAGAAGAAGAAGAAGAAGCTCTGGAGCTTCTCTTCCTCGTCCACGTGGGTGGGGGAAGAGAGCAAAACTGCGTACAAGTGTCAGTCGGGGACAGGAACCAGACATCATGAGTTTGCAGGGCAGCGCACGCCACAAATGGGATTAGAACAGGGCAAAAGTTATGGCACTTCAACCGCATTTCAATAAATTCTGCAGAAACAAAATTTTAGCTTCAGACACCCGACATTTGGGGCTCTCGTCACACAAACGCTGCAAGCAACATGAAGAAGTGAGCGAGCAACTGCCAATGTTGTAAGCTCAACTCAACCTCTAAGTCCACGCAGTCGTTTGTGGGCAAAAACACTGAGACACCGTCAACTTGCTCAAAAATCTAGACGCGAGTCCACTAGTTTTCCATCTTGACTGGATCAAGAGGTCACTTGATGGCCACAAACAAAGTTGTCCATGCACGATCAGATGTCCAACGGGTTGAAGGGCAGCACGGCCGACAGGGCCGATTTCTGCTCAACGCCATGGCAAGTGCCAATCTGCGGCCCGAGCTGGAGCGCATTGCTTTGCATACAACGCATACAATACATTGCATACAACAAATATATCAGAAGACAGCGGAAGACAAATGCTGTTCTTTCTGTCCGCACCACCCAACAACGAATGAAGTCCAGCAAGCGTCCGGGTGGGTCAAGCCACAGGAACATTGAGTGAGCAATGACAGAAGCTCCAGAAGTTCATCTCCGGCCATTTGCACTCCAGTTGGCATTTTTTCTTATATAGCACTTACAATATTTCACCGTCTTCACTACATCAATTATAGCAAAGTAACAGACACTGAGAGTCATGCCAATGTACATTGCTACACAGTTGCACATCCATCACGTTCATACTTTTCCTGCCTTGTGATACTGTTTCCTTACTATAAGTGTAGATTGCTGTTACATTGCTTCCTGAACTTTTGATGCTTCTCCATGTCAAAAGTTTCTGATCTTGCTCACTTTTCTTTTGTTTTTAGCCTGTCTTAAGTGTGAACACTGTCATAATTGTGTCGTCTCCTTAACTGTGAGTCATGATTCTGGAATGATCTGATACCGCTGGTCTGCATTCCATTGCTGACTTGTCTCATGGGTGTCCAAATTTGTCTGCAACACCCCGTGAGTCTCTTGTCTGTCTGTGCTGTTGTGACCGTCCCTCCACTGTCTGCACTGATACCTCTTGTAGCAGTGGAACCCCACACAATGGCGCATTGAGAGTCTCTCCAAATAGCGTTCTCGGTGGCTGCCTCGCCGATCTTGGGCAGCCTGGTCCTGTTGGGGCTCCAGGACCTGGTTAACGCACACGTGCAAACAATGGCGAAGGAGAGGGAACAGTTTTTGCCAAAAACATGCCAATCAAGCAGATGGAGAAAGAGTCTCCTGCTTCTCCTTTGAGAGAGTAGAGAAGTTTATATACGACTTGCCAAAAATACATCAAACAACTCTGTCACAGGGACGAGTTCTGGTCTTTCACCCTCATCTGTTCACCAGTGATGGGAGAAAAACACAGATCAAAGAATGTGCAAGAAGAAGACGCAAATAGTGTGTCAACAAGAGCTCAGATGGAAAGATCCCTCACAGAAAGGTTAGGCAAATGGAAGATATCTCTCTTCCTCTACTTCTTCTCTCCCTCCACCACCATGTGAGGTTGACAAGCAAACACTTTCCTGGTCCCAGAGACTTTCCTACGCAGCTGCTCAAGACTGTGACCAAGATCACGAGGAACTTTCATAACAGGCGCTGGAGGAGAAAAAGGTGTACAAGTGAGCAAAGCTTTCTCACTGTCTCTCTCAGCGCCAAAGTCGATTTTTTCAAAAAATTCCACCACTTGGGCAGCAGCAACTCTCAAAACAGAGGTGCACAAGACTGCACAGATTCTGGTTCCTCCTTCACGGTCGTAGAGAAGTTGTTGCAGAGCAAAAGCTCACGCTGAGAGCGTTTAGTCTGCAATAAAAGCTCCATGGTTCGGAAGGAAAAAACCGTTGTATGGAATAATGGAGTCGAAGAAAAAACGAGCTCAGAAGGTTTAACCCTTTTCTCTGTTCAAGCAGAAGGGATATGAGCGAAAATAATTTGAAGCTGATGCCTCCAGAGGAGGAACGGAGAAGAACGGTTTTGTGCATGCACATCCAGGATCCAGGAGGACTGATTCTGCAAGACATTTCTCACAGACACTCTCCACTTCTGTCCGTGTGCGCCAACTCAGCAAAGCACTTATGTGTGAAATAAATAATGTTCCAGGCACCAACTGAAATTTTTAAGAGGGCTTTTCTTTAAAAGCTTCCTCCCAAAAAAGAAAGAAAAACTTTTAAACACTTGAGGATTTTTTTCTGGGCTATTCAGCTCAATTTGGCTTTTGCTTTCGTTCACCAGATGCATTTGACTGTGTGCGCATGAATAACTGCTCTCTCTCCCTCCCCAGCACGCAAAGGCCGGCCTTGGAGGCACTCACAGGCTGGCCTTTTAGTCTAAATTTGATGCAATTTGCCTGACTGCATAAATGGACAGTGCAAAATCTGCCAGAGACACAAAGGAGATAGGAAAGTTTTGCTCCTTTCACAAATTTCAGCCCCCCCCCTCCCCCTCCCCCCTCCCCCTCCCCCCTGAGGCTTTCACCCACCTCTGCAGGAAGGAGGGGGTTCCTAAGGCACGCCAAGCAGTAATAGAAGATGTTACAGTGAGTTTTGCTCTGTGCATCTTTCCTCGCTTGCTAAAGCCATTTGTTTGGGAGGGAGGGGGCAGAAGACAAATAATCCAAGAAAGGCAGCGTTCAAAGCCATTTTACTGAAGGCTATAGACGGACTCTTTCCATGCTGTAGTATGTACAGGGTGCCCAAGGTGCATCAATATGAGATATACAGCGTGGCCAAGAGGAGGCACCACTAGGGAGAACTAGACGAGAAATGGTCGGTTCTTAAGCAAAAAATTCCGCGTCCCATATCTACATACAGGCTAGAGAAGAGATACACCAAGTACGGGAGTTTCTTGGACACGTCAACTGGGGTAAGAATGCTTCCCAGTCAGTTGTGGCAACTCCTGGCCTGGGTGATGTCAAAGAAAAGCAACGAAGAAAATTGGGGGAAAAAATTAGTCATGTCCAGTGTCCAATTGTCCCAACTGTCCAATGAGGTTGCCATTGTCAGTACCGTGGTCAGCTGGAAAGTATGGAAGGCACATTGATGAAGACCCTCTTCATTAGACAGATATGCATGCAAAGTTTGCAAAGTTGCAATTCACCCTGTGTCTCTAGCTTGAGCAAGCTGTGTGTCTGTCTGTCCGTCCGTCTGTCTGTCTGTCTGTCTGTCTCTGTCTCTGTGTGTGACTGTGGGCCTACTTTGGGTCTGGGCACTTGGTTCTGTTCCCCATTCCATCACTATTAAATGCACACGCTGTGATAAGCATAAGAGCATCAACTAAGCCACTGGAGGGATTTCACTGTCTGCAGAACTGTTACAGCTGCTGGCTGTGTGAGAGTCAAAAAGCAACAATGAAACATCCTTAGTTCATCCTTCCTTAGCATCCAGGAGAGCTTCAGAGTGCAGTCGCACTGCGCACCCTACACACGCACACACACACATGTTATAGTATAGACTACATACAGTCAAATAAGTCTGTCCTTGTAACCTTGGGTTTGAGCATGAGGTCCTTTTTTTTCTTTTCTTTTCCTCCACAATAAAGATCTCATATCTGCAATGCTCAGCAAACGGGACAATCGGGGCTCCGCGACAGAGTTGCCACGGAGAAGGGGCCTTCACACAATGCATGAATAAGCGCTGATGATGAGTAGCTGCTTCGTGATTCATCATGGTGTCAAAGAACACGTCAATTGCTCTGTGAGTGAGCTAATGATACCCTGTGGAAAGTCAATGCTTTCCAGACGAGAGAACTTTCACCTAAAATTTCGCCTGCGTCATGGCTGATTTGCGAAACCAGGAAATGCTTTCTTTCCTCCACCATTTTTCTTTTTTTGGAGAGCAAAAAAAAAGGGAAAATTCTAACTTGACACAGCTACACAAATTCTCTCTCTCTCGCTCTCTTCATTGGATTCACGTGAATACATCCTCCAAGACACATTTCTGCTGTCAGCGAAGTAAAGCAAGAAAAAGTATTTACTTTTTCTTTCCCTGCAATCAAAAAGAAACAAACTAGATCACTGCGCAGCAAAAAAAAACTGGCAGAAAAAGGAAGTCTGGACAAGACTGTGGAAGAGGGCCTGTGAAGCTCAAAGAACACAAAAGGTCGACATGTGAACTGAGGATCACACATTGAACTAGCAGAGGTACACGGTATTATAATCGGCGGGGGTTGGAGGTGGAGTTTGAGGCTGTTCAGAGGCCAAAATGGAGGCCAGGCCTATCTGCAGGCTTTCCTCCGTCCGTGCGCTCCGCACTCTGAGCCCGGATCCTCTCCATTTTGTCCAAGTCATCCCAGAGGGTTGGGGGTTTTCACTCTTGAAACTGGACAACCAGGGTTCGCCTTCTCCCCCCACTAACGTACCAAATAAAACTTTCGACCTCGACTTCTGCCTCAAACGGCCTCGATATCCACCTCCAACCTTCAAGGGCCGCGTCCCAGGATGCAGAGGGTCCTCCGGGCCCGATCTGACCCAGACCCGAGTGGCAGGTCATCGGGAGCAAACAAATGGAGAACTTTATTCAAGACAATAAAGCAACCTTCAGGGTTGCCACTTCCTTTTCTCAACTCGGATCTCCCTTCAACATGTCCGAATAAAGCTGGTTGACCCACTGATCCATATGTTTTGGACGAACAAGTCTCGGCTAACTAGTTTTTCCATCACTCAAGCGGCCTTGTAGCAAGAGAGTGGATGGAATGGCCGCCATTGTTGGAGTTAATATAAAACCATGTTAAGAGATGAGAAGTCTTTTCTGTGCTCTTTTAGCCCTCAGATATTCTGGCTCTTGATGTGAAGGTGGACCTGGAAGTCTTTAGTAGGAAATGCCAAGACCCTGTTGGTCTGATTTGACTTTTGGCTTCCTGTGTCCTCACCTCCAGTGGCGTCCACCAAATTGGCACTCGCAAAATGCCAACAAACAGTTGGTGGAGCTTGCTTTTGGTCCTTGGCGCTCGTTCGTCGTCTGGCCCAACCAAATCCAGTCAGAGCTGCCATCTGCGCGTGCGCAGGTGCGAGCACGACTGAAGCCGTTGCTCAGCATTCACACTGTGCATGCACGCAACAACAATGAGAGATTTGTGCGGGTCTTTGTGCAGGCAAACATCTGACAACGTCTTTTCTTCTGCTTCCCTCACAAGAAGAAAAACTGGCGAAGAGGAGGAAAAGTGATTGAGTAAATTCCTTCTTCCTTTCTTTCTTGGAATATCCGCAGCTATTAATCATGTTCTCCTCCTCCTTGTTGCAGCTTTCGACGCTTCTTCCTGCCCATTTTCCAGTTGCTCCCACAAAAATGGGCATTATTACCCATTCTCAATTTGGCCAACTAACATTGACTTGGCAAGAATAAAGAGATCTTGTAAGACCTGGCGCAACTGGCTGTAAATAATCGCTCTTACGGTGCTCACGACATCTTTATGGTGAGGTGGAAAGTTTTTAAGGCTCTACTTTCCGCGGAGAGGAAGAAAAAGGACAACAAGAAGAGGTTTTTGAAAAGTTTTACCATTTCATACTTTTTGAGGAGAGGAGGGGGAAGTTTTTTTCACCTCGACAGAGTGGGGAAATTCTGTCAAAAGCAATCATGTGCCAACTCAAACATGCCAGGAGGGGGGGGGAGGAGAGGGGGTGAAGATGGCAAAATGGCGCACATTACTTATTCCTTGCCCAAAAAGAAATAAAAAAACTTTGGGTGGGAGGAGGCAAAAACAGCTGAGTGACAAGAACGATTCAGCTGGATCTTGTTCAGGCTCACGAGAGTCAGCTTTTTGTGAATTCCCGGGAAGGCAAAGCTCCAATTAACAGGCAGGGGGTCAAAGTGTGAAGTGCAGAATCTCTGGCAAGGATTGACCGGGTGTCTCAGCACAGGCGGCAACAACAGCTGTCAGCTTTCAGGGCTTTTACACCAATGACCGCAAGCAGGAGGGTTTCCTGCTCAACAGGTGACACAATAGGAATGGAAGCAGCTTCAGCAACTAGAGTTGCCATCTTTCATTCGTAGTAGACGGGAGTGTGGGGGGGGGGGTGGGGGGTGGTGGGGGGG
>JAAUXU010073514.1_pt1 | contig 25111 bp, 16 predicted proteins | sample 7278151 | NCBI WGS metagenome assembly JAAUXU01 (sample SAMN14350113, study PRJNA611818) | marine sediment metagenome | isolation source: surface marine sediment (1.8m) | place: French Polynesia: Moorea | collected 2018-08 | reverse complement strand
TCATACAAAAAGCATTTTGAGACCTTGCCTCTTCCACTGCAGAGAGACCCAGATGGTGAATTAATACAGTTATATGACCATGATCAGTACTCCAGTGTAAATCATCTTAGCCAAGTTTGGTCCAGCGAGGCAGATGTGCTTCTACATTCCTACAGACATCCTACAACATTTTGTACTTCAATCAGCCCATCAGATCCGTGCTTCTCAAATGGCTTCTTTATTTTAGAAAAATTGAAAATTTGTGAGGGCTCACCTATTTGGAAAGAGAGGGAGTATTGCGCTTCTTTGACAGCATATTTGGTTACAACTATGGCTGTTAAGAATGATGACGTAGGTTTTGCCAAGAAAATAGCAAATTATGCGAATCATATTTTTCCGCTTTCGAACTATCGTGCACGGTATTGACGATGCACGCACAAAATATATCGGCTAAGAGGGCTGAAAGCAGCGCATTCCAAGTTTCCAAAAGTGAACACCATGAGAAGGTAGGGAGGGGGGCAGATAGGATCAAGTGGAAGGTAGCGGCTCAGCTGAACTTCTTGGCTGCCGTCAGGAAGCAGTTCTGCCTCTTCTTCTTTCTCTTTGCTCGAGTGAGAAGCCAGATCCGACTTCACTTAAGGCCCGAAAAAAGGCCTAGAAAAGCGACACTTTTTTGTTCTCGGCTGTGGCAAAGGAGGGAAGGAACTTCTATATCGCGTGAGCTTCATTAAAAAAAAGTTTCAAAGGCCAAAATTGTCGCGTTAACCGCGCACTGGAAAGTGTCCTTTAGGATGAGATGGGGGAAACTTCGGTCGAGACAGGGAAAACCTAAGGTTTCACCTCCGGTGGAGAAAAGCTAAGCTAAGATGAAAAAAAGAAGTTGGAGCGCAGCAAGAAAGAAAAAGACAAAGCTTGTGTTATCATCGCACCTAGTGGTTCAAGGAGATTTGCAACGCATTTGGAAAGTAGCCATGCAAATCTCTCCTTAGTCCTGTGTGGGGAAATGCAAATTTCAACGAGGTCTCTCTTTTCATTTATGTGAGGAGCCGGTGTGAGTGATTCCTCGTGAACTTTGGCACGCACACCATCAGTAGTGTGAACTGAGGCAAGCTGGTGAATCCATTGCAAATGTGCGCATGCGCATGGAAGTGTGACAGCGTAGACGCTCCCTAAGCCGGCTATCGACCTCCCTCCAAAGATTCGCTCTTATTGTCTACACATACAGCCCCAGCCATATCTGGTGTGCACTGCACACATCTGGGAGATTTTCGCACATGACTTAAGAAGGGGCTACAAGACACTTTCTGTTGCTTTCTTTCCTCATGGAATTTTCATGATGGCTACGTAAATGACGACAGATGTTGCGCCACTTGTGGCAGGAAGAATATTGTCTTTCTTACTGTCAGGAAGAGGAAAAAGGAGATCGCTGGTGACTCCCGAGACAAAGAAGAAAATGCAACGTCATGCACAAAGAATACATATATGGCAATTCTTTGGTCAAGCTGCTACGACTACAGTGACGACCTAATGAAAAAATGGAGGAGAATGAGGAATAAGTGCTCTATACTACTGTATAAATGCAGCTGCTACTTCCATACGTCTTCTTCTCGTACGTACTTGGTGGAGTGTCGACTTTCTTTTCCCCTAAAGTGCACAAAGATGAAGAGAAATATCGATTGGCAAAGCTTGTTTCATGGATATACTATATCGATACGTATGTAGGTCGAGGCAGAAACACTGAAACCCTTCCCAAACACGATTCAGGCAATGTGACAACCAGATTTTTTCATTATTGGGAAAAGTACTTTACTCTTTTCAGGGTTTCTGCTACAATTGGACCTCGGAATTTTAGGTAAACGAGTAAGCGTATTCTATAAAAAGAGCATCTGAAGCTCCCTGTGGCGGAGAAATTTTGAGAGAAGGTTTACAAGGTTTGGCAAGAGAAAAGCATTAATAAGTGAACAGCCTAAGTACTACAACTTTTGTCACCGAACTTGGTGAAAATCTTCACCTGAAATTCTGAGATCTACGCATCGAGCACACGTACTCTTTCCTGCACTACACGGTTCAGCCGGCATCATATCGACATTGCTACCAATGGTGACGGTTTCTGTGTTTGTGATCATCTTGTACACCAACCTCCTGCTGCTAAAAACCACACAACCCAAATAGAAAGTCCCCGCTCCATAAATGACTCGTTGTTGCCTCACCTGGCCTCTGGTCCTCAGCCGACTGCTTGAGGTGTCGGCCGCGGTGTCGGTGGTGGTGTCTGGGCCCACGGTGGTGCCCGGTGCCCGCGCGCCTTGGCTTGCCGGGCATCTGGATGCCCACATACACATTGCGGTGACCTTGACGGAGAGAAAAAGAGACCTCCTTAGATTCACAAAACCCTTGGAGAGATCCAACCAGAGTCTGCTGATCCTCCATCAAAGCAGTGAGGATCCTCCGCAATTATTGACTTTACTCCTTGTTGTTTGGAATACATAAACCAAGAGTTGGTGAGCGCACAACCAGACCTACGGGGCTACGGATCAAAGGAATTAATTTCAAGTCCCAAATTACCCATACACACCCGGTAGGATTGGTGAGCTGGGACATCTCAATATCACGGGTACATTAAATAGATAATTGCTCATATCATTAGGCAGCCGAGCTCGCTTTGATGTCAGTTAAATTGTTCAATAGAGATCACGGAAGCATTCGACGATTAGGACGACGAGAACAGTGATGAAGCGAAAGAAGAGCCCCCAAAATTTCTGGCATTGACTTATCTTTTGTACACAGCTGCAGAACCTTCTAATACAGAATGGGCGTCTCAGATGGGTTGCGATTGAGAATGTGTGAGTCCCCAAACTGAGTATGGAAGTTGAATGTCTTGACTGACAGTTTTGGTGCATTTTTGTGCCCCTAAGTAAGCGAGGTGGAAGGAAGAGGCACGCTGAAGGAGTTGGAATTTTGGCTTTCTGACGGAGTCACATTTAATAAAATCCGCTGAAAAAATTCGGGGTGGGGGAGGGGGGAGGGGCTTCTGCCCCCTAGGCTCACAATTCAAACCATGGGATCTCCCTGGGCATACAAGCAGGCCAAAAACTCGTGATCGAGAGGAGAGCTGCGAAAGTTCTGTGAAGCACAAAAAGAACAAAGCAATGTCTTCATTGCTTGCATCTTCAATCTGTCTTGCGAACTGTCTGTAGCAGTTTGTCGTAGCACGGAACCCTTGCAAACTCGTATCGCAAACACGGGTATTTGGTGCACTTGTGCGCCAAGGGGGGTCTCGGAAAAGGGAGGGGAGGGCATGAGCACCCAAGAAAAAAATCAACCAATTTCATCACAGTACTTAGAGCTGTGCACACGTTGTGACTAAGGACGTTAGGTCTAAAACCTAGAATGAAAAATCGACATGCTTAGTTATATTCTCAAGCCTGTATGGAAACACTGGCGTTAAATGACATGGAATAATCCTTGCTCTGAAGCATATAAAAAGAGGAAGAATAGTACAGATACACAAAAGTTACCGGCATAAATGAGCAATTTAAAAAAACATTCTTTCTCTCAAATTGACATCTTTTGTTGTCATTTTGCAGCCTTTAGTGTTGTCAAACAGCTTCTAGTGCTGCAAGTGATTAAAACGGGCAGGAGGGGCTCGGATGCACTTTATATAATAACGGCTGGACCACAATTTTCCATTCTTTCTTCATGTTATATTTGGTGAAAGAAAAACATAAGATCCACTCAGCAGAATCCCAAATTTTCGCTTGTGATCTAGCATAAACTGTGTATTTTAGTCCATTTCCTTAAATGTCTTTTTGCGTGCTACATTTGTTGGCAGACTCTACTCGATTCGATTATTCGATATATCTCTATTTCGAACCCATCGCAGGCAAATGAACCGAAGAAACCATCAGTTTTTTGGGTCCCCTCTTGTCTTGCTGTATTTACTGCTACAGCTCTTCTTTGGCAATATTGTTGCGTTGTAAGGGGGAACATAGAAAGATTCATGAAAGAGGAGGGTCAAAAAGATTCTTCTTTAAAAAAAAATTGACTGCGTCGTCTCTGTTTGGTATGAGATGCAGCCAGACATAACAAAATTATTGTTTTCTGCTATTCCAAATTTTTGGTTTTTTGTCTGGCCTTACATATATTTATGTGGGCCCACAGTTTTCACGTGATATTCTAGGGTAGCCCTTGTGGAAATAATGTGAGGCGCATTCTTCACAGAGAAAGTTGAGGCCTATAGATGATGCCCTGGCTGTTTTTCCAATGAAGCCTATTCCAAGGGTATTTTCTTTTTCTTTGGAAGTGCTAAACAACACCTGAGAGTAGAACAATGAGCTGACATCGTCGAGGTTGAGAATGTTGCAGAACGCCAAGGCCACATCTTCAAAACTGATCACTTTCAACTTTCATACGTTACCCTTAGGTTTGCCCCCAACTCGTTCAATGACTTCATCATGACTTGATCCAAGTGATTCTTCTGATACCAGCTTGATCATGTGATAACCAGACAGAGACCTTTGTCAGTTGACTTTCCACCAAAAACCTCATTCAGCATGACCTGAAAGAAATTTTTTTCTTCTTACCGAGGATCTCATTGTCCGTGAGACTGGGGTGCGACTTGAGCGCCCCCGGATCCTTGGGCGCCTCCACGTCCGCCGCCGCGGTCGGATCCATGGCCCAAGGCCTGCAATGTAGAAAGGAGAGTACAAAAAGAGGCCCAGGCGGTTTTTTTATTATTCTGCTGCGTGCAGAAAAAAATAAATGCTCTGCCTCTTTTTCCGTCTTGTTCCTATTCTATCCGTCGGTCCGTCTCTCTCTCCCAGATGACAACAACAACAGCAAGAGGAAGGAGAAGAAAAGTCAGTCCTGAGAAGGGCCCAGGAGCATCCTCGTCCTCCTCCTCCCAACTTCTTGATTGTGCTTGTGCTCCCAAGGGAGAGTTAGAGTGAAAGTCCCGACTTTTTTTTTGGATGCACGCCAAATTTCTATCACAAAAGTAAGGGAAATAAACGTGCCGCGTGTGTAAGAGCTGGTGCTTGTGTCTTGAAGTGCCGCCGATCGTATCGTTGACCCTCTGACTGAGACAGATTCATCAGCAGTTATAAACTGGCCACCCATGCTAGCTCCCGCCTGACTGCCTTAAAGGCCACTCGACCAGACAAGCAGCGTAGGTCAAGCACCGACCGCGAAAGCACTTTATGGTGGGGCTGAAGGAGGCGCCGCAAGAACCTCCTTCTAGAGTCTGCTGATGGCTCAGAACGCGGCCAACATTGATTCGTTGAATAAAATCCTGTGCTACGTGATGGTTAAAGCGATGCTAAGAAGCAAAATTTTTCTTCATTTGGATATTGTCTGTGAGACGTCAAAGGCCAGGAGAAGTCCTGAAACCCTGCCCAAGCTGTTAGCAACTCTGAGGCAACCCAGACCTTTTTTCCAAGGGGGATTATTAAACGGCATTCTGTAGTGTGTTGTCAACTTTTACGATAGGTAGAGTAGACTTCTTCCCCCTGTCAAACACAGCTTTTAGGTAGCAAGCAGTACAGAGAGGGTTTTGCAATGCTCGTGCATATTCTGCAGTAACACCAACATGTCTGGTGGAGATGCTGCATCCTCTTCATCCTGCTGCTCAAACATCGCATAACGTTCTTGACGTCACTAACGGAATGTCTCACTCCATCATCACTTTTGGGGGGGAGGCATGAGGGTGAATTAAAGGGGCGTTGTTAGTGAGGACCTTTTCTTGTGTGACGCACTTGCTATTTATAAGCAGACGAGGAAGAGACGTCCAACAGTGGACACGTAAGCAATGACCTTTGCTGTCACTCCTAAGTTATGGTCATGTGTCATAAATACCTGGGTGAAAGCACCTTCTTTAGCCTTCCAGGTGAGAAAATTTAAGTTGAACAAGCAGGGAATCTCGGCAATGATACAGAAGAACTCAAGCGTTTGATATTTTTGAGTTTTCTGTCTTTGTCTTCGGTGTACATAATTAATCATCTGATGACATTCAACAGTGGTGTCCAAGAATAGTGACTACTCCGTAAAGGTGACCAGAATAGCGACAGGTCAACAGTGAGTCATTGAACGAAGTTGTGAGAGAAAGGGGAGACTGGCAAGTTTTACGATATGCACAAGTTCTCCTTGTCCGAGATAGTCTTTGGTTATTTCATGATCACGTCGAAGTCGTAGTTGCCAACTGTTCTGATGTCCCGGACGTTTTCTGTTCTGCTCCTCTTTCGTCCATGCAGGTTCTGAGTTTGTTTACTCCTCAAACTCAAGGTTGACCTGCTCCAGAAAGATCACAAAACCACTGTATTTGGCATCTGTGCAGAGAATAATGTTTGGCTTGTGTAGATCGAATTACTAACTCTTTCTCTCTGTCTCTGTCTCTGTCTCTCTCTCTTTCTCTCGCACACACACTCAGATCAAAATATCCAGCAGTGAGCAGTGAAGCTCCCCTCGTATGCACGCAAAGCTGTCTGTGATCCCCTAGGCCTTGAGACAGGTGGCTGAGTTAAAGCACCCTGAAAGTACAAAGTAGAAGAGCTTTCTTTGCTCTCACCTCACGCACACGCACGGGCTCGATACAACGTGCGCAGAAGAAGGAAAAGGGAGATAGGGGAGTGTCAAAACGCATGCTAAATTTGATCCCCACTTACCAAAACATGTGAAGTGACTCGTATTACGCTAGTAGGACATGGAATTTCGTGTAATCGTCGGCGATCGCCCAAGTTCCTCCAGGGTTCTGGATCAGGCTGTCGTCAGGCACATAGCGCTCTTCGAGGTTGGTCAGACTCAGGTCAGTTATGAAAGTTTGTGACAAACAAAAGTTCGGTCGGTCACTCAGTGATCAACGTGGAAGCTTTGATTAGGTCAGGCTGCCGGGGCCAAGAGTACTTGAAGCAGCCACCGGCTGGGGGTGACCCAATCCTCGGTCAGTCCCTTCACTCCTTGGAGAAGACACGAACTGTCATCTGGATCAGCGATCAGCTGCTGGATCCAGCCCGTGTTATCAAACACAGACCAGCAGCTGGATAACTAACTGTCTGTGTCATCAACTGGCCGATACAAGGGGCCGAAGCCAAACGAAAACCCTGAGTCCCATGTCAATGAACATAAGTCTCGTGTCCATCAAGGTCCTCATCACTTTGATCAGGGGTCTCCTCGTGAGCAACAACTGCCTTTGCGAGCATGATTGCAGTCACCCCTGACAATCATCTCTACCTGCATGCGCAATGTGCAATCAATACATGATGCTAAATATCTCGACGCGGCAAGGTCAGTCGAACACTAGCTCAGGCACTAGCGCAGTCACCTTGTCCGGCAGAGTCTCTGCCGGACTTCATTCATTTTACTTCGACATACCTTCTTTTTTTTCTTTCTTTTCTAGATATCTAGTGTTCCTCGTTCAGCCGGCCGTCTCAGCGGTCGTGACCGGCGTCTCGTCGCCCAAGGTCAACCCCTTGTCCATCGTCGTCGTGTTGGAAAGCAATGGCGGTCTTCTTCTTTTCAGAGATCACCCGCACGCGGCAAGCAAGCACACACAGTTGATCGAAATTGCCTTCTCTTGGTTAGTGTGGCCTTGGTGGCGGTTACAGCCTCTCTGGCCCAGAAGAAGGCACGTGCCTTGGAAGGCAAGCCCTTCTCCTCTTAGTAGTGGTTGTGTAAGCTGCTCTACCCCCCTCCCCACTCGCCTTTCCTTCCAGAATGAGAGCGAGAGAGAGAGGAGACCTCTACTCTGTAACGTCGGGTGACGTCAGGGTTGCAGAACTACGCTGTACCTTGTTAGGGATGGCGACGGGCGAGCAGCACTTTCGGGAGGAAAAAATCAGCAGAACCTCGGGATCTTCCAGCATCTCATGGGGATATTTTCAAGGAACCTGGACATGCACGCGCCGTCAGGGGCCTCGGCCAGGCCAACCATGTGACCATGAGCGCCAAGGGCGTGGACTGGCGGCTCAAGGTGTACCAAGACTGGCAACTGCCTCACGCATAGATGACCAAACCATGAGCAGGAGTATGAGACAAGACATACCTTTACTGAATACTAGTACCTTTTTTGTCCAATCCCCATACATGTGGCATCAGATATAATTCGCGTTCCCCCGGATAGGGAAGAAAAAGTAGGGCCTAGAAGTGATTCAGCACGTTCAACAGCATCAAGATGAGTGTGGGCTGGTAGGAGAGAGAAGCACTGTCATTTGTTTCAAGCATCGCCATGCCCATCTTGACCCAGAACTTCATACAGAGTTTGAGAGACACCATTATCCATCAGATGCCATGGTGGTGGAAGAGGGAGGGGGGTCCTTCAACATGGTCGGGATCACCATGGTAGGGATGGGATGTCGATGGCCTGAGTTCCATGGATGAGATTTTCCTGACAAGTGTCTAGCAAAACTGAGACTAAGCTTATAAAATCTTTCTTGAACCCCAAGTCTACCCAAGCCTATCCATGCCTTCCCAACTCTGCCCAAGTCCACCCATGTCTTCCCGAGCCTGACCGAGCCCTTACAAGCCTATCCAAACTTTCTAAAGCTTTTCCAAACCTTTCCGAGCTTTGAACGACTTGGCCTGATTCTGTTATTTATTCGTTTTGCCCGAGTTCATGATAACTAAGTCACTTTCAGGTAGGGTTGAGCATCCTTTTGGAGAAGGATTAAACGATTAAATAAATGAAAATCATGGCCAAATTCGTATGTGTCAACTGCACTCCAGCATAGGTAGTCCAAGGTCCCAAAGTTTTAACAAATCCTTGTGCCTTACTTTTATTTCTTTTTTCAATAAAACTTTTTGATTCGAGCCCAATTTTTGCCCTTCCCTAGCCCTCCTGTGCAAGATATGGGCAGCATGGGACGGCGCTCACACTCTCCATCGCTTTCTACGCACGCACGCACGCACGCACGCACGCACGCACTCGCACTCGCACGCACAAGATATTTCGATGTCGCTTTCGGACCAGACAGACAAGACAGACAGACAGACCGAAAAAGAACGATCGTGGCTGCATCTCTCGAAGGCCGGACGGGTGGGGGATAATACTGCTTTATTACGCAACCAAATATTATTAATAGCTGACAAAGAAAATAGATTACATGTAGAATACTTTTGTGGTGTCAACTGACCCTCTTTACCATGCTTCTATGCTGCACGATGGACTTGTGTGGTTGTTGCCTAAGGTCTCAGGCGGGCAAAGCTCGGACGGAAGAAACATCTCTATTACTTTTTGCAGCTCGATATTTCTTGTGCTGTAAAACGTATCAGGTTAACATCTGACTTGCAGCGTGTCTCGATTTAACTGAAAATACCTTTTTGCGACCAGGTAATGAGAAAAGTTGAATCACCTTCACTTTCATTACGTAAAATATTCATGATTTTACTCACTTTCACGCCTGGCGTGATTAGCACGCCCTTGACACTCTGACAGTCCTACAGAGTGAAGGAGGTCTTGGGGCTTTTATCAAAGGTTACGTACAGGCAAAAATTTGGGCTGATTTATTTCTAAACAAGTCTGCTCACAAATGTACGTACAGTTAGTGTCAACATCGAGCTTTCTAACCCTTTTCCCTGCAGCTTTCTTAAGCCTTCGCAGCAAATTCCTAGTTTCTACAGTCTGGCGATAATGATGGGTATCACATATCTTTCACATATTTGGCCAAAAATGTGTTAAAACTTGCATATGTTTGCAAGATTAACATGATTTCTTTCACGTGTTGCCAAAAAACAGCATAAGATGCAAAATGATGCATTCTCTAGCCAAAAAGCTGACATTTTTTTCCACTCTCAAAGGATAAGAGTGACCGTCATGCTCATGAAGATGGCTTTGCTGACGGAAGTCCCTGCTAATCTGAGACTCTACTGTACATGAAGTCATTAAGAACGGTTTTCCTCAACGTTGTCGCACTTCGCTTAGCAATCTTTTTTTTACAGCCAGATGGAATTTTTTAATGTTTGCTTAAGTCTCCTATCAGCGCTGACGTGAGGAGTCATGCCTCCATTTGTCATGAGTTATTCGTTTTTTCTCGCAGTTAAAGGAGCTGACATTAGATATCATATTCACTTTTTTTCACTCTAGGTGTAAATATTTTTGTTTGCTAACTCCTCTTTGGATAAATCATCTCCATAGCTAATGAAACCCCTTTTTCGTGTCATCTCTTTGTCGAGACCAATTGTTAAAATTTGACAGTTGGAGATAACAAGAAAGAAAAGGAAAGAAAGAAAGAAAGAGAGAGAAAGAAAGAGAGAGAGAAAAAGAGAAAGAAAGAAAGTCTAACATTGCTGTTACAGTGGCCAACTCTTAACGGACAAGCAGCTGGTGACCTAACGGCTGGGTCACGTGGTGGAACGGAAAATTCTCATAAGCACAGATCTCTGATGGATATGATATTAGCCATACTTGTCAGTGCTTCCCCGCTTGAGACATGTTTATGACGATCCCTTGGGCTGTTCTAACGTTTCGTGGCTATTTCCACACCTTTCACTCAAGAATGAGTGGCGCTTTGGTTCGCTCTAGAATTACCCTGAAAAGCTCGAATGAGGTTCGACTTTTTGTCAATAATTCTCTTTCAACTCTCCGCTCAGGACTGATAAGTTCTTCCGTCCAACCCAGGAATTCCTATGACGAGTATCAGAATGACGTATCGACCATAAAGCACACTTGGTCATTTTTTGCATAGACCTAAGCTTTCCCTGTGATATTGCCCCTCCCCCCCACACACACACACTCACACATTATCTCTAGGCTATAGTAGGTACTTTGCAGTAATGACTGCTACTACTGTGGACGGCACAGTTAGGTGCTGGTGTGATAGATCTACGACTAGTAGAAAGGCTGAAAGGCAGCTGATTCAACAAAACCGGCTTTCCTCATCGTTGTAGAAGTAGAGAGAAAGCCTCAAAAATCTCTTCGCCTTCTTCTACTTCTTCCCTGGCGTGTACATGTGTTGTTTCACATACTGGCATTCACGGAGAAACGAGGGAAAATGATGTGTGTCATAGCAATTCTTGAGGTATTCGTTCAGGAGCTTGATTCATCGATGGAAAAGTGGCTGCCTGAGGAGAAAGTATGGCCAATAATGAACGACGGAGATTCATCCGCGTTTTCCAGGGGTTCAGGTGCTATATCAAGGTATACATTGGTGCTTCCCTGAAGGAGGAGTACAAAGATGTTGTGGAAGAAACCTCAGAAGTTTTCTGACTCACTAACGGCATCTTCCCTCTTTCCATTGAACCCCTGTCCGTCTTTTCTGCTTAACTGAGCTGTGTCACAAGACTCGGAGTACTCTGAATTCGAACACGTTCACTCACTTCTTTGAAATGATTCATGAAAATTTTCCACGCGGAACCCCGACTTTTGAGCCAGTGGTGCTGCTTTTCAGCCACAAAAAAGTCTCCCGATCTTGACCCACTTTCTACCCAACTACTTTTTTTGCGGCGCTGTTTTGGCCTCTTACCTACTGCCGACTCTCTGGATCGGGAGGGCGTCGTTGGTGTCCCCCGCAGCCACGTTGTTCTCACCCATCTTCTGGAGCTTCTTCACCATGGGGTGGGGCATCTTACACTACTTGAGCCAGTTACTCAAGTCTGAAAAACAGCCCCTGGTGCTGTTGCTGCTGCTTCGGCATCTTGTTAGCAGTCTCAAGAAGGATTCTTTTTTGTAATTTCAAAGACTAATGTCCTCTTAGCTAAGTTCGTCCTTTAAATCAGCTGATACAGAAAGAGCTCTGAAAATATTTGTATAAATGTGAAAAAACAAAGAAACATCACAACGAGCACGCACAGCCTCCTTAGAGTGACCCAAATATATTAAAATGTTTCTATCACTAGCTGCTGTGTGTCCAGGAGAGTTTTTTTCCTACCTGTGTGTTCAGTAGGCACTGCGTAACACACACAAAACACACTTTCTTTGATATCCGTTGTTCTAAGCACACACACAACTATGAAATGTCAGATACGACTCTTTCTCTCTCACTGCACGCGCGTGTGTGCGTGTCTGCGTGTGTGTAGGTCTTTCTCTTCCCCTCCCTCCCCCTAGGATTCACATGCGCGCGCGCCACCCTTCTCTTTCTCTGCAGTGTGAGCCATCAAAGCGGTTTCAGCCACCCCCACCCCATCAACCCCGTTACCCTCATCTTTAACCTCGCACACGCCCTTGCTGTGCTGTGCCACATGTGCGGCAAATCCCTGGACTCACTCCCTTGACCCGTCGGTGCCGGCTCCGACGCCGCCTTCGCCGTTCCAGCTGTGGAACACGTGGCCGATGATCCTTCGGCTTAGACAAAGATAATTTTCTGGTCCGGCCAACGCTTTGCAGACGCATTTCTGCCACAAAGAGTCTTATCTGTGAGTGCATGCGTGTAAAAGCCGCGCCTTTCTACGTGGTGGAGGAGTCAGCTGAGCCGAGGAAAAGAAAGACTTAAGGAGCAGCTGCAATGACGGAAAATGAAGCTTCTGCTTGGAGAGACACTTTTGCGTCTCCGGCACGGATTTTGCAGCTGACGACTGCATTTTTTCGCCAAGGCAATCGCGTCTGCATTAATTAATGTGCATATAAGAGAGAGTCGGTATTTCTCTTTCAGGGTGCGAAATCAGAGAAGATAAGAGGTGGAGCGAATGTGCGGAAAGACATACCCTTTTGCCTTCAAAGACAAGAGTTTTCCGATCAGCGTCTCTCTTTGGGACCTCAAATGTGCGAAACTTTTTTTGTGCTGTGAGGCTCGGAGATTTGCAAAGTAGCCACGTTTACACTACGGGAATCGGCGATATCGTGTCCCAGAGGAAGTGGTGCTACTGGATTCTTCGATATTATACAGTTGTGGTTAGAATAGATTAGGTGAGTTAGGTTCACTTTTAGCTTGGTCTTGTTTGGTTACTTAGGCGAGGGTTTAGGTTACTTTATTCGGTCAGTCTTCTAGATTACTTTGTTAGGTCAGTCTTCTTAGGTTACTTTGATAGGTTAGTCTTCTTAGACTTCTTTCCCATGTCTTCTCAGATAACATTGTTAGGTCTTCTTAGATTACTCTCAGATTATTTAGATTACTTTTAGGTCAGTCTTCTCAGGTTTGTTTTCTCGGTTAGTCTTCATAGTCTTCTAAGCTTAGACTTACACATCCGGCCAGGTTTATGCAAGGGTTAGCTTAAGTTGGGTTGTCCCACGCTCTATGTCCTTCATTCGACCCGGGCAGCTATGTACACGGTCGTGTGACTACACTTGCGTCTCAGTTTGATATCCAAGTATGTAAATGAGCGATTTCTGGGCATCCACTTTGAGCTGAGAGGTGTGACTTTCAGTGTGATTCACATTGGGTCAGAGTCACTCAGACATGGTCTGAATGAATGCAAAGGTCAACAAGGATGTACATGTGATATAAGAAAAACAAAACATTGTCAGTGTACAAATGTCTCATTTTATTGTGCAAGTCTTAAAATGTAGTGGTTAAAGGCATGTCTGATTGACCCCACATCTTAGGTTCCAAGAGGAGACACGAGGGGAAAGAGCCGCTCCACGTCTGCAATCAATCCCACATACTTTTACTAGTATGTCTCTAAATGCATGCATATCCCTGTTGACCTTTGCATTCATTCAGACCATGTCTGAGTGACTCTGACCCAATGTGAATCACGCTGAAAGTCACACCTCTCAGCTCAAAGTGGATGCCCAGAAACCGCTCATTTACATACTTGCATATCAAACTGAGACGCAGTGTATTTCGCACAGGATTGATGTTGACTCCTTGCTTCCAGTTTGAGGAGTAAACAACCAAAGCTTCGACGTAATCAGGAATAGCAGGAACAATAATGTCAGTGACGACAGTACCGCTGTCAACTGTAGTATGCACCTTTGAAAAATATATTTTCATGAATCTTGCTCTGTTTTGGCCCAAATCATATTTTGCCAATTAGTATAATTTCAACTGCAAATGCATGAAAGATCACGTCAAAAGGCCACAAAATGGCACACCTTTCAGGCCCTCTAATAATAATCTCCGTGACGCAGTCGAACGTAATTAATACGGTTAATGTCGTCCATTAAGTCTTCAACCTTGTGTAATAACTCATGCAGTCGCTACTTCCGGAACCCTTTCTAGGAACAGGGTGTCCCTGGTCAATCAGGACATAATTTATGGCTCCTAAACCAGTTTTGTTTTCAAAACCTTAGTTAGCCTTGAAGGCTGCATCATCAACCTTTCGGATGTCAACGCTGTACCGCATTACACCAGGAAGGTGAGCTGTGCCCCGAAGGTCAAGTCAACAAGACAACGCCACGGGGAGCTCAAACTTATGTTCGCAAGTATAACATAAAGGCAACATCAATTCTCTAAATAAGCATTATATTCACTCACTATGTGTGCAAGCACTTTTTATGGACAAGCAAAAAGATGAACTTCTTGCTTTCTCCGTGGACAACGTTAGTTCTCTCCGGGAGCCATCTTACGAGGCAGAAATTCGCATCAGTCATGAGGACTAATTCTTTGGGCACTTCATATTTATTTCTTAAGTGTTGCGCGTTTAATCTCAAAAATGAGAACTATACATAGGCCTATAGATTTTCGTTTGTGATAGATGAGATCTTCTTTACTGGCCCTTCTTTCTGAAACATGAACGTACACACTACATAAGTCAAATATGAACATTTGATTTCAAAGCCAGAAACAAGAGACATCTCAAGGGTGAACTACAGTGGAGTCCGCTTATATTGGCTGCTGTGCTTAGGCGTTACCCACTTCGTTGGGTAGGAAAAAAGTGTAAAGCGCTATCTATGCAAAAGCCCGTAAAGTTGGAAATCGGAAAAGGTGGACACTCTCACACACACGTAAATGCGACCATCGCGTTATTTAATTTGTTTGTTTATTGTAGCAGGCCCGCTTAGAACAGCAGAAATCTCCAAAACAGAGTTAGTGGTTGTAAATAGACTTCGTTCTGTTATATCACCACCCTCTCTGCATCTCACAAGCTTAAGCGGGCTCTACTATGTGTGGCAGTTAATCTCAAAAAACGTTTTTCTCGGTGTTTTCAAAAATGAGGGTCGGTTACGCTGAAGAGCAGCTTTTGGACGTTTCTGTGCATTTTTTAAGGCTACCGATCATGAGGTAAAACAATGATACCAACATCATTTTTTGAATTGGCTTTAGCACCGTAACCAACGCATCAGCACCGAACCCATTTTTGTCACTAATATCGCTTTGTTACCTATTTCTATGCTTCAGCGCTAACTGTTACTTGCTTGATAAACATGTAAAGTTCTTGTTACTAGCAAATTTCACCGTTTTCTCAAGAGAGCTTCAGTTTCTTCGCGAGACACGAGTGAAAAAAGGGTTTCGCAAGAGGATGAGAGTGAAATTTGCAAGTGAGAAAAACTACTTATTTCTATTGAACATGAACACATGCCCAAAGTTATTTCTACGTGCACGTTCCGGAGGTCAGCAAGGCTGGACTTTGTCACAAGTGCAAAGCACGAAGGCCACAAGTGCAAAGCACGAAGGCCACAAGCGCAAAGCACGAAGGCCACGAGTGCAAAGCACGAAGGCCACGAGTGCAAAGCACAAAGGCAAGTGCTCGTGCACTACACGAGAACTGGCCTTCCCAACCTGACTGTTTTTTGCCATTAGCTTAAAGCACAGGCAGCTGAAAAGGTCTTTCCCACCCAAGTGAATGGAGGACATTCAATGAGATGCGTCTAAAATTTGACAATCTCATCATCAGGAAGACCAACTTTCATCAAAATACGTTTTTTGGCCGGATTGAACCCTACATATGAACACCATGTTTGGAACATACGGTAGTCTGACGTCACTTTTACTCGGCGCTTGTGATCTCACTGACTGCCTCTAAGCTGGTCCCGAAGGCGCTGCAGGTGAGCCCGATCAAGCTCTCCTCCGGGGAGGCGCATGCATGCACCGTCGAGGGCATCCTCGAGCTGCTCCTTGAACGTGAACTTCCGAAATACTGTTAGGATGCTCTGTACGTGAGACGCGAGTCTTCACGTGTGACGACTCCTTTTTCATAAATAATCGGAAGATCGAATCAATCTAGCTACGGTCACGCGAATGCAACTTTTTTCCCCTCCTTTTTATACAAAGTTTTACTTACAAAGTTCCGCCTGTGACAGGTTGTCTCAGCTTATGTTACAATTCTGTAAATTTTCATCTTTGAGCACAGATTTCTCAAGATACTTTTTTGTTTATCTGGCATCAAGTTGAAGACTAAGAGGTGGCAATTTGTGGTGAAATGTTTTCCGTGACAGACCTGGAGTCAGCAATCAGGACTGCACGGAATGAATTAGACGAAGATGTGCTTGCCGACGTTGCCCAAGTTTCTGGCCATTGGCACCATGCACATGAAGGTGGCGGCTCAAGCTTAGACGTGAAATATACGAGATAATTTGGCAGAGCTGTGTAGCGCTTCGTCCCATATTTTCCAACTCACGTAAGCTTCCAACTCGCGGAACTGCTCATGAAACCTTAACAAAGGTGAGCTGTCTGAGACAACCTGTGACGGGTCGCGTGTTGTCGCTTTCGTGCGCCGTTTTCTCTCCAGTCACTTTGTAACACAAAATTGTTGAACTTCGTATTGCATTTTACGTCCGTACAGAGGCACTTATACAGTGTACATCAGAAGTGATTGAATATTGTATCCTTTGCATGGCCTAAGAGTTGAGCTCACTGGGGCCATTGACGCAATAGTCCCAGGATCATCAGTTGAAAAGAACAACTTAAATCTGGTTCATGTGATTTGCACTGCCGACCTCATGCCGAAACCCACTCTTCCAGGGTGATACACTTGGCACATATGATGACATTATTAAGTATCACATCAGATACCTGCAAACCTATCTAACCAGAAGAAGTGGGAGATCAAGGACGGTAAAGCTGACGAACAAGGAGATTGACAGTGTTGTGAGCTGCAGTGACAGCGCCATCCTAAGGGTCTCTAGGTAGTGAGGGTCTTAGACACATTTATCTCACATACTTCCGATACGCACTGTACGTATGCAGGTACGGCATGTGCAAGCTCAACCTTATTAACCAACATTTAGCATTCAACATCACTGCCACGAACACGAAATACCAATATACTCCAGCTGTTCCCAAAAATGCGCCGCATAAAAGTTTTTGAACTCAACTATTGACATTGACTATGGTAAGTGACTGACAGCTTTGACTGGACGAGGTCTGAGATGGCCTCAGCAAGTATTCCATTATTGATTTCCTCCGTCAGAGTCATAATTTCAGCCGTGTTGTGATCATATATAAGTGACCAATCTTGGTCCCGATCAAAATGTCACCTGTCTGGTTGTCATCACCAGGGCTGGGATCTAAAGGTGATTTTAAAAAAGTACACCTGGTCTCTTCGCATCACACTCAGCATATTACATAAAGACATGAGGCTCCACTGATCAGTTTCCATCAGCCTATCTATTGGAGGCTGTCAGCAAATGCCCAATTGCCTTAAATGACATTAAGTGTATTGCGTACAATGATCACATTTTGCTACCTCACGCTGCGCTCTGTTCCTTTTGAAGAATCACCCTAAATCTTTGCAAGAATTAGTACTAGTGCTATACCTTTTTTTCAATACAACACAATAGCTCCAACACGAGGGCACTCCAAAAATATTGATAGTGGAGACAGGTGATTTTATCGTTACTATATAAGTGTGAAATTCATAAATCTGAACGTCAATAGATTTCTTCGGACCAGGAAAAATGTACTGATATCACGCGCTTGTTTCACAACAGAATGAGTAATGTTTTCATCTTAGTTGTGATGACACAACTCTGACATATTATTGTAAGCATGTAGTAGTATATCACTTAAAAACTGCCTCTTCAACAACTTTAACGTTCTGAAGTAAAACAATTTAATTCACATGCCTAAAAAAAGAACCTGATGTTGAGGAAGTTAAAATGGCCATCCGAACCCTAAACCTCAAGAGCATTCAGAGCTGCATCAAGATCCTATTGTTCCTCAACTTGAATGTCTGGGTGACTTCTGGGTGCTTGCATTGACGTCGCAATGTGTGTTCATCGCTTGTCGAAGCTCAATCAGACTGTGGTAGACAACATATCTGTTGAGTCCTACACCTCTGCTATTATGAGCATATAAATAGGTGCTGCTCCAATGCACTTGTATTCGAACAGAGCGAGTCAAATGACATCAGTCTGAATCACGCCTGGGGGGAGTGGGTTGCACAGTGTATACAAGAAGAAAAAGGCCCCCAGAAACAGCTCCGTTTACCTGGCGGCCAAGAACGAAATAAATGGCAGACAGGTTCTCTATATAACTTGATGCCTCGTGCAAGGGGGTAGGAGGAAAAAACTGGTCCTCTCGGGAGATTTGGGGCACCTCTGGCGGTATCACAAAAACAGTTGTCCATGTAATAGAACTTTAAAACACTCATGCTTAGTGCCACGCAAATGTTTTTTGAGAAAAATTCCTTTTTTTAGGCTGGGTCTGGTCCGATTTATGACACACGGGAATCTCGTGTACCCATCTCGTTCGTGCATCAGGAGAGTCGCGTAACAAGTTACTAAGTCGTTATATTGTGGTTCAGGTACTTCAACCTGTCTTTGGACGTCTATGAACAATCTTTCTGTGCATCGTGTGAGTCAAAAAGTTGACTTTTGCTCCGTCTCCAGTCATGACATTTCTTTTTCCCCGCTTGGCTTGAACTAGGTCTAAGTTTACAATTAGGTCTGTTTTGAAGTGTCTTATCTGACGGAACTTTCCAGCATTTCATCATCTGGTACTTACACGGCCAAGTTCACCGGCAGCGTCGACGAGTTCCTGAGTCTGTTAGCCCAGTTGGCCTTCTCCTTGCTCTTCTTCCGAAACATGGGGATAGAATCGAGGTTGCCACCTAATGATGACCCTGTTCACAACTCATTTCTCCCCAGATACTGCTACAGCAGCTCCTGCTCTGGGTCGAATGCAACCGAGGGTGAACCAACTACATCTCCAGGAGCGGTCAAACCACGTGAGAGAAGAAGCCAACAGGGTGACTGATAAGAAAAAGCAGAGCCAGAGACTTGGCAGTCACCAAAATGAGTGAATTGAACAAAGGAAAACAGGTGGGTGGGTGGATGGTTTTTTTTCACCTTGTCTTGTTATGTCAGGGTCATCTATGATAACGACATCCATGATAGCGATGTTTTTGTGACCATTCGTCACTTTTCGTCCATGGCCAAACAGCACTCAGCACAACCACACTCAGAAATTGTAATGTGCACCCATCAGAATTGCTCTGCAACCCTGTGAAGGCTGGTTGACAAACGACACAAAGTTCTGCAAAAATTTCCCAATGAGGTTGCTTGATGAATGAGCTGTTGAACTTTTCTTTCATCACTCTCATGCATCCTCCATCGAGAAATTCCCCGGCATCAGAATTCCTCATCGTGCACAACCTTAGCATTGAGGCTTAAACAAGGAATCCTTGGCACTGACGAAATTGCCGACGAGGTTGCGTGACATGTGGACGGACGAGCCTTTGAGGAGCACTGATTTCTTCATCGTCACCCGGCCTTATTGAGAAATTCCTACGAGCATCAGACTTTCGTCTCGATCGCTAGTGTGCAGGCACAGGTAATTGTGGCTCGCTTTTTTTTGGTGGCCACCCTGTATTTAACTCCTTTTACGCTGCCCCTTCGTAAATCGCGGCTGGTTTCTAAAGGAGAAAAAAAACGCCTTCGGTCCGGGTTCTTAAACGTAACACTGGACTCTTAGAAAAAAATATGTTCAACACATACATATATATACACGCACGCGCACACAAATGTATATTAAGACAACGGATGGTCGGTGTATCAACTAAGCTAAGTTCAACAGTTTCATCACAAAGAATTCGTGCTGGCAGTGGGATGAGCGATAAACATCTGGTTCTCGCCAGAGCAGCATTTAACGAGTCTTTGGCCTCTTGTACGAAAGAGAGGGAGAGAGAGGTGACATCGTTAAGTAAAATCTTTCAGTCAATCCAGTGGTTTTTTTAAAAAAAATTGCCTTGGACTCGTCTCCACACACAAGCAGCATGAAACGACAGCTGAAAATATTCGAACCTGACTTGTTTGAGTCCTACTGTAGGACTGTACTGCAATTGCAGAAGCACAACTGCTAAAAGCGGTACTCAAATCTCCAAATTCCACTGGTGCTGATAATGCTCATATTTGTCATGTCCACAACTGCTTTTTGCACTTTCTCTTCTCCATTTGTACTGCAGGTCTTGTCGGGCCTTCCTCCCCAGTAGTTGTTTCCGTCATCTTTGGCTACAATGATAGTTTGGCCAATATATGTATCAGGATCTTACTGGACTTGATCCCTGGCACGAAGATGCCACTTCTAGTTTGGTCAGGTAAAGGAAGGTAAGACTTATGCATACGACGTTTGATTGGACGGATAATCAGAGGCCCTTGGTCAGCCCAGTTCTATTAGAACCAGTCGGACCACCAAGCACATGAAAAAGAAGGTTTCGTGAGTTCTTCTACGCGTCACTCGTCGTAGGGGCTGACTTGTTCCTTCCTCAATGGGACGATTCCCTAGGGTGAGGCAAAAGTTCCGCTCCTGCACAACCTCTCTTGCCCATTTCGTTGGTCTCCTGACAATTTCGTTCGTCCTATCAACCTTTCTATTATCGCTGCCAGACTCCTTTCTTTTATAAGCAGCCTGGCCATACATCTTACTGCCCAATTGGGTGGTCAAAATTTAGATAATTTGGGAATATCAACTTTGCTTAGTCACCATAGTATAGTCATGGACTCCCAATTGCATGACTTTGGATTTTCTGAAGTCCCTGAGACAATTATGCTACAGATCCCCAAAGTTTGGCTAAAAACTGGCTGTGTAGTGGAGCACCCTGTAGGAGTCACTTTAGGTGGGGGCTTTTGAAGTGAAGGTCACCCTAAAATTGACTGAAGAGTATTTTTGCATTTTATAGTCAAGGCACTAAAGTACACCATTTTGAAGTTATCAAGGGGTCTTTATCACTACATAACAGTCAAGGGGCCAAAAGGGATCCTCAATGGGGATCTAAAATGGTTGCTCAAAAATTTTATTTCAAACCATGCCAAGTTTTTTTTTTCTCCTGGATCAAACAGTTGAACACTACAAAGAAGCATGTTTCAGCTCAATCACTATATGCATAGCCAATTGGAAACAGCTTGGGGATCTGTAGCATGGCTTTTCAGACTTCAGAGAATCCACAGCCATGCAACGCACTTGGGGGTCCATGACAATATTTTGGTGACAGAGCAAAGTCATCACCCAAATTTTGGCCACCCTACAACCATTGCCCGATGACTACGAATCGTGCAATGAATCGCGGCTGCCAAGGGCACTGCCAGCATCAGTCGGTCTGACGCATGTTGATGAACAGTCTTTGACTGATACGATGGTCCAAACCTGCTGTGTTGACCGAATCAAGATATTCCCAAGAGGAGGACCAATGTACTTGACAAAACGTGTTTAGCCTAATTTTTAGTGATCAATAATTTCATCTTATTCACTCAGATCTTTATGTATTTTTGGATAGGCATAAAGTCGAAGATCGGGACGAGGCGACACTATTTAAAATGTTTACCACAAGAAGCTTGAAGTTTGCAGTCAAGACAGCATGCGATGAATTAGATGAAGATGTCGTCCAAGTTCTGCACCACGTACAGCTCTGGCCTCAAAATGGTCCGTCACAAAGTTGATCCTCGCGCTCGATCTGGCCAAGCAAAACCTGAACAACCCATTTTGGGTGTGGATTCCACCTCAAAGGCTGCCACAGCAGCGTGTGCAGCCCATTTTCATCCAAGAACATTATTTCCGCCAAGAACTGTAGATAAAAAAATGGCACTGATAGGACTCAACAAGATATTTTGTTCTCCATCAACGGTGTCTCGTCTCTAATTTCTACGCTGTGAAGTCACGCAAGGACTGAATTAACATAAAGAAAGTGACTTTTTACTTGAAAACAAAAAATGAGATCGCTTTAAAGGTAGAATATTGACCTGTCTTATTTTTGAGGTGGCGAAAAATTGCCCCCAATAAGATGATAGACTGAAGTAGGACAAGTGCAGAGAGGCTCGAAGAAGGCCATGGTGGCCATGATGGCGAATAGCCAGGAGGACCCCCAGATGACCAGGAGCAGAAGACCCGGCATCAGTCATGCAGCTGACAAAAACGGACTCGCCACTTTGAGCACACGTGATGCGTCCTCCAGGCAACACATGGAGCAGCTACAGGAGTGGACCAGACTGCTACATAGAACAAGTGGGGGGAGGCAGTAAATAATGTTTGTGATCGGTCAAAAGTAGTGCAAAGAAGAAAAAATACGCGAAAAAATAACGGTGTCACTTCTTGATTCTGCTGTGCTAATAAGTTTATGGCTGATGCTTGATTTCCGTCCAGCTTCCAGCAAATATCGGTGATCGAACCGAATAAGGGATGTCCAGTGGAAGCCAGAGTTGAACTTTTTAACGTCACCGAAGCAACTTTCATATCTCGAGGAAGCTGACGAGTAACTTCTCCTTCGCGCTGAACTTGCCGCTGACGCTCTTGCTTTCCGCAGCTATTTTTGCCCTTCTCGGTGGCAAGTTCAAATCTTCTTCTTCCCCATCTTCATCTTCCTCTTCTTCCTCTGCTTCTACTTCTTCTACTTCTACTTCTTCTTCTCCTTTCCTCCAGCTCTGCGCGCATCGATCTTGCTGCAAAACTCGTTTCTTCTCTCTCTCTCTCTCTCTCTTGGCTGCAAACTTGCAGCCGCAAGAAAGGGCTCGGGATGTGTACGCAATGGCTCGATTGACTTTAAACTTGAGCTCAGTCAAAGCTCGAAGACAGTGGACTCTGCTTATGTCACCCCCGAGGTAAAAGCTGGTAATAAAACTGAAAAAGCATAGTTCTCCATACAATGGAGTCCTGTTCAAAGACGTCGGAGGTTTAATTTATCCCTAATTGATTACTCTGGGTTGGTCAAGAAACTGAGGCTGAAAGACCCAAAGTTTTCATAGTATCGTGAACCCACGTGTTTTGGGTTCAATTTTGCACTTTTCGTTTAACAGTACCGGCTGCATTTTGTGGAAGTGTCCCGGACACTATTCTTTCCACCACCCACTCAGCTGCTCCCAGTTCCAGGGATTGACCCACAACCTGGTTGACCTCTTGTTTGAGACGACACACACGATGGTCGGAGCGGCGGCGTCGCTCAACTTCAGCTTTGCCATAAAATTGGCATTGCAAAATTTGGCGTTTCAACTTTCTTGATATCGGGTGCGCGGAAGTGTCGTATACACTTATTGCGGGACCCCTAGAGTTGTTCACAGCGATCCCATGACCTCAGATCATAAGACTAGAAAGGTTGCATCTGGCCCCTGTCAAACTGTCGTAAAACGTGTTTTCGTCCATCATGCATGGGAAATGTGCTAGAGCAAAAAATGGAACAAATTTGGTAAAGAGTATTTGTACATGCCAAGATTTCGTGACAAGAGTTGATGCTAATGGCTCCACATTCCGGGAAGCTATTTGAGAACTCTTTCACCCCACTCTTCCCAGTCATAAGTCCGCTAGCCAAAGGTCTCTGGTGCATCCTCGTAGTGCTCTCTTATTTTTGTTAAAAACTTCCTGAAAGCTCATTTTTTTCAAATTTCAATCATGAGCTTTTGAAAACGGTTTGAAAAAGAATTCTTTTCGAGTCACTCGATTGGTGAGCCTACTCCAGCCTAAGCAAATTGTGTTTACAGTGACCGACAGTTATGCACCAAGACCAGTGATATTTATATCGACTGAACGGCATTGACAACATCAAGATTTTTTTTAAAAAAAATAGTAATAAAAAGACATCTGCATTTTCGTCACTTTGATCGTTGATGTTATTTTGTTTTGGCAATGGTGATCTGACGTCAGCTTGATCGGGCTCAGGCTTGATCCCGCCTCCGTCCCACCCCTAGCATCAAGTTCTTTTTGCTTGTTTCTTCCCAAGCAGCTTCCCCAGCAGTTTTCTTTCCTTTGAGGCAGCCTTCCTCCATCTCACTGGAGCAGCCGCTATCCGCTATGGTGTCCGTGACGTACGCCTACTTGGTCGCCTCGGTGCTCGCCGCCGTCTGCTGCGTTGGTAAGGACATGGAGTTAGCTCAATGCAGGCGTTGGCCCTCCCTCCTCTACCAAAAGGCTATAATAGCCCTGGGTGCTGGAGAGACTCGTATGCAATAGCTATGACCTATGGCAAGAAACCTTTGGACTTTAACTTAATATAACGAAATCATGGGGAGAAAAAGTGACCCCAGGAGGGATAAACACCCAAAATTTGAGGAAAATCCCCAGTTTTTGTACACCCTAGAATCAGAAACCCATGAGAACATTCACCTACGCGTGAACAACTACAGACCCTCTATAGTGGAATGGAGAAGTCCTACATGGCTAGTGTCGTGGCCGTGGCCGCAGACATCTTGGTAATGATGCTCACTTGGCCGTTTCAGTCTCCTCGCTCAAATGCCACCAGTGCACTTCGTATGAGCACGCCAAGTGCAACGACCCCTTCGTGTTCGACGCCCCCAGGGACGGAGCGGAGAGGAAGCCAAAGACAGACGAGTTCCTCAAGGACTGTCCGACGGATAAGAACTACACGATCTGTAGGAAGATCTACCAGAACGGTGAGTAAGTGGTATTTATCAGCTTGCAAAAGTACACGGGAGGCAAGTTCCTAGCACTTATGGATCAGCATATGTGTCTATATTCCAGAGAGAGAAAGTAAGAAAGACTCAGATTCTGTCTTTAGACGTTTTGTGTATAACAAAAGATGACGCAACAATACAATAGTTTGTTTCTGAAGTTCTGCCACCATTTCCTCCGTGAATTTCTTGGCGTCGAAACTGGCGTAGCCCAGGGTTGGAGCCATCGAAATCGTGCACACATCGGACTTTTCAGATGCTCCATTTTATTTATTTCCTCTGCCTTGCTGTGATTGGTTGAGATCCTTGTCCACATGTGGATCAAAATGCCGTTGATGCACTGGTGCCTGAACAGGACACCAACTCCCCAGCCACAGAGACACCATGTCTTGCCGTTGCTGCACTGGTGCCTGAACAGGACACCAACTCCCCAGCCACGGAGACACCATGTCTTGCCGTTGCTGCACTGGTGCCTGGACAGGACACCAACTCCCCAGCCAT
>JAAUXU010041121.1_pt1 | contig 25139 bp, 23 predicted proteins | sample 7278151 | NCBI WGS metagenome assembly JAAUXU01 (sample SAMN14350113, study PRJNA611818) | marine sediment metagenome | isolation source: surface marine sediment (1.8m) | place: French Polynesia: Moorea | collected 2018-08 | reverse complement strand
TGTTTTTATGTAGTAGACTGAAGCTTTAACTGCCACCTAGTGGTAGTATTGGTTACTACGGCTGCTCATCAGCTGAAGTGCACTAAGTCCATTTAACCGACATCAAGCACAGGCCCTCTATGCTCTCCCCGTCTAGGGTAGCTTTCTGTCCACATTATTTCATCTCAGAATGGTCACCGACAAGAAGACGTCTGTATTTTCGGTTCTTTTATTTTGAGAATTTAGTTCGGAATTTTTAGATTTCTCTTGCATCTCTGAGATCCAGGTGAAATTAAGTCAAAAACTGGATTCTCTAAAGGAAGTGGATTAAATGACAAATTGCATCGTTGAGGTAGAGCAAAAAGCAATTTAACAATCGTTAGTGAGACGTCCAGAAATCCTGACCATGTTTTCAACACATTTTTGTTGCACGTTGCGAAATGTTGCTAAAACTCATTTCATGGTTGGAAATGGAGCTGCATTTACCAGGTCATGTCAAAATCAGCCTGACTGGGCAAACTGCACAGTCCTATCTGTAGATGGTCTGCCTTGAATCTCATTTTACTCAAGTGGAGCTTTCTGCAGATGATTTAGACGGCATCAAGTCAATTTCATGCCATGAAATTTCCAATAAGCGGGGAAAAATGGCCAACGTCGTGGTTTTTCATTACAGAGTGCATCAAAAGTTTATGCGGAGAGTTAAGTCCTCGCTCGTAGCTCAGAAATGGCTGGAAAAAAGGTTAATGTGAGCAAGGTTTAATGTTAACAAACGTGGTTAACACTTTATAATCTTACAATGTTACACCACGCTCTAACATTATTACACAAGTTCGTAGTCATATCCGAATTTCTGTTATCGTAATAATGGCCGTTTAAAAATTCTGTGAAAATTCCAACGAAAAATATTTATCAAAGAATTCAATAAACAGGATGAACAGCTAAAGCATCGTGCCCTTGCCCATCATAATGCCGCGTGAATCATCTTCCTTGCCTCAGCCATTTCTGGGACTCAAGTTTCCGTACAAACTTTTGAAACACCTTATTCACCTGAGGTCGACGGTGCTTCTTCGTCATGACCCAATGGAAGCGTCATGCTGAAGAGCGAGAGTTAGGCAGTTAGGAGAGTTTTGCCAGTTAAGGATGGTTGGTCTGTAGAAGATGCTCGTTGCGTAATTGGAACCTGTGTCCAAGGAGTTGTGTGTGAGTCGATTGCGCAATCGTCCAAACAAAGCGATCATGATTCGAGATGAGTTTTTGTATCAAACACCTTTGGCAGGCGCCATTTTGAACTTCCAGATAGGGACCTGAGGGGACATAAATGACGTCGAGTTGGTCGGGCCAGCGCAAACCAGCGTTTCAGACAATAATTCTCTTTGAATAAAATTCTATACTGCTCCAACTCCAACAAAGGGAACGTCGACTGATGAGACGATGGAGAGGTTGTGTGAATGTGCGAACCGGAAGTTACGCTGACATAGTTGAATCTCCAGGCTTGAAGCTGAATCTATACGTGCAGCTGTCACCGCATCCAGGTGTGGCACACACAGAAGAAAAGCAAGCGTTTCCACTCTGGCGCGATGTCTCTGGTCCATTGTCCGTTCGAGGAGTCCGTGGTCCGACGGGTCACTTATGGGTGCTCCTGCGGATCCAGACAGCCAATCTCCAGACTCTACTTCTGTAGGCACTGCCTGGACACCAGGTGAGACGAACCCATTAGAATCAACCACGGGACGTGGGCTGAATGAGAGACTGTGGCTCAATAGTGCGTTTGTTTACGTCGGACTGCAACTCTGATGGCATCTCTGCGGTGGTGACCGTCGGCACACGAAGGTCACGTTGCGCCGAGGACCTTATTTTGAGCAGACTACCGCACATTTTAGTGGTTCAAGCCGTCCCTGAAGAGAGCAAAACAAAACCTAGAGGCTCTTAGTAGTCCGTCTGCTTGGGTAAATGAAAGTGTTGAGCGAAACTTTCTCACTCACTTCAGACTATGCTTCAGTTTACTTTGTTTTGCTACTAACAGAAGCGATTATTCTGTTTTCACTCTCTTTGGGAAGGCAAAACTTCTGCCCAGTGATCCTGGCCACGTTACTCTTTTCCTCAGCCCTACAGTTAGACTGACAGGCGTAGGTTACGTCTGGTTCTACGTCACTTCATCCAGTTTTAGGTTGAGTGACATCCATGTTTGTCAAGTTTGCTGATGAATTCTGATTGGGCATGAGTCCTGTTTGAGGATGAAAGACGTTCATTTTTAGAAGACTTCGCAAGTCTTGGAAGTCAACAGATCACACTTTCTTCCAGGTGCCCCTTTTGCGTCTCACACGAGGTGGATTCGCACTACTGCCCGAATTGCCTGGAGAACATGCCCTCGGCGGAGGCAAGGTGAGAGAAAGAGGAGTTGAAACAATCGGAGAGCTTTTTGCCAACATCTTTGTCAGATTGAAGCGTAACCGTTGTGCGAACTGCTTCGACTGTCCAATGTGCAGCCACACGGTGTCCACCAGGGGGACGTCGGTCCAAGTGCCTTCGGCAGAAGACCCGAGCAAGACCGTCCCTAAAAAGGTAACTAAGGAAACGGAAGGCACCATAGCATAGATAGATTTATCACGTCTACCTAAGACTTCTAAGAAGTGGATATGTTCAAATAACTTCACGAGAGCGTCTGATTGTCACCAAACCACTTGCCTGAGATTCTCTTGTGATTATGGACTCGCCTTAGGGAGTCTGCAATGCCCAAAATCTGGCTATGACTGCATGGGATGCGGGTTTGTTTTGTGTGTGTGTCAAAAAGTGGATGTATAAATGACTTTTTTCGCATACTCCGTGAAAATAAAGTCACGTTGGGACCGATAACGAATAACCTCGGTATCTGGACACCAAAGTGAGTCAAAACCTGGGCAGATTCAATGCCCGGGTGTACAGCACTTGCACAACGCTTTCCAGGAAACAAACATTTCATTTATTTAAAAAAAAAAATGATGGTTTTTCACTTTTCTCAAGGTTTATTATTTGTGCTGCAACTTCTGCCGCTGGACGAGCCGTGACATCGGCCTGCCCGACCAAAACGTCGCCTCCGGAGGTTGGCCGGACAGGGAGAATCCCCATGCTGCTAGGTAGAGCTTATGCTAAAAGAAAAACATAAACTTATGTTAAAAAGTAGTTATGACTTGGCGAAGGATCACTTACCAGCACGAGGCCACTGCTGGCCGTAGTGTGTACCATGCCTTCAAAGAATCCCTAAGCATTTAAGGGCGTGTATTTTTGTTTTAGACTGTCCGTTCTCCAGGATTACTACCGGGCTGTGGCTCAACGTGAAAAAGTCGACAAGGAGAGCAAAAGATTTGTCGGAAGGTAATTAACATGGAGATGCATTTCAGACTTCAGGTTTATTGAATTACCCTGATTATAGGAGTTTATAAGTAGGTAGTAGATGGCTATCAGAAGTTGTGAAAAATTTACTTCTTGTGTAGGAAGCTGAGCTACATGCAGCTGTCGGACAAATACGGGCTGACGTCGTCCATGGCGCGTCGAAGGATGTTGGAGTCTCCGTGAGTAGTTATTTGACCTCAAGCTTGCTAACTTCTCGTCTCTTATATTTGGATGGGTTTCAAGTGTCCCTCAATTGTTTTTCAAAAGTCCCTGAAAAATGAGCTTTTTTCACTGTCTCTGCAAACTGAACCGTGCGTCTTCAATAAAATGAAGCCATCCATGGACACTGGAATGCGGTGAAATTTCAGGGTCAAAGGGATATTCTCTTCATAACTACCGATACTGTATTATATCTACTAATTGCCAGACCATAGATCTACGTAGGCCCCTATCTTGGTCACATGAATTTACCCCCACATTCAGAATTTGCTTATTTTCAGCTGTGGGAGCCAGCCAAAACAGGCCGAAATGGCTCCTGCAGAGGCTAAAGCCATTGAGGAGGTGGAGACTCTGGATGAGGATGCGTTATTCGAGACCGAGACGGATTTATGTCAGGTCTGGATTATTTAGTCATATAATTTAGTCACTTTCTGTCCATTTCCTTTATTCAATGACTACTTATAAGGTAAACTCCACGTAAGATGACTCTCTGAATTGATGGAATGCAGGTAGAGAAAGGGGAATGATTATAGCTTAATATGCTACGTTTCATCTCAGTGTGATATGCACATGTGCAGTATACTGAACGGCATTTAAGTATCATAGTGAAAAGCAAAGGTTGCCATACAGGTATTGCTCACAAAGTTAGGGGAAATTACACTGAGAAAGCTCGACCCCACCTAGTAACGCTCCATGGTCCTCACAGCACCACCCGCGTGTTTGACCCTGCTTCTATTGTGCCCGTTGGAGATGTCAGCAGCTCCAAACAAAAACTACTGAGAGATTGCGATGTTTGGAAAAGATACTAGTCGTTAGAGAATCACTTTAGAAAGCATTTCTCTTAATTCTACCACCTGTAGAGGACTTGAAATTCAAGGATACAACAGATGTAAGAAAGCTTGATTATAATGTATAATGAACATGATTGCCTTACTTCTAGATGATTGGCAAAAACGTCCAAAAAGGTGGGAGAATATAAAATTCCGCCTTTTATTTAGGTGACGACGTTGACACAGCGTCTGTTGCTGGTGGATACGCAACCTTCTGCGGTTTCCGAGGTTTTTCCTCGTCACAAGCATCTGATGATAAAACGATCCCAACGCTGTCGTAAATGCGAGCACAACCTCAGCAAACCTGAGTACAACCCCTCCTCGGTCAAGTTTAAGATCCAGTTGGCCGCCTTCTATCACGTCCCCGAGGTCGTCATCGCCACTATCAACAAGGCTGGAGACGTCTATGAGTTCGTCCTCAAAATCGTTAATCCCACACAACACCAGACCAAGATCGACCTTATGCCCCTGGGGGAGGCCAAGCAGATCCTGGAGAAGCGAGAAGAAGAGCAGGCGAGGGAAGAAGACGCCAAGAAGAAGAGCAGCAGCGTCCTAAGGGGATCCTCACAGGTACTCTTCATCAAATTTGCATGCTCAGGTGACTTCTCGGACGATTCCTAGAAATTGAAATTAACACAGAAGTGGCAAAGAAGTTGACTTAAGCATGTTCCAAATGTCTACCCTGGAAGGATGAATCGATTCTCAAATCACAAGTCAGAAACTATCTTCATGTCATAAATACTGAAAATTACGATGTGCGAAATTTCCTATGACAGAAATGCCTCTTCCCATGTTGGTCGCAAGTGAAATGTGACGTCTAACTGACGACTACTTAGCTCATGTCCGACTTATAGGACTCTTTGGCCTCAAATGAATGATTATTTCAGGTGTCAGCGTCGGAGCACCGTAGACGAATATCCGTGAACGCGGAGTGCAAGGTCAGGGTCCACGGAATCTTGGTGCCGCCAAGGGACGATGCGGCCGAGTTTGACGAACCCGGACCCGGATCATCCGGGCCCGAAGACTCTGACTTTGTGGTCTGGAGGAGGGGAAATCGGGTCGGAGTCCGGATGGCGGCCCAGTTGGGCCCAGATTTAGTCCCAGGATCTGAAATTACAGCCGCGTTCGGGATGAGATTTGTATACACGAACACAATATCGGCGCTGGAGCAGCGTGAGGTTCAGACCGCAGAAGTCCTCGTGCCAGTCTACGTTGTCCTGGGAAGCCTCTAAAAAAAGGAGACAACAAGAGACTTTTTCATCTGACTTTCTCCAGTGAATTACAAGTGTCAGCGCCAACGAACGTGATCTGCCTTACAGCGAACAAGGGAGATCCTGTGATTCATGTGGGTCATTTTGAGGCAGTGTAGGGCATGCTGTGAACAATTGAAGCCAAAAATTCACTTCATGAGGAATTCAACGCATCCAGTATGAGTGTGTTAATGCCATTAGGGGGTGAGGTTGTAAAGGTACTGCAGAGAATCAATGCGATGAGTATCCTTGTATTGCATAACTTGGCATAGTCACATGACTCGTAAAAATTTCAGAATCAAGCCCTTTTTGATCTTGATTGGTTCGATACCCGTCGAATCAAGTCCAGTGACGCTCCAGGTTGGAGCTCTTTATAGAACGCACTTGGCAAAGGCTGGAGGTCCCGTGTCTGCACCGTAAAGTAATTAGCTCAGTTTTCTTTTGTAGTTCGTCTTCACTTAAGCTACTGCTAAATCACTTGATCACTGGAATACGCGCTGAAGTACGATTCTCCGAATCATTCCTCAACTTGATCACCTCTGGCAGAGAGTGATGACTAAGATTTTGCGTGGTTCAGTTTCCAGGATCGGTCTCCTGAGGCTTTTTGGCTGATTTACGTGGTTGCCGGTGCTATCTCTGTCTATCGCCAAACTGTTCGTTAAGTCTCCCGGATAAATATAATGGTGTAGGCCTGCTAAATAACTATCTTTTCTAATCTTTTCACTTATTTGTTCTAGCCATGTCTCTGGGAAAGTTCACCGTCGTGAGCGAGGATTACGTCAACGTCTTCATTTCGTCCAACGTCAAAGCCTTCACCAGCGAAAAAAAGTTCGCCAAGTCCGTGACTATAGGCGATCTCAAGGGGAAATTAGAGCTCATCACAGGAGGTTCTTGCCTCACTATGAAGGTATTTTCATACATTACCCGAAATGTCCAGAAGCCTACACCTAACATAGGCTAGGCTAGTCTGCTCATCATCAGTTGAAGTAGCCAAAAGTCTGATTCCGTCAAAGTTGGAAATGTGTTGCATACAGTGGTAAAAAATCTTTCAGGTGTCAGTGTTTGACGAGAAGGACAACCTCGTGTGCGAGTTGGCCGACGACTCCGCTCTTCTCGGGTCCTACCCAGTCGATAGCGGTATGCGAATTCACGTACACGACAATTCCAGGTAAAAAAAGTCTCCTTGATCATTTAGATAGTATCGATACTCCTAAAGCACGAGAAAGGGCTGAAATTATGTTAAATCTCCCGGCAGGAATCGAGACGATTTCGAGAACACCGATCGAGTTGTAAAGTTCGAGCTGTCTAAAGAAGAATACGCAAGAAGGTACTTGATACACAATTTACACAAGGTCAGCCAAAATGGACTTTCTCACCGCGATGTCGGTGCTCTGACGAGGCTCAAATATCTTTGTGTCTAAATCACTTTCCTCCAGTTATTTCTGTGCATGCTCTAAGCGTAACTGTTGCAGAGAAAACACAGTCCTGAGCTACCTGAAAAGGAACAAATTGGGCAAGTTCAACACTGAGGAGATGGCAAAGCTGGATGCAGAGAAAGCAAAGCAAGAGGCGGAGAAGGCGGCTGAGATGGAGCAGGACAAGAAGATGGCGGAGGGAATCAAGCTGGGAGACAGGTAGTAGAATAAGCAGATTTTCAAACTGTCAGTTAAAAACTTACTGGGCTCTCTAGGTGCGAGGTTCGAGTCCCTGGCAACATGGCTCGCAGGGGCACCGTCAGGTTCGTTGGGAACGTTCATTTCAAACCAGGTAAATATGAGAAAAAAAGTTATCACAATAAAGTATCTCGGGATATTTGAAGAACATGCCTCATTGCTGTTGACCTAGCCGTGTGACCAACGGGATTCACAACTTGTCTATGATGTTTCCCAGTTCAAACTTCATTTAGTCCACCCCATCTTGAGCGAGCATTTCAAAGGTGTTGACCCGATTTTTTTTGATTTTTTTAGGATTTTGGCTCGGCGTTGAGTACGACGAACCTCTAGGCAAGAACGACGGTACCGTGGACGGGAAGACTTATTTCCGATGCAAGGATAAGTACGGGAGCTTCGTCAAGATGGCTCACGTTGTTGTGGGAGACTTCCCAGAAGAAGAAATCGACCTGGAGAATGACGAGATGTAATTGTACCTGTTTCCTGAGTAGTGTTCGGGCCACTCACAAAGTATTAAATATGCATATTCACGTTCTATTAAGCATGGTGCGACGTTTTGTGTTTCTACGTATGCCTTGTCCACTTCATGTTCAGTCATCCTGGGACAAGTTAAATTTTTTAAGTTTTCTCGCACGAGAAATGAACTACGCTACATCCAGTTTGAAGAGACTAAAACTGTAAAGTTGACAGTGATCATGAAGCTGCTGTACCCTGGTGCGTGAACGAAAGTAAGTCCAATATCCTCTCGAGCTGCAGCAGCTCATGCACCTGCACGTCGACCTGTCCCATCCTCCCAGATGTACTTTACTGTTCAAGGACAACGTGAAGTACGCATTTAACTTTGGCTGTCCAAAACTAAAATAAGATAAGAACGTCTACTTGTAACTAGAGATGAATCCTGACTTGCCTCAATTTCTCAATCTTGGGTTGGTTACATAATCGTTGTTTACTGGTGCCCGGAAGTAACTGCAGCTTATTCTCGAGTTCCTCCTAACAATCAGTAGCGTTTCCAACAAGCTTGTGAAACTAACACCAAGTCGATTGTCGTTATTAGAGCAATTTCCGGTTTTATTCCAAAAACAATTATTTACAGGCGCTTCGAAAATATCTAGACTGGGCAACAAATCATGGTCATGGATAAACTAACTGAGTTATAAGGAGAAAAAGTCCGCGAGCCTTAAAGCATATTTGCCCTAGTACAGGAATTTCTAATGTGCGACGTTCAGCTGATGGGGGGTCAAAGCACATTTCCTTTTCACCTTCCTGTTGAGTATGCGGACAGGAGGATTGCGGGTTTTTTCTCGAAAATATTGGTGATATCTGGGACCCCCACGTGCTGACAGATCTATGGGGCGCCGCAAAAACCCTCCTCAGTGAGCCATTTCATGCCTCAGCGCGTTCCGGACATGGCGGGTGGATTGGGGGCAGCGGAGCCCCCAACTGCCGCAGCAGATTGGGCAGCCTTCTGCTTCAGCATGGTCCAGTCAAAGGTGTAGTCATACTGGTGGTTCAGGGTGCGAAACAGTATCCGGAAGAGCTGGCGGAGATACATGTAGTCAGGTGCCTCCTCAAACCTGAGACCACGGCAGTAGTTGAGGTACATGGCATACTCAGCAGGAAAGCCCTTGCACAGGACCTCAACGGGTGTGGACATCTTCTTTTCACTGATCTTTTCGTACTTCTGCTTTTTGGTGGCAGCCTTCAGTCCTTGCCATGGGAGGGACCCCCTGTTGAAGTACATGAGGACGTAACCGAGGGACTCCATGTCATCTCTCCTTGATTGTTCAATGCCCAGGTGAGCATTGATTGAAGCATATCGAGCAGTGCCTGTGAGGTTCTTGTCCTCACGGTAAGGGATGTGTTGTCGGGTCCTGTTATCGCGGTACTTCTTCGCAAGTCCAAAGTCAATCAGGAAGAGCTTGTTGCAATGCCGGCCAATTCCCATGAGAAAGTTGTCAGGCTTGATGTCTCGGTGGATGAAGTTCTTGTTGTGGACATATTCAATGCGGCCAATCATCTGGTCAGCCAGCATCAACACGGTCTTCATGGTGAACCTCCTGGAGCAGAAGTTGAACAGGTCTTCCAGCGACGGCCCCAGCAGGTCCATGACCAGGACGTTGTAGTCCCTCTCTGGGCCGTACCACCGAATATGCGGGATCCCCACACCACCCTGTAGGATCTTGTACAGCTTGGACTCATAGAGGAGCTGAGGGTGCCTAGCCTTGATGGACTCCAGCTTGACGGCCACCTCCTCACCATTGGTGATGTTGATGCCCAGGTAGATGTCGCCGAACGAGCCCGAGCCGATTTTTCTCACCAGGCGATATTTTCCGCCCACGATGAATTCGGAGCGGGAGGCGGAGGGCGCCGAGGCCATCGTGATCGTGGAGAATGCAAAGGCCACGAAAATACAGAGGAATTCTCTTTCTTCTTTCTGCGTTTCCTGCTCCGTTAGCGCTGCTGCTGCTGCTGCTCCTGCTGCTGGCGCAGTCACTGTGACCAGAAGTCGTCAGTCCAAGTTCGCCCAATTTTTCGTAGATGGAGCCCCAACTTGGGTCCCAAATAAGCAATTTTGCCAAGCGAGCAAATGCAGGGAAGGCAGAACGTTCAGTTGCCACAAACTCAGACTCTCGAAAGAAGGCCATCTTACCCCAATTGGTTCCTACCTAAAGTCTCCCAAGTTGGTCACTGGCAGGGTGAAAAGGCGCCACCTCACGCCTGCTGCCAGCCCTAGCCAACTTCTTTTGTGTGTGCGAGGAAGGGAGCTTAGGGATGGGCTACAATGTCACACAATTTCGACTCAGGGGGAAAAAATAGTGAGGGCCAAAAGTTGGCATCGGCACTGAGAGAACTTTGTTAACCAAATGGGTGACTTTGGACAGTTCAAAGTAGGCAAGCTGCTGGCTCCGAGCTGACTTTTCCTTAGGACGAGCCGAATTTTAGGCTCATGAAGAACTTCTATCAGGCTGGTGGGCAGGCCGGGGCTGGCTCAGTCACGGCCAAACAGCTGGGAGCAGCAAGCACTAGGGATGGGAAGGTGGAATCTGCGATTCAGGGTTCGGACTGTTCACACCGTGAAGGATTAAGTAAAGCTGCCGTCTGCTCACACACTAACACGCAGAGAGAAAGAAAGGAGCTACGCACGAACAGGAATTGTTGCTGGTTCTGTTTTCACAAATATTTAGTTGAAAGGGCGCCTTTCATGGGGAATTCCCAAAGCCACCGGGCAGCCAATACATTAGGCCGAGTTGGCCGGAAATTTCGGATCATTTTTTCTTTTTTGAAAAAAGGTGGGAAAGTCTTTTCGCGCGACTACGTTCAACTTATTAAGCCGAAAAATGCAAATTTCTTATCAAACACCGTAAAATCGCCTAATGTTCTTTTCTTACTGTTATTTTTCCTAGAACAACATGATTTTTCGTGAGTGATGATGTCATCCTCCACATGCGTCAAGGGATGATGAGTCAATCTATGCGTAAGTGGCAGATCAGAATCGAGATAAGCACACATTTTATACAAGGCATTTTCCTGAGGTTTTTCTTATGCATGTAGGTACGGCGTGACCTAGAACAAATTTGTCATTTTTTTTGTCTCATGTTTGTGGAGGAGGCCTCTCATGACCTTGGGCGTTACGTTTCTTCTCCACCAAACAGAAATTCAAGGATTCTCTGCAAATCTTACACAAGTTATTCCTCTTCTAGCCTCTCCGGGCCTAAGCTGTTCGTTGATCTACGCCCTGTGAATCAGAAAATACAACTGAGGCTGTTTGTCGTGAAAATGACACAGTGTTGCTGGTATTTAAAAAAGTAAATAAGTTTGCAAGCGGTCTCCATATCAAGCTTTACCTTTCAAAAACATCCGGATAAAGTCAATGCACACAATACACACACAACTGATGACATGCGTAAGTCGACTATTCCTACAAGCCTTAAGAACATTGTGCAATTGCTCTCCTCCATGGAGTTCTCATCATGAGTCTGCATTTTGCGTCAACTCCAATGCGCACTGTGCTGGGTGCAGCAAGATATTTGCTTTGACACCCTGTTGCGCTTCTTTTCGCCTCACGCTGTTCCTCAACTCGACATATGGGTGGAGAGGAGAGGAGGAGTAGATTAGGCCCACAGATTATAGTCAGGCTATTTTTGCAGGAAGAGTTTTGACCTCGGATGGAAAAGGAAAAATCTGATACGTACCTTTGTGCACATTTTTTCCCTGTAAGCGTGTATTTGGCTGTGCTCTGCGCGTCGGCAAAGCACAGCCACGTCGGCGTGGGTGCAGCCTCCTCGTGAGAAAAAGAAGAAATATCTGCAGCTACAGGTGCGCCAACACAGTAGATAGCGGTAAAGCCTCTCTCCTCCACCGGGTGGGGGTCAAAAGGGACCCCAGCAGTTGGTCAGGTTTTATAATTATATAAGTAAAGACCCGATCTTCAAGCGCTCAGTTAGCTTACGCGTGATTGTAAGAGTATGGCTTATAACGAATACAGCGCAATATTATGAATTCCTGAACAGCTTCGGCCAAAGGCTGGTGGACAAAAGGGAGACAAAAACCCAGGGTAAAAATGCTCAATATCCTTGACGTCGGAAAGTGGGAGAAGGGGTCGGCAGGAAGGGGTGAGGGGGTTGACCCATCAAACGGATTTGGGGCATTTTTACCCCAGGTATTTTGTTGAAATATCGTCAGCCAGCTTTAAGATGAAGCTCTTGAGAAATAAAGAAAATGCGCGGTATCATTGATTATTAAGTGAAACACTAAGGGGGGTTTTCGCAGTGAAATTATGTTGTGAAGAATGTGATTATCCATTTAGAAGGAAGACTCTGCTGCATGGATTGCTCCACCTCCTCAAGAGCGATTCCTTCGCAGCTGCTTGACGACGCTGGGAAGAAAGGCAGATCAGGCTGCAGTCGATATAGGCTAGCTGAACCTGTGAAAAGCGGCTGAAGTCCATGCTCAACTGCCACTGCACATTCTGCATCCAGAAGCTCAAGGGCAGCACGGTACACAACTGCTTCAATCCCAGTGCCTGAGTCGCAGCAATTACACCTGGCAGTGGAAGTCCTGGCCAGATCTGTTTCCGAAGCTGAATATGCTGTCGGGCATTGAAGAATATTTCCTGCCCTGTAGAATCATTTCATCGTACATACCGTACCAGTCATCTAGTGTTGCAATTTCTTGTGACAGACCTGGCACTCGTGCAAATTTTGACCAGAAATTTTGGGGAGTGTCTTCTACTTACATAGTACTTATAAATAGGGGGGGAAGCAAAGTTCAACAAAACGTGCAACTCCCTACTGTACAGTCCCTCTGTAATGCAGAGCTACATAACGGTGGGACAATTCAGGCAAAAATGGATACCTAAAACTGGTAACATTGAGCTCAAATTTTAGGAAGCCATGCAATACACATGGAGCTAGACTTGCTCCAGATTTGAGCTCAAAATTCCACCTTTACGAGCCAGTTTGCCATTACAGTGGCACAGAGCAGTACAGAATCTTCTATTCCAAAATGCTAGAAGACATGTAGTAAAAAAATGAGTTGAACATTTTTTTGGAGTTACAGCTCTGGCATTCCCCCTTGAAGCCATCAAACCACCAACTGATAGAAGAAAATGATCTCTTTTGTCTTCACATCCCTGCTTGAAGAAGAAGACTAACTGACCTTGCACTTTCTGGGGAAGATGATTAGAGTGATGCAACTCCTCTTGGCATGGGACTGTGTGTAAGAAAACATCTAGGCCATGAACAACACCATGAATGGCAGCAGCAACACCAGATGGTTTCCACAACTTGCTCCTTTGTATAACTCTTTTCTTTGGCTTTTGACTTTGTCAAACCAAATGATGGAATGTCTAGACCATTCATCAATGACTCAGTTCTTGCATTTCTGTCATTTGTGCCACTCTGTCACACTCTTAAGTGATATCAGAGACCACGTGGAATTGAAGACATTGCCGTAAATGATGTCACTTGGTACATATCGATGTCCGACGCAGCCTGGGGATGTTTCCAAGCGGAATTTCAACATGCATTTGATTATTTAGACACCGCAACAAAACTTTTAGTACACAAGGTCACTGTTTTGAATGTTTGTTAAGGCCCTAGAGCTCTTAAAATATTGTGAGTTGATAAGAACTGAACCTCTTAGAATGAATGATTGAGAATCAGATGAGTGTGCAAGTGAGTGAGTGTCTGTGTGCGTGTGTGTGTGTGTGTGAGAGAGAGAGAGAGAGGAAGAGAGAGAGAAAGAGGAAGGGTGAGAGAGAGAAAGAGAGAAAGAGGGAGGGAATGTCTGCTGGCAGGCTAAGGGGAATGTGTTGAATGCTTGAGAAGTGTAAGTTGTACCCTGAGTTTACACCCTAGTGCACAGTCAAGTCAGGATACTTTCTAACTTCAAATGGAATATCGTATACCAGGATGGAAAAGGTAAGGATTGTGTTGTTCTTGGAACTGTGTCATCGCTGTGTATCATTACTGTTGATTAGTAGTTGGAGGGAATTATGAATGTAAAGACCTAAGTGGATGGGACAGAAGTGCGACAGGAAATCAGAAGATAGTTTTTGAATTTCGCCACCCATAATGTGATTGTACGGGGTGTTTTTCATTTTCTTGAGATCTTTCACAGTTTGTGGTTGGTGGTGGTTGATTGTCTAGGGGGATACCCTCCATTGAGACAGTGGTATGATGAGCACATTGTCAGCTTGTGTTCTCAGGAGATGGTGATGAACAGAGGTTGTTCTGGCAACATTTGCAGCATATCATCTCGCACATCTCCTGGCAGATCTTTCTGGGAGACTGGCAGCAAGACTTCCACTTGTGGAAACAGATAGAAATGAGGAGGCCAATGCTAAGGATCATGAAGGCCTCTGTAGCAATACCAACAGCAGTAACCATGGTGGGCATGTGGATTTCCATGACGTGAAATCGTGAATTATCCTCATTGAGATGTTCCATGGGACCTGAGTTTTGAGTGGTTGTTGATTTGTTGGTGTGATGATATGTATGATCTACTTGATATTTACGATTTACTTGGATGCTCAACCGATCAGCAGCTGATTGTTTTGCTTGTTCTTTTCTCTTCTCCTCCTCGTGTTTGAAGTTTTTTTTGCTGGTGAAGGGAATTTAAAATAACCTACGGATGAAACAGCTGGACACCAGGTTTCCCATGATAGTAAACACTATGAAATGTGATTTTTTGCATTTCCATTGAAAGAAGTGTCCTGCAAGCATTTCATTGAGGATGTTCAACTACTTTTGAGTTGCTGTCGAATGACACATTCAACATTGCATATCCTATTTTTAGTGAATTTAAGGTAACAGGTGCATTCAGACATGAACATACCCCCCAAATGGTCCGTTGTTTAGGGGGTGGTACAGCCTTCCCTTTTTTCCGCACAGAGGTATTTATTACACAAAAAATGTCATGTACATATAAAGCAGTAGGACTTTATGTAGTCTGTCTGTCTGTATGCCTGAAGAAACCAAGTCAAACTGTCTCTTCCTGGCACTTTTGACTTGGTCCAGCCAGCTTAAAAGCTGGACTGCCTGCCATCTATAGTGTGTGTGAGTGTCTGTCTGTCTGTCAGGCTAGGGGGACAACATAGGCAGAGACTGCGTAGGCAGGGAGTACATAGGTGGGGACAACAGAGGTTGGGGACTCCAGAGGCAGAGGACTGCTGAGGGAGGAACTACATAGGCAGAGACCACAGATGTAGAGGACTAAAGGGGTGGGGGACTACAGAGGTGGAGACTACAGAGGTAGGGGACTACAGAGGCACAGACGTTCAGTCTGTTGAGGCAGTGTGACTTTTTATAGTTGGGGCTTCACTGGAACTACCAGCAGAGCAGGTCAGATCTGCTAGTATTTTTAGAAATGAGAATGTTCTTTGGGGTCCTCCTTTCAATATCACTAATATTTAAAACATTTTGTAACAGAATGAAATATATAATCAATATTATATTTATTGGGGTCTCAGGTCTCAGGCCTGTGCAAACATTTCTTACACCAAAGTTGTAGTCCTTTAAGGACTAAACACAGGTATGTATGTGTGGTTTAATGAAATGGGTGTTAAGAAGTAAGTTTTTAACACATGAGTATTGAAGGTTATTGCCTCACTTAAAACCTCAAATAATGCTCATACAGTCATGGCAAGGAGACAAAACCCTCCTAATATCAATGCTCTGTCCAAATCTGGGGCCACACTTGGCCCAAACACATTCTGTCAGGGGAATATCATGAGTAAAAGGTATAAACTCACTTGAAGTCAGTACCTGGGCACCTTGAGAGGTGGAAACAAGACAAAGTTGTGTCATTTTTAGTGCTGAATGCCAGTCTGAGTGCACATTTGCCTTACCATTATTTGTTTGGTTATTGATGTGAGTACAATGACATGGTAACCCTGTGCCTGGGGAGGATGGTAATACTGACTGGAGAGAGAAAAATAAACAGATTTTACATGAGCTTTGAACAGCATTGTCATGTCTCCCTTCCTTCCTGGAGACACATAACATGGCACAGTCAAATTAAAGATCGGACATGCACCTGGACACACTTGAGGCTGCAGGCGGCAGTGCTCCCAAGTGCTACACACAGACAGCAGCACCAGTAAGTGTGACCCACAGATGGCAACATCTACAGACAGGACACGTACCTGGACATGCACCCAGACACACATTGGGACATGCTCAGAGACGACAACATCTACAGCTCAGATGGATGCCCTCCTGGATCAAATGATGGCGGACAGGCAAGCCACACACCAGGCCTCTGTCAGCCTCTTGGCATTTGAGGCTTGGGTTAAAACTTGGGAGGACTACAATGCTTTAACAGAGGTTGACAGGTATTCACAGGCCCGACAGCTGGGCCTCTTCTGTGGCTTCCTCCCTGCTGAGATGAAAAGCACTCTCCACCACATCCTTGGCATCACTCAGGACAGCACAGACCTACCAGGTGAAGTCATCAACAAGCTCAGGGCCCACATTTTGGGAAGGAAGAGCAAAACATCATCTGTGACCTAGTAGCCTTTGATGTCTGCAAACAAAAGCCAGATGAGTTGTTCAACAGATTCCTGGTTGCACTGAAACAGACTGCCCAGGAGGCAGGGCTGGATGACTGCCAAAAGTGCTACACCTGGCAGCTCATCACCCGCATAGTCTCCAGTATCCAGGATGCAAAAGTACACAGGAAACTCCCATCACTCTGCCCCTTCCCTGAACTAATGAAGGTAGTTGGAATCTGCAAAGCTGAGGAGACCACAGCAAAGAATCGGGAAGCCTTATCCACCCCACATCATGCCAACAGGGTTAAGCACAATCCCAATACCAGGGATTGCAACAAACAGGCAACCCCCAAGGGGACACCACCCGAAAAGAGATGTCACAACTGTGGGCAGCAGTTCACCAAGGCAGGTGGCCCCAAACAGTGCCCAGCCATAGGCAAGGAATGCCACTCCTGCAAAAAGTCTGGCCATTTGCTCATCTCTGCCGCAACAAGCCTTTACAGAGCATGTCAGGATCTGGGGGACCAAGAGAGACCAACACCATAGTCTGGTGCTTCAGTATGACATCATTGGTTAAACTTATTTACTTGACTTGGTTCACTTAATCCAGTTTTGCAGCATAAATAACTCCCTTAATACTGCAACTCCTTAAAATCTTCTGGCATTGTTGGACCGCTTGAGATCAAAGCAATTTGACGTTTAACTGCTGAGGCTTCCAGTTTTTCAAAGATGTCAATAGAATTTGCATAGCTGCAGTATTAAAGAAGGTTGTGATGCCTGAAAGTGGTGTATCTTCACTTTTGAACCAGCAAAACTGCAGGGTGACAACTGGGGGTCTGAGGGCTTGCCCCCAGCAGGGGACCAGAGGGCAGCGCCCCCAGTGAGGGGATAAAGGGGGGGGGTGACAAAAAAGGTCACATTTTAGTACTAAAAAAGGCCCTAGAAATCAGTGATTCCATGTTACAATTATTTGCTGCATTCATGTAATATGAGTCTATTTGATTCGTAAATTCCATTCTGCAAGTGCTGATGCTGGCCAAAACTTTGAAGCACTTGGCATGCTGACTGACTCAATCTCAGTTCTAAACATTCAAGTTGATCTGCTCAGCCCTCATTACTGCACAATGTACACAACATTGCAGTTTGCATCTTTTCACAACATGAGGCACCCATAAAGAGTCAACATGCCCTATTTCAAAAGGAATCATGCTCAGTGCTTAAAAGTTGTGTGTGTGTTGTGCTTGAATGAGGCTGATGAGACCATCACAAGCACAGGTAGATGCCATTGAGAGAAATGTTTACGGCCAGTACCACCAGGCATCACATCAGCTTCCCACTGGAGTGTGTAGTGGCTGTAGAGGATGACTTTCCTCCATGTCTGGACTGACACCCCAGTCCCTTCCAGTCCAAGAAGTGTTTAAGTCCAACAATCTAGGTCTACCAGTCAACAGCAAGCTTTCAGAATCTCAATGTTTCATGTTGTACATGTTGAAGAAAGAGTTATAGAGTGTGGAACACAGTTTCTTTGATATGTTCTTTTTTCCAGAGCTTTTATGCAGTTTACTGGAAGTTTGGTTACTGTATTCCCATATTTTACGTGCATAGCACATACCCTTAACCAGCAATTTGTTGACTAGCAATTTGACCCCAAATGCACAGGAAAAATGCTACATCTGTATACAATGAGTGTCCCACACCTGTATATTGTCTGCATCCCCAGTTAGACACTAAAAAATGTTATCAAAGAAGTGCTCATTATGTACATAGGAATACAGTTCTCATTATTTCAATGGAAACAGGTTTCCAGGATAAGCTCCAGGGATTTCAGGCTCCACAGTTTTGAAATGTCCATGACCTCAGTTTTCGGAACATGTGCGTTACATCTCTGGTAAATTAGGTGAGGCGAAATGTTGCAATTTCAGGGGTGTGCCTACTGTCAGCTCATGAAGTATTGACTCAATCACAGATACTTTTTAAATGTAGCATTTTATATACTTCGTTCGATATCATGTTATGCAGTGTGTGAGCTTAATCAATCTAGGACGGAAACAATTAAAACTCCCATCTGAAAATTTCTGACAGAAGTTCAACGTTATGGCTGCCCATTTCCATACTACAGTGCTCAAAAGACAGCAAGGTGGAAAGGGAGACACTTACTAGAGGTTGGAAAAAAACAACTCACGCAAGCAATGCATTCCACGAGAAGGTAGGTGCCATGTCGTGGATCACATCAACGCAATGTTGCAGTTTTTTACTTGTTCCGTGCTTCACGAAACCTCGCAATCTCACCAAACGAACCTTGGCTCTTGACGTGCTTGAAAACTTGAGGCCCCGGGGGACGAGAGAAAATTTCAGCGTATTTCATCTACTTTTATCACTTCACAAAGAGAAGATTCTATCTTCTTCAGCTCATCAGGAAGGCTAATAATTATAATCTCTCCCTCACTGTCTGATTGAGTTTTCTTTGCGTGCGCTCCTTCACCCTTCTCTCTTTGTCTCATGACTTCCTCCAGAAACTCACAACGTGAGGAAAAATGGGCCCCAAAGCTGGCGTAAGGGTGTGCTCCCCCGAGATTTTGATGGACGAGGGAAGGCAGAATCTGCCCACAAAAATTTCTGGACTTTTTACTAAAAGAACTGGCCAGAAATGGCCAAAAACAGCCAGTGCCGGCATGGGGTCACCTGGGGTCACCACAGTTGACAGTGGGTCACCAGAGTGCTCTAGTGCCACTATGGGTACTCAACACTGTGGACCCATGTACTCAAAGTTATGTGTCACTGTCTGGAGAAGTCATTCCATGCAAAAATTCCGCTTAAAAATGACTCCACGCAGCCTTTGCACTAAGTTTGGCACAATTGTGAGTAGGGAGCTGAAGCCATCTCGCACTTTCTCGCTTCCTACTGCGTTGTGGTAGAATGAGAGGCAAAAACATAAAGCGCTATGTGCGTCCATGCGGTAAAGGTGGAAGTTCGGCCGCCCAAAGCTGAAAAAAGGCCTCGAAAATCGGCCTCGCACTGGTGGGAAATTAGCCGCGGACAGACACAAAGCACACACACGTACAGCCACGAAAATCAGCCGCGATGTCTCGAAGTCAGCCGTGGACTGGCACGAAATCAGCCGTCAGCCGCAAAGTTAGAAATCAGCCGCCGACGGACAGTCAGACAGACACACGTAAATACTGACCTCGCGCACCTTGGAATCAGCCGCGAAAAACCCAGGAACAAAAGTTAAAAACCGGTGCTTCAAGCGATACACTTGAGAAATATTATTCGTGTGAGTTAGCTAATGAGACAATCGGCCTGAAAGTTGGTAGGCTCGGTGATTGGCATGTAGATCAGCTGTGAAAGTTCAAACAATAAAAAAAAGGTCATCGCGGCCAATGGCGGCCATGTTGAGTGTAAGTGTCCGAAACCATATCCTCGTCAATAATTTACAAAAAAACTTTTTTTTGTAAAAGTGAGTTGAGGTACTAACCATTAATCACAAGCAATGCAAGTGTATCGTTTGAAACGGCGCACCCTGTGTGTATAGATTAAGCAGCCAAGGATTTTCTTCAGGGTGCAGGCAACTGACTGGATCTCTTCCGCTCGTGACACAGTGGTAAAAAGCACAGTAGACCTTCCATTTATCGTCTCTCACTTGAACTGAACAGCCTCAGGCCGTTAATCATAGTTCTATTGTTCGTTATATTGCGAGATAACGCACATAATTCCACTAAGAGAGTGGTCAGGACAGGACTAAAACAACGAGGAAATTGCACGTTGCTGTCGACACAATGTCGGTTCAGCTTGGGTTATAGAGAAAAGAAAGATATCTCTCATGATGCCAGGACTTCTAGACGATCTGATTATCTAGTGGTAGGGAAAGGTCTTAACTTCACTAACTGAAGTATCACTGGAAGGACACGCAAATATGCCTGACACCTGGCTTTTAAGTGCGACACAGGATCAAAATAGGCCGATTTTGTCAAAAGTGTCTGATTTTGAGCGTTTTTGGTCAAAATTTTGAGACAACTGGACTAATGTTGCTGTTGGCCGGGGCAGCATTGACGAAGCCCCAGTAGTTTGGAGACGAGGAGTGAAGGAAGTCCAGGGCAGGAAGCAATTTGGGCCTGACTCCATTTGCTGATGCACCTTGAACAGTCTCGTATAAAGTTGCATCAGTGACTGCACGTTTGTGTACAACACAAGTCCGGGCCTGGCATGGCTGTGGAATTCATCCCTCTGCCGTCGAAGGGCTAAATGTAGCTTATAGCAGTCATCACACAAAGAGCAAGAAGAACTTTTCTTCAGTTGTCGGTTGGCGGTAGCGCAGCGCAGAGTAAGACATCCTCCGTCATCGTTGTATCAAGGCGTCCTGTGAGCAACACCCCATGCGCCAAGTTCTGGAGCAGGTAAAAAGTTGCTGTCACAATCACACAGTTGTTGTCACACAGTCACAAGTGCCAATACGTTGCGTGACTGGAATATTTTTTTAGCCTACAGTGTTAGCCCCTAAATAGCTGAGAATATTTCCCCGGGCGTCAGCTCATTCTGATGACCTTCATCCTAACCAGATGTGTATACTGTTACAAGCAAAATGCGGTGTGTATATCGCCGCAAAGCGCAATTAAATTTTAAAACGTTGCATTCTAAATAAAAAAAAGTTGGGCCCTGGGGGCAATCATCATGAGGTCTAAGTCTATAGGACCACCAAGTCGAATCAGGCCTACGAGCACCGAGTTAGGAGCAATCGGCCGTATGTTCAGCCGTATGCAGTCCGTATATACACGTCAGGTTAAGGTAACCTAACTCAAACCCCACCGCACTGAGCGCCAAGATCAATTTTGGTGATGTAGATGATTTCAAAAGCCCTCCCAGCAAGAAACGTTAGTTGGGACCTGGCCTTCCATGTTCCATCATTGGGCCTGAATTGATAGACCCTTCCTCCCAGTTAAGGGTCCCCCCCCAAGACACTGCACAAGTACCTTGCATTCAGGTACAAGATGTTTTGTTTGACTTTGAAATGGCACATTCTTTGTCAGGAGAAGACAACCCAGCCAAAACTTGTCAAGTGTCCCTACCCTTGTCTTGACACACAGTCAGACACGTCTGCGTGATCAAATAAAGATTGTTTGGAAAGATTAAAAAATATTAACAAAAAATTACGCTCGAAGATCATCACAATAGCTAGCACAAAGAGAGCTTATTCCTGGTTTATTCAAAACTAGCTGAACCTGCACCCGGCTTTCCTTGGGAGAATTCTATTAATCACTCTCTCTCTCCTCATCCACCACGTACTTCACACTATCCATGAGCCTCGACTTCACCACGCACTTTGCACTCACTATTTTTGTTGCTACTTTTGGAACTGGCTGATCCAGACACTCTCCTCCACTGCCCAGCTCGTGGCAGTGATGGGAGCAGGCCATCAGTGGATGGGTCAAGCCCCAGTTGGGCTTGCCAGGTTTGTCCAGCTCACTGTCCACTTTGACTGATTCCTTCCCTAGCCATAGAAAACTACTGATAAGTGCTGGTGCCACACAGCAAAGTCATGCAGGCTTAGCTTTACCTATTGGCATAGCTATCTATGACCTATGTAGTAAATGCAACATTTGACCTCAATTTCGGCCCCAAACCAGTCTCATTACACAACTTTGCATAGCCTATGTCCTTCTCGTTGACCCAAAGGTCTCACTCAAAATGGTGTGGTCACTTGGTCTGGCTCAAAAATGAGCCAGATCCGTGAAGAACTTAGAGTGCTGGAGGGGCACAAGCATACATATCCAAACAGTTTTATTTATATAGAAGATCAACACTCATTATTACAGAAGAAAACTGATGCAATGATTACATGATCCACAGACTTCTCAACAGAAATTTCTCATTAGTGACAATACATTAGAAATACAGTGATAGAGCACCAGTATTGTTAAGATAGAGAAAAAGTGACCTGACATGCGTAAATTCAGACGCCTTCCAATGTCTTGCAGGGGCATGGCACACTGGGGCTTCAAAAGACTTGCTGTAGTCTTCCTCCCTTTCCTGCTCTTATCCCTCCTGATCATATATCGTGGGGATCATGGTGTGCATCAGCAGGAGCAAGAGCAGGAGCAAGAGCAGCAGCAAGAGCAGGAGCAAGAGCAGGAGCAAGAGCAGGAGCAGGAGCAAGAGCAAGAGCAAGAGCAGGAGCAAGAGCAAGAGCAAGAGCAGGAGCAAGAGCAAGAGCAGGAGCAAGGGCAAGAGCAGGAGCAAGAGCAGGAGCAAGAGCAGGAGCAAGCTCTTCACTTCATAGCACAGGAGGAGGACTGTGACTGTGACAACACCAATGTCGACAAGACTTTCTTGTACTTTAATAGGATACCCAAGACAGGATCAGAAAACATGGTTTTCATCCTCCAGAACTTGGCTGTACAGCACAACTTCACTCACTTGAGATATGGGCAACCTAATCCAAGACAACTAAGTGTGGAGATACAGGTAATTCTTCAGTCAGTCATTGTCTCATCACCCAAATATCTTTCCAGTCTCCCCTTCATTCACCTATGTCACGATGTGATAATGACCAATTTTCCCCAGGAGCACTCAATTCTTCAAATGGAGAAAAGGTTCAATTATGTTTATGGGACAAAGTCTTTTGATCGACATGTCTACTTCATCAACTTCAACAAGTTCAATAATCGTCCAAATCCAGTGTGGTACTCGCAAATCAGAGATCCAGTTGGAAAGTTTGAATCAAGGTAATGATGAGTTACCCTTCAAAGAGTTTTATTGACTTATCCCCTTATTACACCATGAACATCCATATGTATCTTTCTTTGCAAGGTATCATTATGCTCGTGTCACAACGAAGATCGCCCATAACAACTATGAACGGCTTGTAGGCGAGAATGTTGTGACAAATTGTACCTTTGAGGAGTGGAGGTCCAGGGACATTGAGGAGTGTGTGTTAGAAGGAGACCGAGAGTGCACCCTTTACACTGGAGAGTTGTATGACCTGTCAATTGTATCAGCCACACAAGTCCAATGCAATTTTGCTTCCAGATATTTCATGCACAAACATTTTTTAGCCTTACTTTTGTGGCCATTCTGATGAGTGCAGAAGACTTGGATCCAAGTGGGCACTGGAAGAGGCCAAGCGCAACATCTGGTGCTGGTACCCTGTGGTTGGGGTCCTTGAGGATCTCAATGCTACCTTTGCAGTACTGGAGCACAAACTGCCAGAGTTCTTCAGTGGCATTACTGATCTTTATTTCAATGACCTCAATGGTATGACTATATTGAATTGAATTGATTATGTTGATTATAATGATCACATTTTAATTGCTACACATGGTAACTGTAAGACAAGCCTTTGTCACCTACCTTTCACTTCAAAATAGCATTAAGTTATTTTGGTAATCTATGCAGGCACTGGGTGGTCCAACATGCAAAGCTCATGGACTGAAAACACCAAAGCATTAGAAGGAATTACCATAAGTTGCCAACGAACTGGTCAGAATTCAATCAGTATAAAAAGATGAGACAAAGTATTTGAGCTTCGGTGTGGTACTGACACCACAGTCAAAAAAACACCAAAGAGATTGGTCAGAGCAACAACTCCTACCATACCTTAACAAGGGACAAACAAATGAGCTCTTGGACATGCAAGACTTTTGCTTCTAAGTTTTTACCTGGGACACCTCAAACACAAATTTCAGTTTGACTACAAGCTGGAAAAAATCCTTTTTTTGTGCTAAATTCCTCCTGCAGTTGTGTTGACTGCTCTGAGCATTGCAGCAGTGATCTATCCAGTGACTCAGGGGTCAGCACAAGTAGAACTGCTATTTTGTTCATCCTCATAATCTTAAGAATAATTAACAATTCTCTTTTTGTCAACATCAGTTTCCATGGCCCTGTGCTGTTGATGCTGTGTTCTAATGATGTATTCAGGTGTGTGTTGTTCATATGGGGATGTGCTCCAAGTTTCAACAGGTTTCAATGGTTTTTTGAGCATATTTTTGGGAAGAGCAATGTATATATGTATATTCAAATTTCCCGCCAAAACATGACTCATGCTGGTGGCTGAAAGAGACATGGCTCAAGTCAGGCAAGTTGCCAGATCAGTGAGTCATGACTAAAGATGGTGACTGAGAGACCACCATGAACTGTACACAGAAAGATGAAAATTTCCTGCTGAAACATGTTGCAATCCTGTCACGAAGCTGTTGCATCAGTGAGTTCAGCAGTTGGCTGGGAAACCAGCTGTAAACTCGCTCAAAGGCCAGCTTTGCCTCTAAGCAAGTTTTTGTGAAGGTAGAAATAACTTCACTTCTTCAAAATGTCAATGACTATTGGAGCAGAAGTGACATTCAAAGTTGCCCCCCCTCTACATTTGGATGTAGAACATATCATATAATTTGCAGCTTTGGGCTAGATGGGAAACCCACTTTAGTGAGCATTGAAACCTTCCATCAAAGAAACCTTTGCTCAGTTGGTCTAACACTTCCATGGATCAAATTAAAGGTTCCAAAGTGATCTGCTATTTGTTCCCTTTTGACATACAGTCCTTGTTGTATGTAAATGCGTCAAGCATGACAAGACCTGAAACTCTGTACTGTACTACAAAACCCCTGTGTCTGGGTTGAGAGGTTGCTACGTTCCGTGAAGCAGCCAAAAGAGAGCAACGGGGTGACAATTTGACAGGTAAACAAAACGTGTCAACAACAGTTCGGTCCAGATCACTGGTCTTAGTAGCAAGAGAATGGGTCCAGATCACTGGTCTCAGGAGTAGAGAGAATGCAGTCTGGATCGCTGGTCTCAGGAGTAGTGAGAGAATGCTGTCCGGATCGCTGGTCTTAGAAGCAAG
>JAAUXU010074574.1_pt1 | contig 25161 bp, 18 predicted proteins | sample 7278151 | NCBI WGS metagenome assembly JAAUXU01 (sample SAMN14350113, study PRJNA611818) | marine sediment metagenome | isolation source: surface marine sediment (1.8m) | place: French Polynesia: Moorea | collected 2018-08 | reverse complement strand
GTCATATACTTTTGAAAAAGAATTGTGTTTACCTGTGCCCAACTTGATTTGAAATTTATGGTGTAAGGTACTGTAGTAAATTTGCAGTGAAAGTAGATTTCAGCTCTGGTGGCTGTCAGAAGCTGCCAAACTGGGTGAAAATCACTGACCAAAATGCTGACATGCTCCAGTCGGTCAGAAAAATATTTTACAGCAGGTCCTGAAGAAAAATAATTACAACTTATTTTACAGTATTATGCAACTTTAAATGCATTTGGGCATAGCTAAAACTCCTTTTGTTCACTTTCATTTGACTACAAAGTCTTCAAATGGGATGTGGTGACAAATTTTGGATACCCACAGGGAATTCCAATTTTCGACCTAGCCTGTTCTATAATTACCTTCCAGTAGGCAGGCGCTATGGCCATGGATGGCGGAGCATAGTCCTTGGGCAGCGCAATCGTGTCCGGATACCTGGGAAGAAACGACACAAATGAAGGGGAATGTGAAGTTAACGTGGTGCAAACTTGATGGTGCTCACCGATATGCAGCCAGATTTGTTAAGTAGTCGATGGTCTCCTTTGGATGGTCCGCCCTTAGAACCCTGAAGTCTTCGGAGTCTAGAGCATGCAGAGCAGCAGCTCTTCTTATCAAGATTTCTGCCAAGTCTATGACCTCTCGACCATTCAAGGGGTTGGACTTGCTTATGCCGATCAGGAACAGATGGGTCAGGGCCTCTTGCTGCAGCGGAACCTCAAGAACGGCCTGGTTGACAATGAAAACGATAATACCACTATAAGAAGTGTACTTCCATTGAAGGTTCACCTTGAAGTAGAGCGGCCTGTCTCCTTCGGCTGGCCACCCGTCCATGTGGCTGTACTCATCGCTGGCTACCATGAAGAGAACTCTGTGCAGGCAGCGTGGATACAGACCTGTGGCTGTAGATGGTTTGTACGTACGTGGTACCACGTCATGCAGCCACCATAAGGCATCTCTCTGAATTGCGGAGACCTATGCATAAATAAGAAGGAATGACTACAATAATCAAGAAACTTCCGTTCCTACATCTTCGGACAAGTAAATGTATTATCTGTTCTTTTGACTCCCCACAGGGATGACGACAAATGGCTCCAACATGTGAGACATCATAACAACAGACTATTGACCTTTCGTGAGAAAGTTGTTGTTTGGCTTTCATTTCCAGAGAACCTTCTTAGCAAAACAAAGCTTGGGAGTGAAGCCCTCATTGCGTATGCGATGCACACAACCAGCAACGCTAGAAAGAAGTCTTCATTTTTCACGAGTGACTTTACGCTGTTGCTCTTAATTCTGCTTATACATGAATGCAGCTGCGCGTTCTTCAATTGGGTTGTTCAGCTCCACCCAAGCGTGAGTCTAAGTGCTACTCCTAAGTGCTACTCTGTATGATATAATGTATACATACTACGTTAATTTGCTATGTGTACGAACCTGTTTAAGAAAGGTTTTGTATGGTGAGATGTCCTTCTTCTCTCCTCGAATGTGCGCGTTTAACGCCTCCTTAACTTGAGGAGAGATCCCCAAAAACATTGCCAACGTGATCAGATCCGTGATGGCAGAGAACATGCGATCTTTGAATTCGAAATCCTTGAACACCTATGAAACAAAAAGATACGGGAACATTACGTTAGTGTTGAGTGCATCTGAACCTATTCTTTCCAAACAGATAAGAGGGATACGACTAAATCTAATTTTTCTCCTCTCTCTCTACCACGGAATCATGCACGGTTAGAGAGCCATCACAGAAGTAAGTGAGGCGACATATATCACGAAAACACTGTTTTTGGGCGATATACCGCGGTGAAATCGGTAGAAAAAAGTTTCGGAGAAGGAAGATTTACGGCTTCCTCTTCCGAAAAAGGGAGAGGGGAAGGTTGGCCAGGAATAGGAACAGCCTTAAATCTCAGATCACAACACCCAGGAGGTTGAGGGTAGGCGGATGGATTCGTCAAAAAGATATTGTAACATCGTTCCTTTCTCCGTTGTTGCATAATTTTTGCCTCACCCGGTGTGCTCTCTACAGTAGAACTGCAACAGCATAACTTCTGCCATTCTCATTCTCGAGACCATAACTCAGTTGAGACTAAGATTAATTAGCACTACGTTCTCTCTCAGAGGTGTTACTCTAACGCGTAAACCTATAGCGCGTTCGCCAACGCTACAGTAGCAGTGGAATGCTGTATACTTGAAAACTTGACTTTCACCTGCTCTTTTGGTCTTTCCTGCATGAGCCTGAGGCAAAAGATCTGAAGGTTAATGTCGTGTCGGAGCGCCCGGACGATCTCTCTAAGTAGCACTCGGAGCGCTCGAAGATAGCACTCTCGCTGGAGTAGGAGCTCCACGAACACGGCGGCAAGGCTGGCAGCTGCACGCTCACCATCAGAGAAGAATAGCACGCCAAGCACGGCCATGTTGTTGGTGTTGCGGGCGTTCGACAGCTCGTTGAAAATCGTGTGCTTCACCTGTTCGAAGAGATTTGCAATGAAATGAATCTGGTAAAAAACGCAGCGTCTCGAAGGGCTCACCAAAGCGGGTAGATTGTCTGGGTGGGCGGCCGCTATCTCCCTAGCGCACTGCAGATACAGATTGACATTGGGCTTGTTCTTGAACCTCAGCTTGGCAAAGGCGGCAATCACTTCAAGGTCCATAGGAGTGTGAGCAGAGCAGTTAAGAGCGACGCACAACAGCAACTCGTGAGCCACCCGAGACAACTTCGGGTTCATCACCCACATCTCAATCTTCGAAATGACGGTCAGACGTACCTAAAGACAATACAAGAATATATCGTAAACTACGTAAGTACATACAAATGAGTGATATATTCGCCGCTCAGACAAGCTGTCATCTAAATGAAGGCCATTTAAGAATGGAAATAAGATGATGAAGTACAAATTCACCTCGACCAAACCGCAAGCAGAGGTGAGAAACTTGAGAAAGTTCCTGGTGATGTTGTCTCCACTACCAGCACCCCCTTGCCTGAAATTGTTAATTGTGTCTTCAGCGCTTCAGGTCGCATCATACTACATTCCCTGTTCATCACCTTCGGTTGAGCTGTTCCCTGACAATCTCCATAACCATGTGCTCAATGATCGACTCAAGTCCGGCGTAACGTCGAGCCACCGTCACATCAAGACTCATTTCACCGGGGCCCGGACTGTCCAGATTCACAACTGGAATTCCCCCTCCTCCAACGATTTCGATGATCTCTTCGTCTCCCGTTATCCGGGTTGGAGTAGCAGAGCCGGACCCTGAGCCGGAGCCGCCGCCGACTGGTGGAGATGCGCACTGCTCTCGACCGCTGCCGCCATCTGTGCCGCCTAAGATGAAAAAAATGAGCAATGATCACTCCTGGCATTTTTACTTGTTTTCTTTTCTCCAACTTCTCGGTCTACCTGGCTTCGTGAACATGCTCCCCTGCCCCGAGGTGGGTGCTGGCAGCTTTGTGTTGAAGGCGGTCACGATGTTGTCAACGAATCCTTTACAATCTGGGTGGTCGACCCAGACCCTCTCACCTACGGCGTCGTAGATAAAGACGCGTACCAAAATCTCTGGCCACATTTTCTCGTCAGCGAAGGCAGCCATCAAGACGTTGGCAGCCAGAACGGAGACCAAAGCGTTTCCTTTGGACTTGTAACTCTCCTACGGGCAGAATTAAGTTATTTGACACATTGTAAAGAAATTAGATAATTGCCAACCTTAAAGTCTCTCCTAAGCAGTGAGCACAGAGCCTCGATTACGGCATCGGAAGAGGAGAACAGACAGCTGTTGGTCTTGGCCAGAAACATGAGTGATATGTACACCAATTGATCTGTGACGAAAACAGTTTTGGAATTTAGTCCCTCAAGAGGCGGGCACTCCGTTTTTTTGTCTTCTCGCACCTGGCTTTGCGCGCTGCGCGCGAAGTGTCCTCACTGCACCGCAGAGCAATCCCACGACGCGCTCGTGATCGTGGTCTTCCGCCGCCTCCAGGACATCGCTGGTGAGGCTCGATGGGTCCTTAAGAAGCAGCAACAAACGTAAACTTCATGTGAGAGTTACGAGTATACGATCAATCAGTTTTAGGTGTTTTGAAATATATGTATTTCTTCTGCCTTTCTCAGACAAGAGAGTCCAGCTAGCTTCCTATGGTTGATCATGACCGGCTCACCGACGATACTTACGTCTAAATCAATTGCCGCCGCCTCCCAGGCTGCCTGTCCACCGAAATCCGATGAAGACGACGCCCCGGTGGACATGTTCACCACCGGCATGGAGGAAGAGGCGGCGGAGGCTGACGAGGTCGAGCTCTGGGGCTTCTGGTCCGAGGTCTTGAGCTTCTTGTGCAGCCCGGAGCCGCCGCCGCTGCCGCCGGAGGATGATCCGGCGGCGGGCTCCGAGCTTCCTCGTTTTCCCGAGGAGCCGCCGCCTATACACATAGGTAGTAATAAGTCAAGAGTAAGTTTCGTGTCCTTCGTGCTAGGAAAGTAACGTTGCTGCCTATCACCGTCTGTCCATAACAGTTAGTACAGCGCAACGTTCCATTAGGAGAGGACATGGGGAAGTACAGGACTATGCTGATTTAGCAAGGTAGAGCGGACGAGACTTCCACACTGTAACACTCTCAGACCAATGGCGGTCATAGGTCAAGAACCTACCGGTAGTCTTTGACCCCAAGGCGATGTAGTCGTTGGCGAAGGCCGGGGCTTTGTTGCCCTTGCCCCGCTGAGACATGGCCGACGAGGAGAGGAAGACAATCTACTCAAAGACTCCTATTTCAAACTATAAAAAGAGTCCAAACTCCCGTCCCGACTCTCAACGTCGACGCTCGCTTGTTGTGTTTTGCTGATCTGCTGAGCCAGGGCGACCGGCGGCATCGGCGGCCCGAAAAGGCGGGAAATTTGAAAATGGAATGCAGATTGTCATGAGTACTTGTGATTAAATGGATATTGTATTGCATGCAGTATCGACCATTCGAACACAGTCGAAACCTTCTCATCCCGGTACTTCATTGACTATCCCCAGCTTGAGGCCAAGCAGTTTTCGGAATTCGAGATGTTTGGAGCCCTAGTCAGTCGTGATATCTTTTATTCTCCATTTGGCAGACCCAGACAACTCAATCACCGAAGTGTCCAGCAGCTGGACCTGCGTGCAGTTGCTAGCGCCATTTAAGAAGGGCAGGAAAGCCCATGAGATGTAAGTAGCTACTTCCAAAATTCTCTCCTAAAGCTTTTCCGAAATTTTATGAAAATTTCCGAATTTCCGATTACGGTGATTCCTCTTCCGATGCAGCATATTACGGAGCATAACAACGCACATTACGGCTTCCAGGCTGTTGCAGTTTCTCTGACTCACTCAGACTGTGTGGGCGTTGTTTCACCGGCCTTGTGTACGGGGAAGGCACAGCTCATTTGGTCGCAGAAGCACCTGATAACTAGGGTGCTAGAAAAAAGTAAAAAAAATCGGCATTTTAGGTTTTTAGGAGCCTCCTAAATTTTGCTGGAGTAAGTGATGGAAAACGCAAAATATTGTGTTTTTCAAGACTTTTTTTCGGACTTTCAGGTCATGAACATGGAAAGCAACTCATCTTTCTACAAGGTCGAACTTCGATATAGTAAACTCTGCAGTTTTAAACAACACCTTTTTGTTGCCATGAGATTGGTCACCCCTATGCTGGTCACAATCACTGGCAGGAGTAAGATGACGTGACGTATCATAAAGGTAGCTTCAAGACTTAGTAACGAAATTAGAAGTTAAAGTGCATTGTAAAAGTAAGTCTTTCCACAACTGGTCACGCTGTAAAAAGAAATGTCATCAGGTCTTTTCGTTTAGCAGAAGTTTGCGCATAAGTTATACTGGTCGATGCCAAATTATTACACATGCCAATATTATGTGATTTAGTGGTTCAGTTTCACGCTACCGTCCCACATTCAGTAACGTCGTTCGAATCCGAGAGCCCAGGACATTTTATTGTTCTTATTGGAAACGACAATGAAATTTCCGATTTTCTTTCCACTGAACGAGACTGACGGGAGGGAGATAAGGTGTGCGCGTACACCTTATCTTCACGCATGGGCGGTAAAGAATGCTAGAGGCGTAAGAGAATTTATAGGAAGAAAGAAACGATAAGTGTTTCCTGCTTTTTTAATATAAAAGACCCAGAAATGTTATCTGGCTTCTTGCCCACAAAAAATTGACATTCACTTCGGTGGCCACTGTGGCAAGTCCAATTTTGCATTAGAGTTCTGTTATATCCAGGGTTTGGATTTTCTAGTGATTTTTTCCAAAAACTCATTGTATCATCACAATGAGCCTCACTCCCTGCTGACGTTCAAAGTAGTTTAAAATTTTGTCACAGATGTCGTCACTGCCTCCAGCTATAGAATGGCAGGTGAATATCAGTAGTTGTGAGGAAGCGAATGCTCATTCGTTCAAGTTTGCGTGGTGCCAAAGAATGCCAGAAAAGGCCCGTACAATTAGGCCTGTCCTTGTCCATTTTGGAAATGCAAACCAAGGGATGTTTTTGTTTACTCAATTTACCAACACAGACTTTTCCTGCGGCTCCTGTTTTCTACAGCTGGAGACAGTGGCGCCCCCAGCGGCAGACCGGCCGAGCGGGCAAAAAGTGAACCAGACTCATTCAGTTCAATGGATTTTCTTCAGTACGTTAGTATGAGCAGCCTGTGACAAAATCACTTTAAAATCTGAGCCCCAATTATGTCATTAAAATCAATGCAACAGTCAGCTCTATCCTCCTTCTTGAAATTTCCCTGCCATCTTAACCCTGAACTGCATCATCCTACGGGAAATGTAGCCGGATGTTGCCCGATTTTTCCACCCTGTCTGAATTTTATCCTTGACCAAGTCCAATTCCCTTCAACTTCCTTTGATGCATTGACTTTTAATGATATAATAAAACACAAACGCAAAACTGCGCTTGTTCTATTTCCCTTGACCTTGTGGCCGCCAGAAGTGATTGCCAAATTTGTTACTGGGCAGAAAGTCAGGTAGCATACGTGGGTCTATCATTTTAGAAATCAAGAAACATTGACTGCTCCGTTTTTCTATCAATGGATATTCTTATACAAACAGGTTTCTTTACCTCACATAGGTACATATCCACATTTCTACTGAAGGTACTAGTATTTTGTCTGAAGTTATGTTGCTATGCTCTCCTGATGTAACCTGCAGGAGCAAAACACTTTAGCTTCGATGAGAAATAACACATTCATGAACATACGTACATAACGTTAGATATTTTCCCTCTGGTTAAAATACTTATTAAGCGCACTTTGGGACATTCAAGTGCTTCCCCCTCGCTGGATTCTACAGTAACTGATCGAGGGCATGTTGACTATGGTGTCTACGCCGGACTTGAAAGGGATGCCTTCCTTTTTTCCCCCTGGACACGAGACGACGGAGTCTGAGACAAGTCATTGGAAAGCATCGCGTCGCTTTAGGATTTTACACAAACGTGCAGAACTTGTTCACTCACTTGATTGAGCTGAAATGTCTCATGTAGCTGCCACATGGCCTGCAGTAACGATCCTTGGCGGAGAGGCAAAAGTCACGAAAGTCGTCAAGCAGGTTGGCAAATGATCATTGGGGTCGGTGATCCAGCACCTCAACATGATCTTCGGTAACGATACCATACGCTTCAGCTGGGAGGAAGCCGCAACTTCTAGCGGTAGCGAACACTCCCAATTTACTGTTCATGTTGTGTCAGGTGAATGAGAAAGAAAATAGTTCAAGTCTTACTTTTGACATGGAGTCTTTCCAAAAGTGAACATCTGCCACAAGATTATCCCCAAGGAACTATCCCAAAGGACCGTCAGACTTATGAGAGAAAATCCGCTTGTTCAGACACTCAATTGCGCTCCATTTTGTCGGTAACTCGACCCTGTGCATACAAGTTAGTTCGGACTTTTCCTCATGCCCATTCAAAGTCATATTTTATTAACATTTCTTCAAACAAAGAAGCAGTCGTTTCTTGATATTGGACCTGAGAGTCTTTTAATGCCACTATATGAGACCTTCTGCAATGTTTGCTTTATACTCTTAAAAAAGAAAGAAAATCTGCAAAACAATGCATGAGATTTAATTTTCAAAAGTACAAGTGCAAAGGCTGATAGAAAATGTTGTGATTGTATATAACTTTTTAATGTACTCTCACCCATCAATGGTGATGCTTTCCCTTTCTGTCAATGAAGCCGCCCTCAGCTGCCACAACTCCCTCTCTACCCTTCCTAGAAACTTGCCATAGAACCTGAAGTTTCCTTGACAAGTCTACAATGTCCAGTGTACAGGTGTTTTGTCTGACTTTTTGGCACAGTTGAGCACCCTATCTTGTCCATGGATGATCTTGTGCAGCTTGTCCCAAGTCCCATAATCAGGGGAGGGGAGCAGGATGAAGCTCTTTCTCAACAAGTCTCTGCCTGTAACCCTCGATCTTATGCTTCACGTGAGCCTGACTTGCGCTTGCGTTGGCAGGATTATGAGTGAACAAGGGAATATTTTAGTGCTTTCGCTGGATATTGCTGCTTCAGCGCTCAGCGAAGGCATCCAGAATGACATCCCTGTGAGTGACTTCCGCCATGGCCTGATTCTCCACCATGATGCACTAATATTGATGCTGCAGAAGATGTCGCTGCCGATGTCCTGCAGCTGATGTCACCGAGGCTCATGTCGTGGGCAACGTTGCTGCGACCAATGGGTCCTTTTCCTCCTATGGGCTAATGCTACAACATTGCTTCTGATGTTTATGCCAATATTGACACGGCTGCCGGTTAAAGCGGGCAACAAATAGGCGTGCATTCCTTGCACTTTTCAGTGAGAGACAGAGATGGCTGTACTTGTGACTTCATTTGATCAGCATGGTGGTTTCTATTGCGCAAAGGTATAAAAGTGCTTGTGAAATGTTGCTACATTTGTTTTGTACCGTTTCGGGTTTAGTTATGACCTTAAGGAAAGCAGTCCCTTTCCGCGAATACTTCATCCATTTTTAGACTAGAAGTTTGTAGCATTTTTTCCGCCTCACAGCATTAGTAGCACAGGGCAGCCAAAAAACTGTGCTACACAATGTACTGTGGGGGCCGAATGGGCACTATACAACTTGCGGCAGCAACTATACAGCCCGCCAAAGAGCTGGTCCCTGTCAGAGAGACTGTCTTCACTGCTTTGGCAGGATAGTTTAGGAGTAGGGGTGGAGTGCCTAGCTCACCCTCAAGTGTGGTCTCGGGTTCAAGCCCCGTCAAGCCGTTCACGTCGATTAGTTTCGTTTACATGTCAAAGTGTCACAGTGTCGCACTCTTTTTGTCGCTTTGCTGAACCTAGCATCCTCTCAACTCCGACACGGGGTTTTTGCTTGCTTGCGCATGGCACCGGAGGGCCAAGAGAGTGAATCCCCCTGGAAAAGGTGGGCCTGGGGAGCAGGATTCTTCCATGACATTTCCAGGAAATTTCATCTACTTTTCCCCCCTGAAAATGCCAAATTGCAATCATCTTTGGCATGCCCCACTCTCCAGGTGGCCTCCTTTTGAGCACTCTAGCGCCAAAATGGGCATCCCCGACATTGAACCTCTGTACTCAGTATAGTGCCCAAGTATCATATCTACGTGTTCCATTTCAAAATTCCAACTCAAAATGTCCCAGAATAGCGTATGAGGTGCAGTCATGCCAGCGGCTAATCTTTCCGCCAAGGACTGTACGTAGCAGAAGTGCTGACATCGACTCCACAAGGTACTGGTCATCCTCCACGTCAATGTCGAAGTGTTTGTACGTGAACCTTTCCAGTCGTGATACCTGACCGAGAGTGTAGAACCAGGCATGGTTTTGGGGATCAGATACGACCAATCGATGTCTTCTTGCTTCCTCGGCCGTGAATCTGGCGATTTTGCCGAAGTGCCACATTAGAACAGTGTCGGTCATCAAATGCACGTCCTGTCTTCTGGCTAAGGGTAGTGGACAACTTGGGGTTTACACTACAGAGTTCCCTTCTGTGCTGTCAGCTGGTCGGTGACGTAACCTTTCTCCTTCGACCTGAACTTTTTCATGTAGATTAGGTTCTGGCCGAATTCATGACTCGCACTTTTGCCTTGGTGCTGATGTCCATCTTTCTTTTCTAATTTGCCTAATTCATCTCCGGCCTGGTAAAATACTGTAATACGTTCATGAACGTAATGCCCTCAGCATGCACATGCCATGCTGAACGCTCCCGTCGTCGTACTCACTACAACGAAGACAATGATTTAGTAAACATCATGAACGAACCGCTGTATCGCAGTACAACACCAGCAAGGATGCCATTACGAGAAGGAGTCGAGAAAGCCACGACAGTCCCTTCTTACAAAGAAAACGTCCTCGTACGGCCAAGAGGTCGAATCGTATCTCGTCCTCATCCCTCGTATCGTTCACTGCTACAGACGAGAAGGTCTCTTTAGCCACGTCTACGACTTTGAACATCCTCGCACCCATCTGAAAGAAGTTACCGATACGAAAATTACCAGAACTTACCGATCGGGAAGTACCTGCAACATGTGAGTCAACACAGCACCCTTAAAGTAGAAGCGAACCTTGGAACTGGAAGAGAGGCTCCGTGCAATGAATGATGCATGCAGAAGCCGAAAACATTACGTGTACAGGGTGCGCAAGCAAAACTTGGAAAGGTAATTGGATTTATATTTCTCCAAGTAGTTGAGCATGTAACTTTGGGCAGCTTGCGAGACACAGCGTACCTTATTTGCACTTTTGTTGTCAAAAATGAAAAGTTGTCTGTCTTACAGTGTGCGAGCAATCGAGGAAAAGATGCTTTACCTTGAATTTGTGGGATCTGGCAAAGAACGAACCCAGAAGTCGCTGCCGGTCACATCTTGGGTGTGTCCCTCAACGTGATGTACATCGTCCAGAAGATTTGTGTTTTGGAGGAGTCCTTACTAGGCATGGAGCCGATGAAGATTGCCCTGGAATGTGCCTTCCAGCATGGTGTTGAGGCTATCATTGCCCAAAACAGTGGTCACATAGAATAAGGATTTCCGGTTTTAAATTTCGCCACCTGCGTCATGAGCACATTTTCCTTCCACATGCATATGATCTTGTGTAATTATGTGAAATAAATGATGGTATCGATAATCCAAATTTTGCTTACGCACCCCGTAAATGCTTATCATGGTGCTTTCACTATCGATTTCCAGTACCGGGGCTTGAGCCAAATCGATCTGAATGGTGCGTTAAAAAAACCACCATTGGGCATCAAGTTTCAATGATGTTTGGTGAGACAAGAAAGGTACGAACAAATCTTTTCCAGAGCATACGGAAAGCTTAGCTTAAGAAGAGTCACCATGACATGCCAGAATGTGTCTAAAGAGAGGTTGTCCTTCAGCTCCTGTGCCAGGGGCACTGACACTCAAAGGGTGACCAACTTGGATTGTCAGTGGATTGACGCAAACTATTTGCTGAGCACTGCGAGATAGTGTGCCAGTGCAGAAGTGCTCCAGAATCCGGAACGTCTCGTGCCGGAAGGTGTGGGGCTTTTGCCCAACGGCCTTCAAGCCATCCTCCAGCCCAAATTTATCGTCTCTGGACCAAGTGGCTGGCATGACATGCGGAGAGACTCCCAAAATTCCATCTTTGCACTGCTACTGATGAGCCATGTCAAGATGCTGAATACATTCACACTGGCCTCTTTGGGCGCATCCTGGCATTACATGGTGTCACTCTGTGAGCTCAACTTTTCTGGAATGGGTAGTTTGTACCTTCCTTTCTGACCAAATGTCAAGTCTTTCAACACAATGATGCGTTTTTTGGACGCACCATTCTGATCGATTTGGCCCTCGCACCCTGCATTAGGTCTCGTCTACAAATATACCGCACGAACTTTTAGTAGCTGTACTTAAATTTCTGTAACTCAAAGTAGGAGTGGCGTCTTTTTTTTAATTTTCGTTCTTTTTCGTGTCCCATAAGCCTGCTCATAAAGTTTCAGCAATAACAGCAAAAACAGACAAAAGTTTCAACTTTCCGTGGGCCTTTGCTTGATAAATCTTTCGTTTAAGAATGATGGTTAACGCGCTGCATTATTACATTTTCGTTTACAATTTTTGATAAGGATACGTCATGACGTTTTTTATTTTACCAACTAGAACCTTTCAATAAAAATTAGCCTAACTTCGAGTCACATACTCTTCGGGGAATGAATGTCGATGAGTTGCAGCAGTGAAAAACTTGTGGTACGTTATGTACCACATCGTACTGATCACCCTCAGAAATTAGAATGATGAGGTAAAGAAATAAAAAAGTGTGACGCATATGACACTTAGATCTGAGAACTTAAAAATATTACAAAAAAATTTAAGCATTAGTGTTGTAGTGTATCTGTGTTGGAGCTATATAAATATTGTGGTATGCATGGCATATAGAATCAATAGAACATGTCGATCGGGTCGTTCTGCCATACTCATATCAAATAATACCACGGGTACTGGCAGGAAGTGGAAAGTACAAGTAGAATATAGCGAGAATTGACGAACGTATTGAGGGTGAGCGATATCTGCATTGCTCCAAAGTCATCATACAGTTCACTCGACGCGGTCACCAATCGTAGCAACGTCACGCTCCAAAAGGCCTTGAAAGTTGGTGCGGAGCTTCCGAGTTCACATTCGAAATCGAAGACGACCACAAGTCTTTTGACCAGAAATCTCATCCCTCCTGCATTTAAGAGTCCAAGGGTTGGGAGCTCATACACGTACTTCATGACTGGGATGTCCGGGACCCTGGGGAATAATTTGTGCCAATTGGTGCTTCTTTGGTACTTAATAGAAATACTCAGATATTGAGTAAAAGGAAAAGACTGGGGTACCCTAGAATTGAGCTGCAGTAATATCTGCCGGATCATCTCTAGCGCGGACTCGGGTCCTGACTAGGGACTAGGAAATGCAAAGGTCAAAAAAGGTATCATACCTTTATGATTGCAACTGGGGTTCTTTACTTTCGCTACTTCATGTAGTGTAAATGAATGAATGAAGCTTCTATGAATGTACCAATTTACAAGAAAAATGCGAGTGGAGGTTGGGTCTTTAAATTTAGTTTCAGACTAGCATGGAGCACACGGAGTACTTTTATAACTCATCCTTGAGTCTTTTGATGCTCCGTCCATGAGTGTGGACTCGAGTCCAGAGGCCAAGAGAGTCTTTCTACTTCTCAAAAAATTTCATCCACAGATCCAAAGACTCGAGTCCGAGTCCGAAGACTCGTGCCCGCACGAGTAACGATATCATGACTCTCGACTCAGGCACGACTGCTAGCAACTGATCCTCCTTATCAACTAACTAGTGCCTGTAGGGGAGACGTGCTAGTTCTGACTGCAGTCGTATGTGATGGTATGTTTATATCAGTGACGTCATTGCCTCCAGGAGGTGAGAGAGCTCCCCCTTTCCTCACAGTAAGCCTTTGCTCTCTTTCTACCGTTGCGTAAACGGTCGGGAGAGCTCCTGTCCATTGCTGTCAAAAACAAATCAACAGCTGTCCTTTTTTTCTTTCTTGTACGATCAGTGTTTCGTGGTTTTCAGCGAAATCTTCACATCAGCAAAAGATGTCAACTTCGTCCCTGAGAGATCCTTTCGGTGTATTCAGTGAAGACTCCGACGTAGATGACACGTGTGACGGTGAGTCCTGGTTATGAAGGTGCAAAGGTACAGCGTCTGCAGTATAAGCATTCGCATTGATAAGGTTTCCACTTTTATTTCCTGATAGCATCAATTCAATTCAAAACCTCTAAAGTCACGAGAAGTCGCTCAATCTTCATTTCTTTTCTGCGAGTGAAAACTTTTGTGTCGATGACAAGAAGAAGTCAATCAAAATTTTCATTTCCTTCAGTTCGTGCCATGTATGATTATGGACAAACGCTCATCATCAACGTACTGGTACGCTATTACATCCGTTCATGGCGATAACCGATTTCGGAGTAGCCCGAGATCGCCTCATCCATCGTAATGACGACGCTCACGTACAACCGTATATCTCATTAAGTTCATTTGCTAGCTCGAAGCAAGGAAACTGCCACATATACAGGTACTTATACTTACACGAACAAAGTTGTACTGAGGTACTGCACTTACAGTACTTACGTACACTACATGTGTAGGGGCATCACGCGGCCTGTGGCTGTGTGACTGGCGGCATCGACTTCAACTTGCGCACAGTGCACGTGTAGTACATGGCCTGGGCATTTGACTAGCGAAGGAGGAGAAGGAGGGCAGGAGTGAGGGGGCAGTGTGCAATGTCTGAGATGTGAAATCTCTTTGTGTACACGCGCGCAGTCGTGTGCTTGAGGCAGCAGCACAGCAGCCGTCGTTTTCAAGGTCTTCTTGAAGCTGAAAAAGGAAGTGAAAACACATCATCAAAAGAGGCAGACGAGAGAAACTTCCCTTTGCGTATGTGTTTTGAGAGGTAAGACAGCATCAGAATGAAATAGCAAAAGTGCACTCGGACTTGACTCATGTCCCCCCCCCTGCCCTTTCCCAAATCATACCACAGCGTCAACGCAGAAGACTTACAAAGTTGTCGAGATGAACCTGAACAACTTTCAACTTTGTCTTGAACAATAAACTGAGTATGGTGTGTGCCATAACTCATGTCTGAATGGTTCGTTGCATTAGTCTGGATCACGTTAGTTGCGTTCAACCCCCTCCCTTAGCTCCCCTGATGACAATTCGTAGGCCCACTTGGAGGAGCAGGGCTGCGAGTCCCACCACACTTCAGTCACCTTGGAGGCTTCCGTCACCAGATCTGCGTGGACCCTGGCCGAGATCTTCCGTGACTGCCATTCTTTTAGAGGCCAAGAGGGACGTGTTCTTGAAGTCACGTAGAATAACGTTTTTTGGTACCTTACTTTTTGTTATTCATTAGAAGGTTGATTCTCCGAAGGTCGAGACCGTCGGGGTGACAGGATGCACTCACAAGTGATGTATCTCGACTGCTCTGTACATCTGTAGAGAAGACAGATTTTTTTCAAAAGACACGACTAGTACAAAGTTTGTAAATTGGTTCACCACGCATTATCCCCCCTCCCCGTAATCTCAAAGGCTCCCTTGTACACACAGTATGTACTTACCAAAGACTGAAAAAACTGTAGATCAGTTCAGTGTTATCTCGCTTAAGCTCCCTCCCTCGCGACCAAAACGAAAAAAAGTGTTCCATTGCAGCTTTCATGATTTTTGGCTTATGTTCTAGGCCCTGAGGATCGCCGTCAAGTCCCACCTGATCAAATCCGCCGTCATCAATCTCCCGAAGGCGACGCACCTTCTGCAATTCCACCAGAGTCCCCGACCGTGTGGCTAATCAAGGCCGGAGAGGGAAGGGGCGGGTCCGGGGCAGAGGGCCTTGGCGACGGCGGCAAGACCAGCAGACAAGTCAGAAAACAAATTGGCGAGAGAGCGGTCATTCCCTCTTTGGCCTTTCTCCACCAATTGTCATTGTCGTCACATCAGGACCGCAGCCGAAGAAGAGCCGCAACGTGAGGTTTAGCTTCTTCATTTGCTTCGTCATTCATCGCATCAGCTTCACTGCTGATCGTGCTGCTATTGCTAATACCAGGGCACTCTTTGTGGGGAATGCTGATGCTGATATGACGAACTGCGCCATTGAACGAGCCGGCGAGCTGGCGTGATCAATGGCAAGGGAGTTGTGGATTTAGTCAAACGCTAAGGTTTTTTTGGAGTGAAATTACGTAGTGAAAGCGGCGTGTACTTATTTTTTTTATAATTTAACAATGCAACAGTACAGTTAGTCGAGTCTGCTATGTGGATAATTGCATTCTTCAGCGTGTAATTAGTCAGAAACCTCAGTGTTTCACTAAATAATCAACGATGGCCACGGCACAACTTATTCATTTCCAAACAGCTTCATCTTAACGCTGGCGGACAAAATTTCAACAAAATACCTTGGGTAAAAATGCTCAAGATCCTTTTGATCAGCCTCCCCTTTCCCTCTCCTCCCCCTCCCCCTCCCCCTCCTCCATCCCAACCCACCCCGATCTCAAGGATCTTGAGCTTTTTTGCCCTCGGTTTTCGTCTCAATTTTATGTGCCAGCCTTTCAACGAAGCTGTTTAGAAATTCATAATGTTGCGCCGTATCGTTGTAAGTCATAGTAAAATCTAGGACAGACACCACTTCGTGCAAATTGGTCTTAATAAAACAAAGCCTTTCAATTTCCTCTTCAGAGACATGAAGTGCTTTTTCGTTTGCTTTTGCAATCTCAATAGCAGTAGCAGAATCAAGTATCCTTTCTGTGGTCGAACTGCAGTACATGTATGCATATACGTACATGCATACAGACAGACGGACAGACAGTGGTTGTTTAAAGGAGAAAATTAAAGAGGCAAGAAGGATATCTCCTCTCGGCAAAGACTAATTGCTGGCAAAACAGACGAAAGGATGTGTGTATTCATCGTCACGTCGGTACGACGCAACGTTCATCACTCTCCTTATAGACTAGATGGTACCTTATGTACATCAATAGAAGTACAGAGTGAAATGCACTTGCTTACACATCTCCCTGAGGAAATTACGCATATACGTATTTCCGAAAAGAAATGCATTGAATTAGTGCATCCTTATTGCGTCGCTGCACACCAAGTTGTTGCTGACTGCCGTAACTTATAGCAAGTCCATAGAAGTCGATCGCAACTCGAACGTGACTGCATCCTTTAACTTAAGCGATAAATGAATTGGGCAAAACGTTAATCGGAAAATGCGAACGACTGAGGGAAAGCAATCTTGAAGACACGATATAACTAAATCTCCCAAAATATCACCGTGTGACCCCATAGTAAAGGTTGTTATCACAACGCCTTGGCAGAAATCTGCTCCGACTCTGTGCAAGTTGGAAGCTACGCATTTTTGTCCACCTATGAACTTATGCACCCCATGAAAAAAAGACGCAGAGGCTAAATCGCGGATCTTCCGTGCATATCTTGTCTAACTGCTGCAAACGGCTCTCAAAGAAGGAGCACTTATCCAGGATATTTTCACGTTCTCATAATTTTTCTTTCCCTGCACATTCCAGAGCACCACTAGGCTCCATCCTCATTGGCCGACGACATCGAAATTGGTGGGGATGGTCTTCTTCTTCCCGGAAAAATGAAGAGGAAGAAACGAGAGTGGCCACTGAGTCGAAAGCCAGTGGATACAAAGCAACGGCAGCGTCGTCGTCCACCACACTGACTTGTCGCTCTTCCTCTGGCTCGAGTTCAGGTTGGCCATTTTGGACCTCACTCGGCCGGATCATGAATGAGAGCGCCGGGAACGCTGACAAATGCGCGAAGCCGAAGGGGCAAGATTCCCCGTCAGACGTGGAGAGACCCTCCAAAAAGGCATTGTTGAAAGACGACCAGAGGCATCCGCACCAAGAAGAGGATCCCGACCCGGAAAAGCGTCGTCAAGCCTCGCCAGAAAATCAAAGTCCCGAAGGGGCACCCGAAGGACTACACGACGGAGACCAAACAGATCTGTCGGCGGCTGTTGAGGTCTGTGGTGGTCCTCACCGAGATGTGAGCAGCCAGACGACGAAATCCGGCTATGAAGATCAGAGCAAGTGTAAGGTATCAACTGCCGCCGACAAATTCAAGTTGCAAGTCGACGATTGTCCCGAGGAGCGACGGTGTCTTGATGATGAGTTTTTTGATGACAAACAATACAAGCCCACCTCTCCCGCCGATGTCATAAGGCAGAGAGAAAGGAGCAGTGACAAGATGAAGGAGGCAAATGCGACCTTTCTCCGGCCTCCGGAAGGGCCCGAGAGCCCGAGAATGATGAGGCAGAGGCGCAAGTCTCCAGTGACAGTGCAAGAGTGGGTGGCGTCCCTCCCCTTGCCGCACGTCTTGCAGAGACAGAGCATGTTGAACAGGGCTCAGGAGGACAGGGAAACAGACGAGAACAGCAAGAAAGGAGAATGGTAAGCGTCGTACTAAAATGCATAATGCACAAGCCCAGACAAACATTACAGGCGGCGGGCTTCAGCTGTTATGCCCTTAGTAAAATGTCGACACGAACATGTGTGTGTGTGTGCAAGCGTAAGAGGAAGGAAAAAGGCCCCTTAGAACATACATAGTCCGGAGCAGCAAGTAGCAGCAGTTGTTGTAGTGGCAGCAGAAGGAGCAACAGACGGAGCTATACTGTAGTATAGATTAAGCAACAGGCACACGTATGCAACTTTTGCGAGTCGCAATGGAAAAGGTGACCTTGCACACTGCCAGTAGCGAGAAGTTGCTCAGGTCTGCAACGATTGTGCCAGTGTGACCATAGCTCTGGCCGGGTCAACTCCGTCTGTTCCGTTTTCATACTATTCCGCCGCTGTTTCAGCCTTCTCCAAGTCAACGTCACAGAAGGTGAGGAGTCTTTGGTCGCCATCACCTCTGACGACGACAACAGCGTCACAGATTACGCCAGCAACAGCAGCGCCGGCTGCAACAGCAAAAGGAAGAAGAAAAGAAAAAGAAAGAAGCAGAAACGCAGCAGAGAAGAAGCAGGAGGACCAGAAGAACTTCTTGGATCTTCATCCTCTGAAGAGCATGTTGAAGATGCAGTGGATGAGGACAATTTAAATCTTGGTGCCGAAGGTAATGACTGACAGTAAGTGACGCTCTCACTATCGTGCATACGTACGTGCCAGCTTGACCTTGCGGCATGTTTCCCCTCCATATTGGTATTTAGCATACATGTGACTTATTTCTCAGCCCTCAAGGTTGCTGCTCCAGATACTTCGTTACTTTCTCGCAAAATGGAGGGGATGAAAGTTCTGTCTTGCTTGTAGAAATTGAAGAATGACAGTCCTCGCTCTCTCAGAGTATGTGCCATCGGTCCTGGATACTCACGACTGGTGCTGGGCTCGATGAATGAATCGATGTCGTCTTGCTATACTGCACTTTTTTTTAAACTGGGTACCCCTAATTCTCGTCGCTATTCTGGCACGTTTGAATGTTACGGACGTACTAAAAAATTAAGATTTTCTAAGAGATCCTACTCTGCATACGTAACTTTGCCAATGGTTGGTACACATTGTGCGTAGATTAAATTCTTAATGACCTTCTTTTCAAGGCCCAAAAATGGAAGAAATTTTCCTCCGTCAAAGAAAGATTGCCCAGCCTTCATATGTGAGATGTACTACACGTACAATTTTGTACATGTACGTAGCACATATAGCGTAATCTCACTATTAAGTGCCGCACTCGATTGAGAGCCGCACCCGCCTTTCTCGAAGCAAGATCGGCTCTGGAATAAGAGCCGCTGAACTGATGTTCTGTAATTGCATTGCGAGTCAGCGGGTGAAGAAGTATTGGACGGCAAAAGCGTGGCAAGTGTTTCGTTTCTTCCTGTGTGACAGGGTTGAAAGGCGGGCTAAAAAGACCCAAACTGTGAATCGCAATAATACTGTACGTAAATAGACTCTTCCCAAAGCTCAATGAGCGAAATAAGAGGCGCTCTCGAACGGGAGCCGCACCAAAAGTTCGAAAATTTAACAAGAGCCGCGGCTCTTAATAGCGAGATTACCGTATACCTGTGCTGTATCGGTGCATACATATGCACAGTGCAGGAGAAATGTTCAATTATGGTGGGCAAACTTATCACTTCCACGTTATTACTGTACTAGAATCCTCTGCAGGCTGTTGTTGCACGTAAGTGAAAAATCTCGCTTTTAATTACGCTTTGTGCGTAACTGCTGCATGGAGAGAGAGTTGTGTGATCACAGAAACTCTGCTGCAGGCACCACGTCCACGTTATACACATGCATGTGTATTATTATGCATGTGTATTATTATTAATGAGACTAGACCAAACATTTCAGTCTCTTACTAAATTGTTCCAAGACCCCATTTGGAGACATTCCAGCCAAATGCAACGAAAAAAACTCACGTGTTGCCTTCTCTGCCTTCAGAGTGTTATAGACACTCGACATTAGTATGTTAGGTCAACATTTCAAGTTTGACATGGACCTGCTTAGTTTCTTCCTAGATGCTCAACTGCAGCGCCGCAGTCCAATCAAACTGAAAAGAAAATGTGTTTAGTCTTTGCTTTCCAAATCTGAAACACCTTGTTACGCACTGAGCTCATGTAGTAAAACTTTATCGCAAGAGAGGGGGTTCATTTTTTTTTAACTTTCCTTTGGACAAAACTTTCCGACCGCATCTTCATCATTGGGCACTTATTTACAGTTTCAACTATTCTGTTTCATGGTCAAACCTAAAATAAGCACATTGTTCCAGCGGAGAGCACCACTCATTCCTTCCCCCTTATGCCTGGCGTCGTGGAGGGGGCGGACACCGCCGCGTCCGGAGCCACACCGCCCGCCGGCTCAGTCGGCAACCAGCGTCAGAAAACCTCCGGTGCGGGACATGTGAAACCATCAAGAAGGAACTCCCTCCTCTTGTCCTCCCTGATCAACAGCGCCGAGCAACAAGCAGGAGCGTCGTCACTTAGAGGGTAAAAGCGGAAGAGATCAGTGCCAAGTGCAGTGCGCGACTGTACGTGTAGATTCTCTTGTCTACCTGTTGCAGACCCATTTTCGTTGCTTCAGCATGGATGTCGCGTTATCTTGTGTTTTCCCGTTTCATTTCATCTCCGTTTTGCTTTTGTTGCTAATTCTCCCTATCGTATGTAGTATTTCTCTGGAAGCAAAGAGGAGGCTGTTCCTGCAGACCCACGAACAGCATGGATCATTCCAGTCAGATATTTCTGCTAGAACGGCGTCGAGGTGAGTCATACAAGTTGCGGGGGAGGCCTTTTGTACTTGCAGCCATATGTTCTACGTTTTCCTGCAGCTGGGGAGGAGGCAGGCAAAAGAGCACGTGGGCCTAATACGATGTGCACCGTGGACTTCGCTTATAGTTCTGAGTTCCTCGATTATCGTACTCAATTTTGCTCAAACAAAGACTTTTGGGAAGCCTTGGACGTTTTGGAATCTGGTGTCATAATCATGAGTCCGTTGGTAGAGTCACGCCAGATATGATCAAAATCACCCTTAGTAAGTTTGAGCAATCAAAACTAGAGTCACTTTTCAAGACGCAATAAAGTCTCTCTCTCTCTCTTCTCCTCAATAAAGCCCTGATTCCTATCTGCCCCTATCTCTTGGATATTGTACTCACCTGCTCAAAGTACTCTGATCTTGGCGGCCCGAGGTGAGCGCGATATGGGCAGGCTCATTGTACCCATGAGTACATACTGGTATATGCAGCTACGATCATCGTGCTGTGGAAAAGATAAAGCAGGGAGTTTATGATCAGACCCCCAACCTTTGCCTAAATTTCTCGAGGTAACGCTGTGTTCGATGATGCTTACCCTTCATGGGGTTCAGTCATACCCCAATAGCAATGATGACATATGGGATGTAAGTGGTCGGGGTTTTTGTCGAGTACGCTGGTGCACATCGTGAAAGTCAGCCGGCATCAGCAATGTTGCCAGATGTAATAGGTGCAGTATGTTGGCAGCGCTGTCAACTCAATCGCTACGTAGCAGTCAGGATGTAATTTTCATGTGCAGCAAACCACATAAAAGGAGGAAGATGGAGAGAAGCATTTGGCGCTCGAGCCCTAAGGGTGCACGCACGTACATACCAGAAAACTTACTGCGATGCATTATATAAGTGGTTGAGGGAGGAGTAAACTTAGAAGACAAGCCTTTTCCATTGCGACGTCATAGCAGACAAAATTCTCTTTGTGAGTCCATTTTTCCGTATATGTGTGTGTAATGTGTATGCATCACCTCCCCCGGCCCCTCCCCAATGGAAAATGCATCGCGCCCATTCAGCCCTGTGCTGTGTTTAAGTGAGCCCCAAAACTGCATTTGCCAGCCCAAGTTTAACGTAGGTATGACGTAGAAGGCCTTTCCTTGCATCGCCAACTCCACGGAGTGCACGTACCACACATGTATATCGTATGTGCCACATACGACGAAGTCATTCTCGCCCAATGACGCCCGCACCGGCGACTGTTAAATATCCGCCTCGTTTCAGCGTGGATAGTGTACTCCAGTCCCGGGAGGTGGACCCTGCCGAGCTTTTGATGGACCTGGGATTCGGCGGGCAGACCACAGACTTATTGGCCAGGATCCCAGTCAGGTTCTTCCAGCCTTCAAAGGTGAGTTGTCACCTTCACGTTCTGGAGTTCGCAGTCACAGAGTCTTCACCAATGGTGGAGAAAGAGGGAGACTTAAGCATGACTTGAAAAAGGAGACTTCTTTAGCACTTCTACTGCTTTGGGTGGGACAGCAACTTCTACATCAGACCAACTTGGCTAAAATGGTCTGTCAACTCTGCCATCAGTTTGTCGTAACAGTGAGGAATGCTGGTGTTTGTCAGACCAAGTCAGAGAAGGCTCACACAGAGGTATGGAAAACCATAGGTTTTTCCACATGTCGAAACTTTAGAGCGTGAAAGACCGACCTCCGTCCTTTGATTTGCCACGCCAAATTTCGCGGTTGTTCTGATGGAAAGGTCCTTCCAAGTGCAAGAGTAGCCCTTAGTGCTGAAGATGCACCGATGCTGTTCATTACTTGACGCAACTGACAAGATTGCCAAACCCAAAACGAAGCTCGCGTTGCAGTAACTCAATTTCTCTCGCATTTTTGGGCACGCCGCCCTGGATCTCTTCAATAATGCAACAGGGTGAGACTGCATTTCTTTGCTCTCACATCGCCATATTATTGAGACGCAGGCGCATCCTTTGCAACCTCGGAACAGAGACAGAACTTGCTTTCTTGCATGACAAGCAAATGTTGTGAGTGCTATTTGTGAGTGTTTATGCGGATGACTTTTAAAAGAAATAATTTGCTGGCAGCTTCCACAGCCTTTCTTGCTCCTTGCCAGGTGCAAAAAGATGAAAAGAAGTTATTCCCAGATCAATCAGCGGACATGCTCACTGCTCTTCCGAGAGCTTTCTCCACAACCTTCCATTTGACGCAGCTTTATTCCCAGACCGGTGCTTTAAAATTATGCGTGCCACATATCTCCTTTTTGCAAATATTTGTAGCAGAGTGTGTTTTGGGGCTGAAGAGACCGCCATTCAATCTCGATGAATATTCTTCTTGGCTATTCAATATTTATATCCTCAGCCACATCATGGGAAACAGGAAATGAAGGGGAGTCCTGAAGGTGCAAGTGTGGAACCAAAAAGCAACAACTGCTCACAAACCTACCATTAGACGTGAACAATTTCCTGGCTTCTCAAAGCAGTGTCCAAGTTCCCAGGGACACCACGGAATGAATGACTATCCCTGGGTAAGAACAGCGTTAGGTGCTTCCTCTAGTGACTGGCCAAGAGGCCCTCCCAACAAAAGAAAGTTATAAAACCTATATGTGTAACCAATATATACGTAGATCGTGTCTGTTTGCACCGACAATATCGTCTGAGGACGCAAAAATGTGCATGACCTATTCCTCCCTCGTTCCGCCACGACGGTGCAGACTGCAGTGCCAGATAAATGCATAATTTTGTTTGGTGCAGGTCTGCCAGATCAGAGAGGTTGGGGAGAAAAAGGATGGAAAGTATCTAAGCACAAAACTATTTGAAAGACACCAAAAGTTGAGAGCCAAAAGTTAAAGTACTGGTGCACTTGTGCACCCCAAGTGCACTCAGTCAACTTTCAAGATTTGACCCTTGTTTGATGTTGCCTAATATACTAATCATATATTGTCTGGTCTTATTGTAGCGCTACAGTTTCCGAATTATTGCTCGGGCCTCCGCCCCCCCCTCCAACGATCTGAGGACAGGTCAAAGTCTCCCCAGTCAAACCGGGGAAAATGTCGTGCCCATCACGGCCAAGGAATTTGTCATTCCACGTGAAATTATTGCTCTTCCCAAAATTCTCTGGCAGAAAATACAATAGTTTACAGTCATGTGGGGCATTACCCTGAACCAACTGGGATGTAGAGTAGAAAAATGGCAAATATAGGAGAAAAACCGAAAATATAGCAAGTACCCGAAAACTCTCCCCCCCCCATCCGCACTAAAAAGAAATGGAAAGTAACGCTGCAATTTCATGATAAATAATACATGATATCAATCATACATCACAAGGGCGTATTTTAGAACATAGAGTTCGCGTATGCAGTGGTAACTTGAATTGCAACGCACAATTGCTTTTATACAAGCACCTTCTCGCCCTCACTTCGTTTTGTTCCAAGGACACTTTAGTTTGGCCGGGCTGCCCGGCCGGTTCAGGCTGTGCGCTAGTGGAAAATGAGTCGAATTTTTTACTCGAGCTCCATAAGAACCCGACTTGACATTTTCAAATTCCAACACATCGCCAGTGATCATTGTAGTACGAAAGGAGCGCAAAATAGTAGACTTCTATTAGAAATAACTTGAAATGATAACCCCGTTCCTCTAAAAAAAAACCCAGCTGCCTAAAAAGGAATCGTACCTTAACTACAGAGCAGTGCTTGCAGTAAAGAACGGTGGAGAGAAATGGTTTCTTTTCCACTGAGATGCGGTTCTTTTGGGAATTTGTTTTGGCTATATCGGTTATTGGATTTTTTGGTGTGATGTCAGGTACGTTAAGACGAGATCTTGGCATTTTGAGTTTTCGGCTACTTTTGTTGCCGAAATTTGCGAACCTGTTCTGTGAGCTACCCGACCCCATGTCTCCGGGGGGGGGGGGGCGTGGCATAACCCCTTTCTCAAAGGCCCCTCCCCGCCAAGTGCCCAAAAGCCCCGTTTGGCAGCACCCCCCGTACCCTCTCGCCCCACACTCGCGCGCGCGAGTTTCCAGCAAGCACACAGAGTGCAGCAAAAGATGCAAATAAGAGAGGTGGGGATGCTGAACGTGGATTTTGCGAGTGGAGCGCACCCGGGGAGCGTCCGGGTGGGGTGCCCAGCCCGGAACAGAGGGCAGGAAGGCCAGAAAGGGCGGCAGCACCTCAGAAAATTTCGTCAAATCTCACCACCATCACCCCAAAAAAGTGGCAGAAAGAGGCCAAAAGCCTGCCAAAAACCGTTTTCAGTGCGATGTTTCATGCTACACTTTAAGTGCTCCAGCTCAAAATGAGCAGTCACGATCTCTTCGTAACGTACTTGACCTCATACCAAGGGGTGTCCAATGACCGATTTCGGGGGGGGGGGGGGGGGGGGGGGGGGGGGGGGGGGGGGGGGGGGGGGGGGGGGGGGGGGGGGGGGGGGGGGGGGG
>JAAUXU010067153.1_pt1 | contig 25163 bp, 26 predicted proteins | sample 7278151 | NCBI WGS metagenome assembly JAAUXU01 (sample SAMN14350113, study PRJNA611818) | marine sediment metagenome | isolation source: surface marine sediment (1.8m) | place: French Polynesia: Moorea | collected 2018-08 | reverse complement strand
TGGTGGTCGCTGGACAGACCGGGTGTTGCAGTCGTGGTGGTCGCTGGACAGACCGGGTGTTGCAGTCGTGGTGGTCGCTGGACAGACCGGGTGTTGCAGTCGTGGTGGTCGCTGGACAGACCGGGTGTTGCAGTCGCAGTACAGTAGCCGGACACCACTGAGCTGTCCTCGGTCCTGGACTGGTTCTCCATGTGTGTACTTAATGGACCCTTTGACCACACTCCGGTCAATTGAACCAGAAAGCCACATTTAATGCTATTTCCACAGCTTGGAAACTGCCAAGTTTTTGCCCAAGATCCAGGTTGCCAAGGTCAACCTCGTGCGTGCCCAAGGAGGTGGGAAAGCGTCATCCGGCGTGAACTTTTCTCCATCAAGCCCACGTCTAGCGTGATGGAGACTGCCACGGTCAACCCCGCGTGCGTCGGTCACGCTGCCAGAGAGCTTGAACGAGTGCGTTTGACACGACTTTGGCAGGTCCAACGAACTTTTGGTCCTCTTCACATGAGTGAAGCTGAGTAAATAGGCTCTCCTGCAAGCAGCCCCGTATTAATGTGTGTAACGACCTTGAAAACTTTCCTCTATCTCCCCGTCCCTTATAGTGCATTAATAATGAAGAGATCTATGATAACTCGCTATTCCTTGCAGCAAAGTTTATTCACGTGCTTAATGCGTGTTGTAACAACTTGTAAGAATGTGCGGACCCTAAAGAAAATTTCTGCTCACGTAGAGAGAGCACAAACTCTTACACGCACGCGCGCTGTCTGGTCCCTTCCTCACCCTTCTTCTCCACCCGGTCTTTTGTGGTCTTCTGATGCTGCAGTTTTACCCAGGGAATACAGTAGATACGACAGAGTTGCCACCCGAGCTCCGGGCCTGGACGGGAACGTGCAACCGGCACGGGCGAGAAAGGAGATGAAAATTCCATGCTAATTTGCCGCTGCAGCCGCGTGGCAACGCCTGCCATGTGGGCCCCTAGGCCTTGTCAGGCCCTCCCGTAACTACAAGTTTGCTGCTGCTGCTGCTGCTGGATGTGTGTGTGCTTTCTAATCGAGTTGCGCCAAAGTTCCTTGGATCTCGACTTTTTCTTCTTCTCCTCATAAGAGTCGTGTGCACTCACATGTCTTTAGCAAATTGCATGTGAATGAGACTCTCAAACTTTGCAGTCAACGTTATGGAGGGGAAATTTGCAGGGAAATCGCCCAAAATGTCCCCGTTGGCATAGATGATCCCGTGATTAATGCCCGTGTGGACAGGCAGGTGTTTGACGAGTACCTGTTCGAGTCCAGACCCGTGGTGGCCACGCTGAACAGAGCAGTGTTGCGCAAGTCCAAGCACTTCTTTGGAGGGCAACAACCGTCAGCTGCCTTTCTCTTTCGGAGTAGTCCTGATTCCAAAAGATACTACGGCACTACCTCAATCTACCGGGTGGCCCAACAGTTGACGAACACACTGGTGCTGCAGTGCTTGGAGGTGTAACCCCAGGAGAGATGGGGGGGGGGGGGACGTACTTGTCAGAGATGATGATCTCGCACGTGCAGATCTTCAGCGTTGCCAGGCTCTCCGAGGTGTCGACGACCACCTTGTTCACTGCTGGCCCCATTCTGCGAGTGGCCGAGCACTCCTCACAGCAGGACCGGCGTCTCCAACGGGTCGTCCGTGGCCACCCTGTCCCCCGGCTCGACCTGCATCCAATCTCTGGCTCGCCTGTTCAAGCGTAAAATGACGCAGAATTGTTATTCCCCCCGAGTGGAATGAACGTCTTAAACTCCACAAAACTGTGTGTGTCCTTAACGTCAATGTCACTTTGTCCCCTCTCGCACATACAAATGCAAGTACTTCTCCTATTCATCCTCACCCCTTTTTTTTTCACACATGTTTCTCTAGGGAAATTTGTGTCGCGCTCTCGGGGGAGCGCAGAGAGAGCTGTAAAGCCACGTTTCAGTCGCGCTGAATTCGAGAATAAAACTCCATTCCCCAGCTCCTTTGGAGAAAAATGAGGACGTGACACGTTTTGGTAAAGAGGCTGCAAGAGCTGGCATCTCCTTGGCAACACAGTCAACACTCGACTTGTCGGTGGCAGCCAGAGCAACAAGTTCACGGGGGAAAAATGGGCTTCCACTGTCCAGCTCCAACAGTGTGACTCCAAAACACACTTAAAACTACTTCCAGAGGTCCTCTGAAAGAATCAAGGGTTATTTGTGGCTTCAAGCACACTTTACACCACTTGCAGGCACAACTTTTGTGGAGTGTGAAGCTGGTCGAGGACTTGGCCGGCTCCGAAATGGGGGCGGGGACGGGGTTCATGTTAAGTTGACACTGCATAAGTGATTTCTCATCCAGGCTGCTTGTGATGCTTACGGCGGCAAACACACTTTACACTACTACATTCTTGACGCTGATGGCTGCAAATGCACTTTGCACCGCATCCCAGGGGATCCTCGTCAAGGTTGTTGGTGGCCACAGACACACTGTGTGCAGGGTTCCTGGTGCCAGGCGCTCAATGCCAATTCGACCTTTGAACACACTTTCTTTACACTGAATTCAGACATCACTTCAGCTGTAAAGTGCATTTGCGGCTCTAAAGACACTCCGCGTGGCGTCCAGACGTCTCTGGAGGAGGGAAGTCCCACAAATTGCACTACAACTGTAAAATATGAAGGGCCTCATTGTGGTTCCGAAGCCATTTGCCCCCACTTTCAGACATCTTGTCGGGCCTCAAGTGTCAATTGCACTTGTGGCCCCACTCACACTTCCCAGAATTCTCATTAGGTGGAATAATAACACCTTACATAGAGTTGTTCTGATGTGTAGGAGCAGAGCTCACCCAGCACTGCATATAGAGCGTCCAGGGCATTTGGGCCCTCGCTTTGAGCCACCCTGTAGGCACAGTAGTACTCAGACGGGATATAAGACTTGTAAAATAGCACTTAAATCATTTTCTTTAAAAGCTGAAGTAGAAGGGGGGAGAGCAGAGCTTATGGACTCTTCTCTCTCGCCCCAGAGATCAAAGGGGAAATCTCAGCTCAAAATGAAAGACAGAGGAAGGCCAAAAAATGAAAGTAACCCCACCACTTACCAGGTTCTCTCAGTCCAAGGCCTTCCCAAGGCCTTCTCTCCTGGGCTGATGAGCTGGGGCAGACTTTTGGGCCTTCATTCATTAAAGTTTAACCATAATTTCTACTCTCTCTTCCTTAGACTGTGAGCTTCCCAAGAGGTGGCACGGGCGGTGGTTCCACTCAGGCTTTCCCCAGCTGGTCCACATCGACTCCAGGAACATCAGCGTCAAGGGCGAGTGCGTGGAGCAGAGGGCCAAGAACATGTTCCTCATGAGAGTCAGGTAAGAGTGGCAAGATAACATCGCTTCTGGGCACTGTACTGGGGAGCCGCCATGAGCTGACGTTGGGCTATAATGACACATATATTTAGTCCAGCTATTGGACTATGTTCACCATGCGTTAGAACATCCATTCAACTCTAGCTCACGGAACTATACTTTCTTTGGCTCTTCCTCACTGGCTTTTAGGTGACTCCTCACTGATGCACATACTGGGTGCTTCTGAGAGAGCTAATCTAGGCCTTAAGCAAGTGTTTGCACACTCATTCAGTTTTCCAGCTGGAAATGCGCAATATTAATAAGGAATTTAAGTTGCGCCAACTCAATTTCTCCGACTCATTCAGTGTCAATAAACAACCTTGTACATGTTTTCTTTTTGCACTGATCCTTCGATTGCACAGGTGAATAAGGCAAAAAGGCATCTGTCAAACAAGACAGCCATTGCGAAAAAAAAAAGTGGTCGTGACAAAAGCTTCCGGGAATTGACAGATTGATAGTGTGACGTTTCTCCTGACAGAAGAGAAGTGAAAATATTTTTTATCATTCCGAAGACAAAAAATAGGAGATCCTTTACGTACTGGGTGTAAGGAAAACAAATGGAGGGTGAAGTTTGGCACCAACCACAAAGCTGGAGCTGCATGCCTGGGAATGGCATCGGGCGAGAAGCTGTCAGCAATGAAGTCACTGGCAGGATCAGGGTCGAGATGACCACGGTCGAGGTGTCCATGGCTTCATTCCTGACAGACTCTTTCCCCAGGTTTCCACAACTTGAGCAGTGCCAAAAAAAGGGGGGGGGGCAGCTCCAGGGTTGACAAGTTCACTCTGTTGGTCCAATGTTGGATGTAGAATGTGACACATCAGGTGTCATAAAGAAAGTTTGACATTTTGGGGGGCCGCAGTGATGTATTTTTGAAAGAAAAGGAACTTCATCCGTCTCTTTTTGGGGGGTTCTTGACACCCTGTACACAAAGGAATGAAGCTGGCACGAGAGCAGAAGCAGATGGAGCCTCGGAAAATTGCGCCAAATGACGCATGGAGAAAGATTTACGTGCACACTTTAATCACAAAGCTTTTCTGCTACATGACACACACACACGCGCGCGCTCACGCACGCACGCACGCGCGCGCGCACCGAGAGGGGAAATGACCGCAGCTGTAGGAAGTTCTACTAATGCAACCCAATTTAACGTATTCAGTACAGCAGACATCGAATTTGTGAGATCGATCGTATGAGCCAGGGAAGTTTTTTTTTTTTTTTTTAATTTCGTGTATCCGGTCTGTCTTTTGTTCTACAGGGTGGATCGACTTTTTCATGCTTGAAACGAGACTGGCCGAGCTGGCCCCAACCCACAGGGTGTGTGTCATAAAACGGTTCTTGTCGAGTTTTGACCTCTGCCGAGTGGCAACGCTGATCACAACTCCAGACAGGTTGACCATTGATAATCAAATAAGCGTGACTTTAGTGCAGGATTCTGTTTGAACTAGATTTTGAGGCAATTTTGAGCATTCCACGTTCTCTCCTAGTGACTAAAGGAGGCCAAACTAAGGAGTGTGATTTATAGTGTTGCTCCACAGTACTTCAAGGTTCAATAACCGTTGACAAAAAAAGACTGTAAACTGCAGCTGACAACGAGACTGTTTTCCTGAGACAACCTGTACCGCACTCAATGTAGTCGTGTACGAGAGAAAACGGTAGCTTTGTTCGCCCAGAAATATTTTGGCAGCCACTTTCTTTGAGCCTCTTTTGCTTCGTCATCGTCTTGTGGGGTGGAAATGGTGTCTTGGACTGGAAAGTGGCAGATCATAATCCATCAAGCATGAATTGTTGGCCTCAACACCAGAAAAAAAGTGAAATCCAACCCTCAGATTACGATGACTTCACAAGAGAACGACAGACGTAGTAAATTCTTTACTTTACTCGTCACGCCTTGGGAGTTGGACAGGGTGGATGGGGGAGATTGGCAACGTTTCAGATGGGGAGGAGCAAGGGGAGAGTCCAGCCACTTTTGCGTCACCCTGTGTCAAGCTGTGCTGAAGGGCCAATGAGGAGAGCAACAAGGCCACTGTGGTGTTGGTGATGTGTCGAAAAGAGCTTCATTGACTCGAGTCCAAGCCATGCCCAAAGCCCAGCAAGTTGTCCAGGAGCACGGCCACTTTTCAGCCACCCGGTTGGGATGTTGGTGATGTGTCAAACACTGACTCGAGTGCGAAACATCAATTGTGTTTGACACTGAAGCCCCAATTTTGAGTCAGACGTGCTGACATCCCCCCAGCAGCCGTGGCAACCCTGGTCCGGCTGCCCTGTGGCAACCCTGGAAGGTGCGAGTCACACTTTACGAGTGCTACATGACTTTGACAATTATTCGAGTCCGACCGAGGGAAGAAGTGGTCACATTTGTATGCACAACAAATTGAGGAGGAGAGGAAAACAAGATCAGCTGAGTCCATCTCTGTTCAACCCTTTCCTTCATATTTCATCCCGGGAAATCTCCCATCTTGTTAGTGAGCAAAAGGTGGCCAGCAAAACACAATATAATAAATTCAATTCTCTCGCTCTCGCTCTCGCTCTCTCCGCTGCCACTACTTTCTGGAGAGAGAGAGATAGAAACAAACCAACCGAAAATATTTTTTTCCCTCCCTTCATCAGATAAAAACGGTGGCTTCTCTTTTCTGACCGCTGCCGCCTTGGACTCGAGCTCGGCCAGACACGACTGGGACGTGGGGGGACGAGACGGGGGTGCAGAGGAGCCGTGGACTCACAGGCACCCGCACACTTCTGTCCGGCCGAGGAAGCCCCTTCTGCTTAGTCGGGGTCGTCCGGATTTTTGCCCACTGGGTTTTTGCGTCAGATTGACATGGATCTCGCTCTCTCTCTCTGTGTTCAGAAGCCAAGATCTGAGCGGTCGATGCATTTCTCCGCGCAGGCATTTCCCGGATTTTCCCCCAATAAAATATTACAGACGCGTGCTGGGGAGGAAAAAAATGGGAAATTCCCGAAGACAACTTGACAAATGCACAAAATTCCTACTGGATATTTCATAAGAGGGAGCTTTTGTGACCATTGGAAACAAAGACACCACAGAGAGAAAAAGAAACCTTTATCTGACAAGTTGAAAATGACTTCTCTCTCTCTCTGGCTTTGTACTCGTAGCCACTTCAAAAATCACGACCGCTGCAGCACGTACAGGGTGGGACAACAAAAAGTCAAAATTTTCACTGGCTGCTGGAAGAATTTTGAAAATCCAGTTGGAAGTTTAGTGCACAGGACTGAAAGTTGCCAGCAGAAATCGCTACGAGTCTGCACCAGATTCCGGATCTGTATGGGCAAAAAAAAATCTTGAAAATCGAACCAGCAGTGAAAAAGTTGTGGCACCATTTATATTGCATGAGCTTAAAAAAAATCGTGTCTAACTTCGTTGCTTCCGGTCCGATTTTCCCCTTTTTTTTCCTGTCAAATGAAAATTTTGAATTTCCTCCTCCTCCTCCCAAGAGTTACACCCGATTCCGTCTGAGCAAACAACCTCTGCGCCACCCTGTACCTGCACACACGCCCGGAGAAGCCCTTTTTTATCGCTTAAAAGCATCTCCACTTGGATTTTTGAAACATTTCCTCTCCATCATGGTGACTTCTTAGGAAAGAGATTAAAAGCAAACACAGATTTTTAACTCATATATTCATATTATGCTGTTCTGCACGAATTAGTGGGTCAAGTCGACGGGGGGAATATTAAGTTTCCGGGAAGGGTGGAAAGTTTCGTGCTACACAAGACTTTCCTCCCAATATCATAGACATGACTGGAATTCTTTCCGGAAAGTTCTCCTCCAGACAGGATGGCGATTTCTGAGAAGTGGCAACCCTGTCCTCTTCCTTCCTCATGCACCAATGAGCCCCTATTTACTCGACAATTGTCTGGCGGAGTTACAACCTCCCCCCCCCCCTTTTAGTGAATATTGATGATTGGACGCAGCTGTCTGAAGTAAAATAAAGGAAACTCTGCTCATTTTACCGTACGTTGATTTGTGCACAGACACAATTATTATCAGATCTTCAATTTGCTTGAGCGGACAGTGCAGACCCATTATTGAGCGCAGGGGTGGTGGTGGAAAGGAGGGACAAACATGCGAGAGAGAAAAGAGCTCTCAACGTAATATTGATAAGTGCTTTTCCTTCTCCTTGCATTCACCAAGAGAATGGACACAAAATCTCCCTTAGGGCCCGTTCACACTTGGCCGAGTCTGCCCACGTGCACCACACGTGTGCGGTCTTCCCGGTCCCCACAGACGCACAAGTGGGCGACAGATTGGGACGCGGAGGCCGGGCAATTTGTCAATTGTGGACGAAACTTTAGCCTTTGTCACATGTTGAACACGCACTGAATAAAAATGAAATCCCCCGCGTCGACCTTGTGGGTCTTGATGACGATGAGCGTGGGCATAAAGTTGATGCTCTTCATAAAGATTCCGGGGGATCTGAGCAATTTGGCCGACTGAGTCTCCCGGTATATTTTGAGCAGGCTTCACTGCTGAATCAACCTGTACAGTTTGACTGCGACGAATCACTTCGAGCAGTTTGATGGCAAATCACCCTGTAGCTTTGGAGCAGTCCGGCTGCAGCAGACGTTTGATCAGCTAGTACAACTGTAAGACACCCTGTACAGCTTTGGTGCAGTCCGACCGTAGCAGACGTTTGATCAGCTAGTACAACTGCAAGACACCCTGTACCGTTCGAGCAGTTCGACGGCAGACTGCCATATCGACCCATTCGACTGAGCCAGAGATCAGCCACTCCAGCACCATGTACAAACTGCTCTGTCTGAGTCACCCTGTACCTGGCAGATATGAAGAGGGCTGAGTACAAATCTTCTTTACTCTCTTCTGCCTTAATATTTTTAGTCGGATCAAAATGTGAGAAGGAACCGTGACCGCCTGCTTTTCCACGGCCGAATTATCAAGGGCAGCCAGAGATGATAAAAAAAGGAAAGAGTCATGACTTTTTTTGCCCGTCCCATTTTGGCGGACAATGCGGCCTTTGATTGTCGCGATTCATCCTCTGCCTGCGCGCAAAAAAGGACCAGAGACAATAAGTGAGTCAGAATTGACCTGCGATAAAGCTTTATTTCTCCACCATTCTTACCTGCGACTCCTCGGAGGTCACGCTGGAGTCTCTCACGCTGCAGCAGCTGGCGCCGGCCTGCGCGTTCCCAGACGCGCTTCAGAGACTCCAGAGGCCTTTGTTGTTGCGTTCCACTGGCGGGCTTTTTTACCCATGTCTTTTCCTCGGACTTCATGAGCAGAGAGAGACTCGAGGCCCATCGTGGGCCTGACACGCATCAATGCCCTTTCTGCTCTCCCTCCTTGCTTACCGACTTTCTGTGTGTGTAGTTCTGGTTCACGTAGCTCCTGCGTAGTTCTGCTTCGGGTGGCTCTTCTCTATGTGGCTGCACTGTAGGTGCGTGTGTGTGTGTGCACTGTAGTGCGTGCTTCTCTCCATTCTTGGGCCATGCACAAACTGATATGCACTGCGCGCCACTGTTATATTATTCACTGCCCCATTCTTTCTCTCTCTCTCACACACACACATGGACAGCGCAGCAGTCACAGTACAGTGTGTGTGTGTGTGCTCTTTCTAGGACCATTTTGGCTATGCATGTGTAGCTGGTGCTTGAATAGGTCCCGTGATGAGAATGCTTTTGACAGCAGAAGTTTCTGTGTGCGCACATCATGACCACAGAGACAGAAGTTTGAAGAAAAGAATTGGTGCCTCTGTACGTGCAGAGGATGAATTTCCATTGTTAAACTTCCTTAAGGCCTCCTCACAACTGTTATTCTCATAAACCACTGGTCACACGCGGGGGGGGGGGGCGAAGTCGCGCGTGCACTCGCACAATTCGGCTCAGTTCAGGGAGTTTGTGCCATTGGAACTCGTCCTTAAGGCCGTGGGAGAGGCTGTGTATGTGGTAAAGAAGAAGAAAAAAAACACCTGAGATTTTCCATTACGACAACATCTTGTGATGCTGCGGGCAATAACAGCTTGCACGGTTTTAACGTTATCAAGATCAGCGTCGTGTACACGTTCTAGACATTAATGTAACATTGGGCTTCGAGCTCAGACCTCGAAATGCCCCAGATGGAGACTTGCCTCAACCCGGGCGGGACTGGACTTGAGACGTCTCGGAGAACTTGTCCTGCTCCACCATGTCCACGACGGCTCTCCTAGTTCCGCCAGTGGTGCTGAATAGAGGAGAAGAAGAAGTGGAGGCTGCATTGGGCAAGTCTGAATATGCAAGCAGAAATGCATCTTAAGAGATCCGACCTCCTTTGCTTGACTCCCGCACTGCGCTTTCCCATGCAGATCCGCAGCGAATTTGCCTGTGCAAGAAGCAGCAGCAGCAGCAGCAGCTTGTTCCCAATCAGAGGTTCATTATTCAGGCAGGCAGCAGCAGCAAAGTCACATCTGTCTTGTCCTTTCTCTGGAGTGAAAGGGTTGAAAAGGAATCTTTTCATGCCAGTTATCTCGTAGCCTTTATTCAACTATAGCTGGTGGCGAGGAAAGTTTAATCAAGCGTGAGACGCTTTGGGGGAGGCACCTCAGCATTGTCTACCTGTGCGTGCGCGTGCGCAGCACTGGTGCGTTGTTTGTGTGTGTGTGCGCCCTTGTAGTCTGCGGATATGATGTGTGCGCAGGTCTGACGTGTGCGCGCGTGCAGTGCAAATGTCCAGTGCCGGGGTGCGCGCGTGCGTGTCAACCTCAATATCACAAGGGGGGTCATTGAAGAATTTAAGAGCGGGCACGACCGTCGTATAACCCTCATTGAGGCCAAAGATGACCCAGCTTTTAAAGGGCGAAATTTGACGTCGAGGGGGTCATTTGCCCCTCTGCCCCTTCTGCTGCTCAGGGATGGACAGGGGTTTCTGCTACGTTTTACAGGGATGCTTTTTCTACGCTGCTGCAGTTGACGCGATCAAATGCACAGGGTGAAGGAGGTAAAATGAAGCAAAAGTTGATCAAGCTGCGCAAAGACATCTCCTTAAATGTGCAGTGCTGACCTTTTTGAATGTCTGCACCAAGTATTTTCTTTTTTTTTTTCGCCCTCAGTTTGACGCAAAGCAGAAGTGTTTTTTCAAAACAAAAAGTCACGCCTAGGAAAAGTCGTGAAAAATTCCCCAAATCGAATGATTTTTCTTACTGCGAGAAAGAAACTCGAGTAGAATCTGAATATCGGTGAATGGGATAACCGTTGATCTATCATTCTGAAAGTTCGGGCACAACATAATTGTTTTATACTTATATGCATACACATCTGACGCGCATAAATGATGCTATTCTTTGTGTTAACTGTGAATAAATCCCAGAATGAGATCTTCATGTCAGCTGATCTTCAGCGTAAGGCAGACTTTGTCAAGTGTCGTGATAAACACAGACATGCATGCATGAAGATAACAGGAACTTTATGTCCACATCAAGTTGCACACGTTGAGTGTAGTTAAAAGTGTCTCTTGGCCTCAACTTGGTCTGATTCCAGTTCAGATTCCTGACTTAATTCCATATGGAACCAACCCCCAGTGTGTATGCAGACCCGACATAATCGACAGTGAGGAGAAGTTTGAAAGTATTAAGATTTTAACCTTGCAACAGACTCCACCACAGCTGCTTAATGCACATTTGTAGGGACGGCGAAAACTTTTCTAGTCATTGTGATCTGATGCTGGCTGCGTGCGTGCGTGAGAGAGAGTTTAAGGGCAAGTGTTTGTGTGGTAGCTTCTGTATACATATGTACAACTCCCCCTGCCCCCCCCCCTCCTGCTTGGTATGCATTCCGTCGTATGAGCATAGAGAGAAAAAAACCAGGTCCATGCATTTGAAACAAGACTACTGGAGAAGAAACCTGAGAAAGAATAGTGATCTCAGCTCCCTTACACACACGCACGCGGAGAAAAATACTGGCGCGGTCAGCTAAAAATTGGGTTCCTCGCGTGCGTGTGAAAACGCCGGCCAAATGTGAATCATCTGTTTCCTATCCTGGCACGCAAAGTAAAAATGGGCGCCCACTTAAGAATGTGTGTGAGATGTCTCGGGTGACCTTTTCTTCAGGCGGAAAAATCTCGCCTTGTTAAACTTTTCCCCGTATATTTTTTTTTCCTTTTTCCTCCTCAGCCCGGGCTATAATGACACACTTAAGCCCCCTCTTCCTCCCCCCGTCCCGGCGGGCCCGGACCCGAACCCAACCCCAGTTTGAAAGATGGAGGAGGGGGAGGAAGAGCAGAAAACTCAGCTTCTTCAACCCTTTTTTCCGCCCCCGCGCCTATTTTTCTTGTGTGCATCTTCTTCTGCCGCTGCCAGCAAAGAAATGAGCGCAATCAATTTTGGGCTGCTCATTGTGGCGGAACTTGCGAGTGTAATAACTCCCTAATAAAGGTGCGGTTAACTGGTGCACAACTGTCTTTAGAGGGAGGAGTACGATGCTTTTTTTTATTTTGCTTGCTGTTTTAAGACCGCAAAAGTTGCTCAAAAGCAAAATTTATGCAGTTGATGAAGTAAAGTTTCGTTAGAAATTGGATACAATACAGAGAGACCCTCAATGCCGTGCACACGTGTGAGTGCTCGAATCGAATTCCTCACCAAAGTAGAATTTGTGAGCAACTCTTTTGGGCTCACACTGTGTTTGCCAAGCTTTGTGCGAAGTGATGTCCGGTCGTTTGCGTGCATTTATGCTGAGCTTCAGCACTGACCAAGTAAATGTTCTTCGCCCTATTCAGTTGCTGTACACTTTGGACTTTTTTTTTATTTTGGACCAGTTTCTGACTGCAAACACATGCAACAACAGGGTGACGTCACTTACAGACATTTTAGAAAATGGACGTTCAGCACAGATGTCTGGTTGAGGTTTGATGTGCCAAGCAATATAGAAATGTGACCTAACGATAGCTTCAATCAAGTTGGTGATACTGTATTAAGGGGTGATCACTCAACAGACTTTTGTTCGCCAAAAGATGTAATTCTGAACAGGAGAACAATGACATAACAACTGTCAATGAGCAGTCAGGTGATGGAGTGACAACGCTCAGGAGCAACTTGACGATATCAAATCCATGTGACCAAGCAGGTTCTAAGCACTTAAAAGCAGTTGCGCAGAAATTTGTCTCCACTGGCCGGCTTTGGACCAGCTGGAGAGGGTAGGGAAGATTGTCGGGGTGACGAGGGAAACTCCGGATCTTGTCTGCCACCCACAAGTTGGTGTCAGGGATCGTTGAGAGGACATGACCAAGCAAATGACACACTGAGGCAGAGAATGGCAGTTTGAGGACTTGCAGTTATATCAGTGGAATCATGGTCGTCCTCTTCTGCTGCTCTTCCCCCCTGACTTTGTAGTAGAAGGAAAGAACCACAAACCAGAATAATCCGCAGAAGCAGCAGTGGTTCGCAGCGATGGCGAAATAACAGGTGGACCAAAAGTTGTTCCAAGAATAATTAATGAAGATACGGACGCAAATATGTACCAACTTGCTCCAAGCAAAGACCCATGTGGACATTGTCAAGAGTAAGTAGGGTATGATGAAGCGACTCGATCTCTTCCCCACTCCAATCATCAACAGGACGTCTCCGATGCCATTCATGGTCTCCCAGATTATGATGGTGAATGTATGGATAGGATCGTTTGCAATCTGGTGGACGCATGACATAAGTTTAGGCTCCTCCAAATGTTCTCCAGTAATGCTATGTAAAACTAACCATCATATTCTCAGTGGACTTGCTATGAAGCCTAACATGGCTGTGCAACATTCACAGTGCAGCTTCGCATTGACATTTGTTACTTTGACTGATTCTGGCCTTGACGAATCATATACATGTACAGCAACATCAACCTTAGCAGCAAGGAAGTGTTTCAGACTTGAGTCACAGTAAATTTCTCTTTAAAAGTCAAAGTAAAGTGTTTTCCTTAAAGCATCTGAAGATGCTCAGTGAAAGTAAATTAATTGGCACCTCTAGTCTCACCACAAGTATCAACATTTACATTCATAAAAGCGGGTGATAAGAGGAGGTTTGGTTTCAACTTTTGCAGTTTACATGAACGATCCATCCTGTCCTCATCTAATCCGGAGCACTTACTAATATCCATTCAAAAGAAGGGTGAAAGTGGATCTGAAGTGATGCCATGGCAATGATGTCAATCATGCCCCAGATAATGGCAATGATTGTTCCTGTGCGCAGGCTGAAGCAGCAGCACTTGTTGAGGACCAGGGACATCTGTAAAGTGCGCTTGTTCTCACTTGGGTAAATGTGCAATTAACTTTAACTCGCTTAAGCCTATGAACACATCTTAGTTATGTTAAAACTGTCACCTGTTGTCTATGGTCGCAACCCTCCGATTCTTCTTCACGTTGCAATTCAAGTGTGTCCTCCTCTTGCTCTTCTTCCTCGAGCTCTTTCAAGTATGAAAAAACCACCACACCAGAGTATGTTCTCAGTGATACCATGAGAAAAGGCATTCCTAATACCAGCACAAAAATATCCATGGCCTCCGACAACTGGTATGTTGGGCCACTGTGACGGACCGCAAACAGATAAATCAGGCCATAGACGAGACATAGTAACCATATGACTTCCAAGACCCTACCCAATGTGTTGCCTGCTAAGTAGGATATGATGAGGTCACGATTGTTGTCCCGAATTCCCTGCACCAAGAGGATGTTAGTACCAACCCAGAGCGCCACTTCCAGCACGTAGAGAAGGGGAGCTGTAGCCTGGTAGAGATATCAGCAGAGTCAGGGCCATTATTTACTCAAGCAGAGTAATGTGAAATTGGTATCGATTCTTCACTTAGGTGCTTTACATGACCATACAACATGCATGCTTCACATGCAACAGTAGCAGCTGTCAGCACTGAAATGCGCTCAAGTTCAGTTAGGCTTTTGGTGGAGGCACTGATTGTGCAAAATTAAGTACGTGCCTTTCCATGCACATATATCGATGGACTTGATGTTGCCGACCTTATTGTTTGTGCAGGAGTCTGTTTCTTACTCAATGCACTCAAGGCTTGGACTTTGATAGTCAACTCCGCTACAGAAAACACTGCAAAATAGTTACTTTAAGAAAAGCTGAGGCAGTGAAGGTCTCGATTGAGGCCGCTTTCCTCTATCAAACTGGAATTATGCGTTGTTGCTTTTTAGAATTTAGTCATATTTCACTCACTTTCAGCAAAACTGCGATTACAAATGATCACTGGATGCTCAATGGCGGCCTCATCCAGACTGATGAGACAAAAAACATGGTAGCTTAACTTTGACCGGAAGCTGCTAACTGTGTACGAATTGATGCAGTTTCAACATGCAACCGTCTGAGCCAGGAAAAAAGAGCTCAAGGGGTTTCATGCTGTGCGGCCGAGTAGGACGACGGCATCATGAAAGAAAACGGGTTGCTAAAGCAAGAAGTGTCCTCACATTCTGCACTGGGCCTGATCCCAACTAATATGCGCACTATGAATGACGGAAATTGCCATTACGTGATAAGCTGCCATCTGCCGGTAGAGCATCAATACTAGCATCATGACGCCAACCGTGATGCAGAGGATGGCGAGGACGAAGCTGCCCTCCCTCAAGTTGCGGCCGCAAAAGCATCGACTCACACTCAAGTTCATCTGGAAGATGGACAGGTGAAGGAAGCACTGGAGAGACTTGAGCGAGCCTCACTTGCCTAACCATGAGGACTCGACATAAAAAAGAGATTGCTTATGGAACTACACAATACATAATCGGTAGTCATACGTAGAATATCACTTGCTTCAGTACATATACCATAGAATATGCTAGCTTAAGCACAAGCACATTTATTATATATATTCCTCACTGAACTGTACCTTTCTTTCCTTTCAAGTTTGGAAACTTGCAAGTTTTTCCCTCAATCAAGATCTCTGTAAGTGATGCTTCGCTTTAGTAGAAGAACTGATGAGCACGACGCAGGGTGAGTGATAACGCGAAAGTAGTGGTGTGGTGAGCCCGGGCCGAATTGCGCGTTGGGCCTGGCGATTCAGCCCCATCTGAGCATTTTCAGCTCCAAACACATAAGTACCAAAAGCGTCGACTTTTTCTGCTCCCCAATCAAGTTCGCTACTGTTTTGTGACGTCACCTCCTTGTCCAACGAGTTCCGCTGAGTCTCCCCGTGGATTTAGCTCAGCAGCATCAAGGATCACCATCACGCTAACTCGGCGTGGCAGTGGCGGGATTTGGCAGTTTGGTGATTTGGCTGGTGGTCACAGTGCGTGTGCAGCCGGAACTCCATGGCCATGGACGAGACGTGCACCACCTCGGGCTCGGCCCGCCTCTCCAAAGTTGTGTATCCATCTTGGCCAGGATGCCTCAATGGACACGTCCAGCGTTGCCAGACGACTTGTGATTGGTCGAGGAAGGTGTGGCAGCGATGTCAGGGTGAGCACATCTTTGACCTCAGAAGACACTTGTAGCATCTATGAAAACGACTTTTCTGCACAAGTTTAATTTCTAATCAACTGTGCCAAGGTAGAACAGTTGCACATTCTGCCTGTGATCAAGATGGTCACAGGAAGAGGGCAAGTCTGACCTTGGAGGTCACAAATGGAAGTCCATCTTTACATCTTGTCTTAGATTTTTCTTATGGGCAAGGCTGGAATTTCACGGTAAAAACAGTTCTGGGTCTGATTTCTTGGGGAATGACTGGGGTGCAAATGGACGGGATGGAATATGCAAGAAAAATGCATATTTGATGAAAAGTAAGCAGTTTCTCAGACTCGCAAATTTAACCCTGATCTTCTCGAGAGCCTTGTACACTTTTTTCCACTCGTTCCTTGTGAAAAAAAGTATTCAAGGCTCACTCGAGAAACATTGAAATTTGCACCTGAGAAAAGCATTACTTATTTTTTCGTCTAAGAAATATTCTTTCATGTTCATGAAACATCTTCAGCTGCCGAACACAACGGAGTTTGCACAAAAAATCTGCATCTTATGATCACCGCTCTGCTTGTGAGACCCATTTGCAGTAAAGCTTCTTCACACATGACTGAAACACTGTGGAAAGAGAGCTCAGACACAGTACGAGGAAGTTGGACCTGCAGTCAGTACAGTTGTACCTCTGATATCATGATGGAGGCCTCTGGATCGTCCTGTGCTGCTGCTCGTTCTCCTTGACTTCGTGGTAGTATGAAAAAACCACAGTCCAGAGGAATCCCGTAACGAAGAGCGTGGCACAATGAAAGATGAACAAGAGGGTGGAATACACCCGGTAAAAAGTTCCCAAGTTCCTGATGACGTGGACCAAGGTGACTATCTTGAAGTGTAAGTCGGGTATGATGAGGCGGCTCGATCCTTTCCACACTCCAACCATCAGGAGGATGCCTTCGACCAACCACGTTGTCCTCCAGATCGCGGACATCGCGACATTATTGACATTTATCTAGTGGATGACATATAACATACGAAAATTTAGGCTCCTCCAAAATATGCGTCAGTCATATGTAAAATTGATAATCTTATTGTCATTGGGCCAGCTGTACAGTCTGAACTGGCTTCACAACATTCGCGGTGTAGCGACACCAACTTCAGCAGCAAGTACTTGTGTCATAATTAGCTTCTCTTTAAAAGTCAAAGTAACCCGCGCCTTCCTTAAAGAATCTAAAGATGTCAGTGAAAGTGAATTGGCACCTCCAGTCTCACCACTACTATTAACATTTATATTCATAAAAATGAGTGGTATCTGTACCAGAATTTACGGAGCAGACTTAAAGAGGATTATACCACACATGATTTTTATATGGACTTCATGCGAGGGGTGCATCAGCCTTAGGACCGATTAACATAGATCTCTGACTTTGATACGAACTTCATGTGATAGATGTGTTTAGGGTCTATCAACAAAGTTCAGACGTAGGATAGATATCATAGTTCTATTGAGCATATGAACGTGGGTTGTTGATGTCAACTTTTATGTACTACAGAATTAAGATAAAACCTAAGGCAGTTATCCTCATTCAGTAGTATATAAGAAGTTGGCAGCAAAATGAACTTAACCAGAGTTCATATGTACTTGGTATGAACTCCCCTTATGTGTCAATCTGGCATGGAAGTGGAGGTTTGGTTTCAGCTTGGGGGGTTACATGTAATATATATATAAAACTTGTCTGATCTTGACTGCGTACGTACAATCCCATCGGTTGTATAGACGTATATGCTGTATGCTAGTCGGCCGATGAAGTCAATCACATCGTAGATGATGGCAATGATTGCTCCTGTGCGCAGGCTGTAGCAGCAGCACTTGTCGAGGACCAGGCACATCTGTTGAATGGATTTGTTATTACTAATTCGATGAACAATTAACTTTCCACTTTCAAACTTTTGCTATTAAGCACTAGTTCAGAGAGATTATTGCCCACTACTATTTTGTAGGTCTTTTCCTCACCAGAAGTAGCCAATTTTTGCTTTGCATCACTGACGCAGGAGGCAACTTTCTCTGAGTCAGATCTGATTGCATCAGTGTTGAGACTCAGTTTCCCTAAATTTGGAATAAACATTCTCTGATCACATGATTCAAACCCTACGAGGCTCTAGGATATCGTGGAAACTACGCAATATAAAACGTTGATATGTCTTGGACATCAAAAATGAGCCCTTGACTCATGCAGGCCTTCTTACTCACCTACGGTAAATAACGTTATATGTTAAGTTTTGTTTAGAAACACACCTATACCTTTTGTCCTCTTGGCACCAGAGACTCGCGAATTCTCACCGGGAATAAACGTTGCATTCAGCTGTGACGTGGTTTCGAGGAAAAAAAACCCCAAACCTGCTTCTCTTACGTTCAGGTCAATATGGAGCCAGAACGCTTGATTGGTAGATGAAGACCTACAGTGAGTACAAATCTTGGCCCAAAATTTACTGGGTGTTCCTGAAGTCTTTCCCCAAATTCAAAAGGCCGTATCTGTGGCCACAGAAGGGCCAAAGGGTCAAGGCCCGTGGCATATGGTATCTTTATGCAAGCATCATTTTCAAGAAGCTACATCTCAGTCCACAGAATGACATGGAATTGTAGTACTTACGTAATATACGTATAATAAAGCTTTTCGTGACCTTTTCAATTCATAAGCATTGACTAACCCACTCGTGGCGAAGAGGCCATGCAGCGGGGGCGAAACCGTTACTTTGATCAAGATGGTCACTTACTTCATTGGGTCTGCTTTTATTCGAGTTCGACTTTTTATGCTATAACAAAACTAAGATGCACTTTCTTCGGGGGACCAGAATATGGATTATGTGTTACGCAACTAATGTGTGGGTCTGCTGAGACCAGAAGCCAATGGAACTTGTCGGTTTGGTACTTCGTCAAGTGGAATAGGAGGTTGTAGGGATGTCTCCTTATTCAGCTCTTCTTCACCGAGTTTTTTGAAGAGTGAAAAAACCACCACACCGAAATGTTTAATCAGGATTCCGGAGACAAGACTGACGACGAGAATAGATGAAATTGTTGCAAAAGTGACAAATTCTCTTGTTCCCGTAAAAGAGACGAACAACAAGTAGGCCCCAAAGAAGACGCCCCCCGTGAAGCAGGTTAACCACAATGCAAAGATGAAGACGCTGACGACCAAGTAGGGCAAGAAGAAGTCGCGGTTTTTCTTGAGGCTTCCGATGAGCAGTAGGATGTGTGCACCCAGCACAATACTTGTTATGTACTCGGCGAGGGACCAGATGAGGTGCTTAAAAGGTTCCTGACGGACACACTCAGGCTGAAACGATAGTAGAATTCAACTTCTCCGTCTGTCACCCTGTATGGGTCTGTTTGTTCTACATCCGTTCAACCCAGTCCAGCCCAGACCGGGCACCTTTGCGTTAGGTCCAGCCCAGTCAGCCCGACGGTGGCAAATCTCAGCCCATCTCTAATGAATGTTTTATCCCTGCTTCTTAGGCCTAGTGAGAGCTAAGTCAGGCCCTGCAACTGTCTTGATTGACCAAAGGCAAGGAACAATTATGTTGTTGCATCCCTTTGAAGCAGAGGGTTTCACTTGTGGATAAATCTGTGCGAAGAATAAAATCCCTATTGTTCATAAATTCCGATTATCCTGGATGCCGCTTCAGCGGAGTCCGGTACTGGTCACATGTCTACAAAGCGCATGCAAGCGTGCCAAGGATGAGAACTGCCCGCCTGCCAAGCGGAGTTAATCAGGTGAAGCTTCCAGCTCTGGTGTCGCGTACAAGATTATCGACATACGTGGTAAAGCCAAGTGAGGTCGGGGGGGAGACTGCGGATATAAGCAATCTTTGACCAGGTATTGGTTGCCAATATGAGGAGGTTGAACACGATGCCGACGGTGGCGATGATACGGGAGCCCAAGATCAAGCTGATGCCGCAGTAGAACTTGTCCACTCTCAAGTTCATCTCAAGATGCACTGGTTATGATCACAGAATGACTTCTATGGAGGCAAAACTCGGATTAAAAGTAGGCCTCATTATTTGCAAGCTCATTGAAGTAAAACATTTGGGCAGATTGCAAGTCGACATAGTCCTTGTTGTCTGCTCAAGACCGTCCGAGGGACATGCACGAGGAAGGCCTATGAATAGGCCTCTCGGACGAAGAGAAAGCGAGATTGGTTTGTGCTTTTCTCCGGTTGTCAAGTGAGGAAATATGGCTTTCGGGTAGGCCTGATCAGTTGATCGCGAGGCTCGTCGACGGCCTGATTTTCTCTGGTACAAATATCCAAGTTCGACTATACCTTGCTGAGGCCCCCAGTGTTGTGTAGCGCTGGCTGGGTCAGACAGGCCCTCTTCCCCTGAGCGCTGCACTATTGGTTGCTCTTTTTTGCATCAAACCGGTTTGGGCCCGCACGGTGCAAGCTCGTCCCAAAGCTGCAGCTATCGCCTGGAAGCCAATGACGACAGCTGTCACTGGTGATGCTGTCGTTCAGAATTATAACGTATCAATGAGCTTAGAAACGTTTATTTCAGACTAACAATACGCAATGATCAAAGCGAGAAGAGGAGTGGCCATGTGAAGGCAGAGTAGGCGTGGGCAAGCAGGAGGAGAGGAGAGCAGGCCTTGTCTTGGCTTCGATATAGTACAGTGGCCTGCGTATAGACCAAATATATAACCTCAATATTTGGTTATAAATTAACGTTCTTTGAAGATTCTAAGGGGAAGAATCGTCTCGCTGGAGGGAGTTGCCCGAGATTTCTTCTCGGCTCGTCCTCCCCGAGTTCTTTGAAATGTGCCAGAACCACGGCTGTGACGTAGCCGAAGAGGTCCCAAGCCATGCCACAGACGTCACCACCTAGTATCGTTATGTCTGCGTCCATGATCGAGAAAATCACAATGAACCAGACAACCATGAAGCAGACGATGCTTGCAGTAAAGAGGCTGGCGTTGAAGACCAAGTAGGGTATGAGGAAGTTGCGGGACCCCCTCAAGGCGCCGACCATCAGAAGGACGTTTGCAACCAGCCAGGGAAGACTCGGACCGCAGAAGACCGCAGACACAGCACTGACGTTCCCCTGGTGCGTGACCGTGCGCACGCTCCAGGTCAGGCTGCAGTCGCTGATGTCCGCTTGAAAGTGCCACAAACCCTCTGTCCCGTACAGCGAAGCTCAGCAGTCATTGCCGGAGACTAAACTGATGTATATAAACTATCACTCCACGCATTGTATTTTAATGTTAAGAACATTTTTTTTCATCAGTGATTGGGCGTACACCTGGTCCACTTAATATAACGAGACACAAGAATAAAAAAAATTATGAGTCTTCACTAAATTGCAGAAATTTCTCGGTGCACCCACTTTATGCAGTGCCACTTTGTGGTGTTTGTTCGGGTTCCGGCCTGGGAAGTTCAGATGTGTCTTGATTCTCTTCATCGTAGAGTTTCTGGTAGTGTGATTTGACCACGAAACAAGCGTATCCCGTAAATACCATATAAGCAACAGAAATTACCCACGATTGCCAATATCGCTTTTTATCAGTCTCATTTACACCAACCAAGAGAAGGAGAACTGGGAACAGTACGAAATAGAGGCTGCATATGAGGAAGACGAGTGCAGTGACGACCAAGTAGGGTATGTGGAGGATCCTGGACCTCTTGAAGACTCCGACCATGAGAAGGATGTGCGCAACAAGCCAGAGCAGTGCAAGGATGACTGCCGCTGTTCTCGTATCCTGGGGGATACATATGAAAGGGTTTTCAGTGATTGAGTAAAGTCATTTCCGTAATCTTGTCGGGCTCATTTTCAGGCCTAATGCGGATACTTGCCTTTAATTGTACAAGTAGAGGTGAAAGATCCTTTCCAACAGATGCTGAAGTGCACGAGCACGACAACGTTGTGGACGCAACACTCGTCTGTGCACACTGCACTTACATGCACTGGTCTGATCTACCTACCTTGCTCTGGCCTTCCTTCACGGGGTGTTTGAAGGTGTAGCTAATCAGTTCGACGAAGATGTAGATGATGCCCAAGACGGCAATCCATAGTGCTGAAGAAATGATGCCTTGTCCAAGAAGATCATCCTGGAGCTGCAGAGAACACAACCCCATCCACTGAGAAACTTTGCACACAAGAAAACCTTTCTCGCTAAGGCCTTGTAACCCAAAAAATGAGAAAGCACTCACTAATATGACTGTTGACTTAAAATTGACTTAAAAGTCCAAAGACGTCATTATATAAAAGTTGTTTAGTATAAAAATACGCCCGTGTCCTTAGGTCTCTCAGTGGCCACATTGTGTTGTCTACAGCTTCAGGGTGATGCCCCATTAAAATAGCAACCAAGAAGTGACCTCTGACCTTGCATTAAAGCATATTTTGGCACACCCAGCAACTCTTATGTTTTGACACTTTTAAGCTTGATTAATCAAGATGTCCAAGTCAAATTGATTTCAAGGCATTTTTTTTTTACAAAAATACAAAAAAGAGATGACTTGAGGATCCCTTAAAACCTTGTGATACCTTGCTTCCATGAATGCTGATCTTTTAGGATTAGGCATCATTTCTTCCGCACGATGCACGGTGCAGTGGGTGCCCCAATCGCAGCAGCTGCAGCACTTGGTTGCAACACAACACATGGAACAAAGTTATTCTTTCTAAATCAATAGAACAAGAAAACAAGTATGTTTTTAGAGTCTCAGCAGCTGAGCAAGAACTGCGCAGCAACAGACTGAGACGTTCCAACCCACAACGATGGTTTTCCCCTTCAATGCTGACTGTCAGCTTTTTTTCTTCATGACCTGTGCTTGCGCAGGGAGGTGATGGGCAATATTGCAAGGTCAAATGTTCACTTTGCTCGAATTATTGCATGAAGTAAGTTTAAAGTTTCATGTCATCGTAAGCAAGACAAGAAAGGAACCTAATTTGTTACAAGCGTCACCTAAGACATCAGCATTGTTCTTAAGCACCGATACAAATACTGATTTTGATAAGGTTAAACGTTGATATAGGTTAAGACTTCGGTCAAGGACACTTTGGGACAACCTCGCACACGCCAGTGTTGCTGACGCACCCTGTACTTCCCTGATCCACGACATGTACTGGGTGTCCCGAAAAGAGTTGCTCTCGACTCCTGCGTCGTACGTGACAGCAGCAAACCTCAGTTCCATGACGTTGGTGATGATGCCGATCATGATGCAGCCGGTGCTCATGTCACAGTAGCACTTGGTTACTTGGCAGCGCATGACAGTTATTTGTTGTTTATTCATTCTTTGATAACTAACAGCAAAAATGAATTTCTTCCTCTTCGGACGTCAGCTGTTGATTTGGACATAGATACGTTCCGCGACAAGCCCTAAAGTGCTGTGTTGGACGATCAGGGATGTCCTGACTGTGATATTAGCATTAAAGTTGCTTCAAAATGAATCTTTGGAGTAAGAAATGAAAGAAATAAGTTTAGTTTAAACGACTTCACTGCATCTCTTTCCGTTCAATCATTTTTCGTTACCACGATGAGCAATTGCGCTGTTAAGCTTGCAACATTGTTCAGGCAGTGTGGCAATGGTGATCATCCTTCATAGTTTAAGTTTTGTGAGCAAATTACAGTCAGTTTAAGGTAGATTTTCTGGGAGGTTTGATATATTCTCATTCTGCTCCCTGTTATCGCCCAGCTCTATATAGTGTGACTCCACCGCAACGAAGCAGTATATCATAAAGGACAATGTAACACCTTGGCCAACACAGGTCAGGATGGACACAGGGTCGCTTTGGTCCAGCAGCGGAAAAATGACCAATGGAAGGTAGGCGCTAATGCCCACCACGATGACGATCCCGTTGACGGCCAAGTAGGGCAAGAGGAGGTAGCGGGACCTGTTGATAGTTCCAACCATGAGAAGAATGTGCGGAACAAGGAGGAGCACGGCGATGATGCTGCCGACGATGATCCCAACCTAGCATGAGAAGGTTCCTTCAGTAACACAGAACGTTTGGAATTTGGGAAGTTATGCCCCCCAAAGCCATATTCCTATAGAAGTTATTAACATGCATCACGTCTATACAATGTCACAATAGCGTTCATTTGTCTGTTCCAGAGTAAACTGTTGAGGCATAAAGACGTAGACTAAATGCCTCTGGATCCAGCAATTTTAACTCAAATCATGAGATCATCATGAAGTGAGTGACGATCTCGGCCTTGCTCACCAAGGAGCTGAAAGGTCTTGGTCTCAAGCTGTCTTTCCGTGTCTTCATGGTGTCACATGTGCTATTTTATTAAAAAAAATGTGAGCATATTTTTGAGCGTATCTTTGTTACGCACTCAAAAGGCCGAGGCGGCTCAAAATTGACATGACACTTCCTTGTGCCTCTGGTACCGACACAGGCACGTTGGTGCCGGTCCGCTACTGCTTGCAGGCCGCACAGTTGTACCGCCTGTTCCACTGCACTGTCAGTACAGTAGTTTATGGTGCCTCACAACCCACCATGTCCAATAAAAGAATAATGTGCATATGCTGAAAAACTTGAGCGTCTGACAGCAGTCTGGCTCCGGCCACAGCGGGCTCGAGGCGGACTATTCGGGCCCACAAAAAGTGGGTAAGTGCCTATAGGCCCCAGGCAGGGCCTGGCATTTCAGCTAGTTGTCCGATGTTTGGGCAATGAAGTAGAGCTGAGTGTCATTACGGTATGTTATCTGAAAGCTAGTTACTAGATTTGAACTAAGCACCTTCTCCAGAGAACAAGTGCATAATTTAAGAACATACCCATACAAAGGAACCTTAAATATACTCTAAAATTTCTCCGCAAACGGAAGTACCTGGAGGCGGGTGTCATTATAGTAGTACATATAGTAATAGTAGAAAAGGCCCGACTTCGCCGAGAACTGGTGAAAGCTGTTCACGAGGCCGACGACCGTGTATACTATGCCCAAATTTGAAATCACTAAGCATCCAGTCCGTAAGTCACAGCAGAAACAGCAATTTGTGATTGAGCAGCACATCGCACTATTTTTGTATTAGATATCTCTTGTTTCACTATTTTTGTATTAGATATCTCTTGTTTCACTGTTTTTGTGTTAGGTGTCTCTTGTTTGTAAACGTTGTCTCTCTACGCCCAATGCGTTACTAACAGGTTCTTTCGGGGTTTTTTCCTCTGACAGGTTTGTGTATAGAAAGAATTCAATTTTTTTAGGCCCAACCTGTTGTCGATGTCGACCAGAGGAGAACGTCATTTTTCGTCAGTCTAGCATCACCTGGGACGTGCAAATGTCAGCAGTGTCCTAATTTTCTAACACTCTTTGTCGACCCTCATGAGTTATGTCAAGTCTCTGCCTGGACCCCACACGACAGGTTGACCGTGTTTTTGTGCGAAACCACGTTCGTAGTGTCCAAGTTGGACCAACAGTTTGACAG
>JAAUXU010044802.1_pt1 | contig 25165 bp, 32 predicted proteins | sample 7278151 | NCBI WGS metagenome assembly JAAUXU01 (sample SAMN14350113, study PRJNA611818) | marine sediment metagenome | isolation source: surface marine sediment (1.8m) | place: French Polynesia: Moorea | collected 2018-08 | reverse complement strand
GCAGCATTTGCGGGCGAGTGGGAGGGGAGAGAGGAGGAGGGGGGGGATTTGTCCCCCCCCCGCCCCCTTCTCCCCGTGAAGCATCTGGGTGCCACATGTTGGCATCGTCGTCGCGCTCGCCCAGTGTGAATGCACCATGTACGCATGCTCCATATGTACTACACACAGCCTTTTTGGATCGAGTCGGAGTAGTAGTAGTAGCAGCAGTTGCAGTGAGGAGAGACCATGTGGGAACGGACAAAGTCCGGTCCCACCATTAGTAGGTCATTCATATTGCGGACAGTTTCACGGGGCGGTGACGTCCGTGGCTGTATCAAAATCTTTAGGAGCTACCGGAGCGTATCATGAGCTCATGTTCCTAGCCTCCAATGACTTGTACTTCGGCACGGAGCGCTAGGCCGCCGCCGAAACTGTTCAGGAAGATATTGTCATTGTTTATAGAGGCGACGAGTAAACAGGGCATCCAGTTTTTGAGGATCAGAGCTCGTTTTCTTAGGCATTAACATGTGCACTGACTGAAGTCTGTAGGCTAGAAGAGACTGATGAGGATAAAACTCACCTAAACTTTGCTGCAGTATCCATAGCACGACTTCTCTGCGCACTGGTTACCCCAGCTGAAAAACTTGACCAGTACAAAAAACCCGTGTGATGTCGGGTCAGGCTAGGGCGACAATCTGTACGTGCCCCTCAGGTAGAAGAAGCTAGGGAAACTCATGTTGCTGCGCAGGAAGAGCCAGTGCGGGGACGAGAGTTGGACGGCCCGCGAGGGACAGAGGGAAGCTCACACACATTTTGAACATGCGCTTGATGTTCGTGCTCAATCAGACGGGTTCTGCTCGCAAGGAGCTGCTGGGAGTTGGTCAATTTCATTGCCAGATGGGGACATGGACGTTGACACTGTGTAGAAGTTTGGGTTCGACCAAGACAGGCCAGGAGATGGAGCCTTCCGAGCTGGGAGAGTCGAACGACGACGTCTGGGGGAAAAGGTTGTGCAGGGCCGACGGCAGCGCTCAAGTCGGACCTCGTAGAGTCAAGTCCAGAATCTGGAATGCTGCAGTCTCCGGTAGTGATAGCGAGTCTGGAAGTTTAGGCCAGGAACTTTAGGAGGAGCGTCTCTATGCCTGTCAAACTCATCGAAGAGGAAATGTTCGAGATGTTCACAAAATCGAAGAAGAAGTTGCGAAAATGACACATTCTCGACTTCTGAAAAATCACCATCTGGTCACACTGACCCTATGGTCATCATCCACTTCATCAACGAATTGTAAGAGCACATCTTGGCACCGTGATGCTCGCAGAATTTTCAAGGAGAAAGATGCCTAAGATCAGCACTATGGTTCCTCTTAGGTGTCCCCCTGACTGTTCCTGAAAATAGTGCTCTTCCCAATTTTGCATGTCCCTCCGACATCAGCTACTTCGAGGGTGTGAACGGTGCGCACGAAGTTGACCACGAAGTCTGCGAACAGCATTGGCCGGGTCAGGGGAGCGCCACATGCAACCTCGTCGAAAGTCGGCAGAAAACCTTTCAAGCGCCTGACTCCGAATGTATCAACTAACGAATGACTCTTTGCCAAGGTCATGGCTACTGACGACGATGAGCGTGGTGTTCTGCCTCACCGAGATCCCCACGTAGCTGTCGGCACATCGAGGTTCTTGGCATAAAGAAAAAAGACTTCCTCACTTTGTGGTTTTCGGTGTCTTCCTTGATCAGCTGCGTTGCGAACGTAAACAAACATCACAACAAAACTGCAGCGTTTTGTTGGACTCGTCCAATTTGTCCTGCTGTCAAGTCATGTCGGAGTTGCCGTTGAGTCTGGCCTTGGCTAAGTTGGCCGAGGCCGCCGAGGCCATCAGGGAGGTCGCCACCCCTAGAGGCGAGGTGTACCAGGGCGCCGCTGCCGCCGCGCCACCCGCTAGCAGAGACAAGGTTTTCGACCAGCGCTATGCGGCCATCCAGACCAAGTTGGATAAAGTGATCCGCCAGCTGGACGCCTTGTCAGAGAACCAAGCAAAAATGGCAAAGATGCTCCAAGGCCTGGTCAAGGCGCAGCAACTAAAAAAGGACGAGAATAAGAAGGCTGCGGAAGCGTCCACCAACGGCGAAACAAAAACGGAATCGGAGGCGAGGTCTGCGATCACGGAACAAAGGCCTGGTAAGTCGAATGTCACGGCTTATTTTCTCCCCAAGCTAATGTTCCTGGTGACCTTTCTTCAGACCATCGTTCGAACTGGGCCCGCAATATGTTCGTGATCGGCGACAACCACTGGCACTGCCTTCGAGAAGTGCCAGACATCCAGGACCAACTTGAGACCCTAAAGCGTGAGGTCAACATGAGAATCTGGCCAAGAGTTGAATACGATCTCACCGGTCTGTATGACGAAGCTACTGGCAAGCTTCTATTCGCTCTTCCACCCAAAGTGGACAAGGTGGCGCTGTCAGTCGGTACCAAGGACCTCATGACAGAATCATCTTTGATGACCCTGAAAGACGCCAGCTTGGTGGAAGTGAGGCGGAACAACGAGCGTTTTCTGCGCCGGAGGGCCAAGTCAATGGTGGCGCTGGCGCGCGCGCTTCTGGCGCTGGGCAAAACTGTGATCTTGCTTCTGCCCCCAGCCGCCGAAGGAAGACACGAGGTGTTTGACCATTGGGCGGATCTCATGCTTGAAGAGACAGCCTCGTTACAGGGTGAAAGACTGAAAATCCTTAACATGCCCAAGGCCATGTAAGTGTTACGTCGTACTCGTGGGGGAAGTAGATTACGGTCTCGATTCCAAAACAGGCTGTCGTCGAGGGCAGACTTCGCATCACGCAAGGAGTTCCTGACCATGTGGTTTTCCAGCGATCAGGATGAGTTCAAAACAAGGTTGTCCCCCTACGGTTGCAGGCGACTCTTTGATCTGCTGTCGCGAGCGAGTAAGTGGATGAGGCGCCCCTTTCAGTCGTATGCTACGTACGCGTGTACAGATACTTCACGTCTCCCTCTCCCTCAGCCACTACCAGCTCCAAGAGGCGAATCCGGGATCTCTCGTGCCTCCGATGCCTGCGCAGTCACAGGAGCGTCCCTTGCAAGAGCATTGACATGGTACGTGGGTAGTTGGTGTCTGAAGGTTTGGTCAATCACTCTTGGTGTCCTCAGGCTTGCAGGCGGTGCGGAAAAGTCGGCCACTTTGCTGAGGTGCACGAAGTGACCGAGTTGGCCACCCGAGACCTAATTTGCCAAGAACTGGGTGAGAACATCTTCGCCGCGGGATCCGATGACGGCTTCCGCCTGCTCAAAAGACCCGTCAGTCCTGAGCAAGAATCCATAAGACAAAAGCTCATCCGTCTGAGCAATAATGAAGAGAGCCCCTCAGTTGCCTCTTTGCAGGATTTGGATGACTGGTATACTACCAAGTGAGTGTAGTATTTTCATATATTAATTTCAATGCCACGTGACATTTCCGTAGTTATGATGATCATATAAATCAAAGAAGCAAAGAAAGTTTCTCATTTTTCAAGGGATTATGTTCTCCTTAGAGGTGAGCCAGCTTGGGCTTGGGCTTGGCGTTGTAGATGTCTAGTTTCCTCCTGATGGCGTTGCCCAAGTCTCCGTGAACCTAAGACGCAGGAGTGAGTCCGTTTGTGAGTGTTCAGTTGGTCAGCTCGCTGCTTTACCTTTCCAAACTGCTCGACAACTCTCTCCTGGAGAAATGCCTGTGCAGCCGAAGCGTGGGCGGCGATGTTGTCAGCCAATCTATCCTTTTCCGCGTCCTTCAGCACCTTGGTGTAGAACACGGCCACCTGCGAGTAGTTGTCGTCGAAGGCGCTCTCGTATCGGTCCACGTCGCCGTGCAACTAGTCGAGGAAAAAAGTTGTACATTTTGTGCACGTCGTGAGTGATCTCTAACCTTTTCTCTTTTCAAAGCCCACTTCTTGTCTTGGTCCGGCCCAGAGAAGGAGTTCGGGAAGTAGTTCGGCGCCCCCTCCTGGTTCGTGTCGACGTTCATGGGGCCATCACGGTAGTGATTGCTCACCTTAGCTCTATGATGTAAAGAAAAGTGCATCACTGTATATGGTATAACGTTTTCACTCGGACTTGGTCGCACCTGTATGGGCAATTGACCGGAATCTGGATGAAGTTGGGACCAAGGCGATGACGGTGAGTGTCATCATAGGAGAAGAGACGGGCCTAGTGGTAGATGCCATAAGCTACGTATTATGAGCTTACACACGTATGTCCATAACCCTACTTGGAGCATTTTGTCTGGACTAGGCTCGATGCCAGGCACCATGTTGTTGGGCGAGTAGGCGGACTGCTCGACCTCGGCGAAGTAGTTCCTGGGGTTCCTGTTTAGCACCAACTTGCCGACTTCGATGAGTGGGTATTGGCTGTGACTCCACACTTTGGTCAGGTCAAACGGATTGAACGGGCAGCGCTCCGCCTGTTCGTACGTCATCACTTGAATGTACCTGCGTAATCAAAAAATGGCGTCCATGTTGCCCCATGAGCGTTAAGAAGACCTTACAGAGTCCAAGTTGGAAAGTTTCCTGTTTTTATGGCGTTGTACAAGTCCCTGATACCGAAATCCGCATCATCCTTGGCCATGTCGTCGGCCTGTTGACGATTGAAGTTCTTGATGCCCTGATTGGTCTTGTAGTGGAACTGCAAATTCAGGAGTTGTGCAGACTAAGGATCTTTTCTTTACTATACATGCTGTAACGGACCTTGCAGTAAACTGGCTCGTTGTATTTGTTGACCAGCTTGAACGTGTGCGATCCATATCCGTTCATGTGCCTGTAACCGACTGGAGTCCCGCGGTCTGAGAACAAGAAGGAGACTTGATGGGTGGTCTCTTGGCGAAGTGTGATGAAGTCCCAAAAAGCGTCGGGGTCCTGCGTGAACAAGAATATCATCTACTGCATGTAGGAAGCCTTTTCACACACCAGCTGCCCCTCAACTCACGACGGCGATGCACTAATTGCTCACCTTGCAGTGGGTGACGGGATTGCGCTTCTGGGTGTGGATGAAGCTCGGGAAGAAGAGCGGGTCTCTGATGAAGAAGATGGGGGTGTTGTTGCCCACCAGGTCCCAATTTCCCTCTTCCGTGTAGAACTTGACGGCGAAGCCTCGAGGATCCCTGGCGCTGTCAGCGGAGCCGGACTCTCCTCCCACCGTGCTGAAGCGGACTGCAATCGGTGTCTGCTTCCCCACTTGGCTGAACAAATCGGCCTGGAGCAAGATTACAATCAGCTGAGTGCTACTGTAGCAGTATCCGCTAGAAAATGAGTGATCTCTTCAGCGATAGAGTGGCAGAACACGACGACTTGCACTTCAAGTATCAAACTGCAACTCCCTCACCTTGCAGTATTTGGTGATGTCCTTCTTGGTGACCTCGAAGTAGCCGAAAGCACCGGCGCCCTTAGCGTGCACGACCCTTTCCGGAATTCTCTCCCTGTCAAAGTGCGCCATCTCGTCGATGAGCTGCGTGTCCTGCAGCAAGATGGGTCCTCTCGGGCCCGCTGTCATCGAGTTGGTCTTGTCTGCCACTGGAGCACCCCATGCTGTGGTCAGGCGATCGGTTTTCTGAAATGATGCGTCACGTTCACACTCGAGGACCCACTGGAGCAAGCAGTTCCTGCACACAGTGTTAATTAATTGCAGACAGAGGAGTAAACGGTCATCTTTTTCCTGCCTTGCTGCCAGGTTCAGGAAATTCGAGTCTCCTTCACGACTACAGTTGGAGCTGGCATTTCAGGTATTTTTATCCCCTTCATCACGTTGAAGCAGTAGCAGAAGAAGTCAGAAAGTTGAATGATTCAATACATAGAACAGTGAAATCCTCACCTTACTCCCGTCCTTATGCTCCTGAAGCTGATTCAGAGAAGGATCCCTTTTGGAAGACATCTGAAAGGAGGAGAAACTTTTGATGTCACATTTAGAATGAACTCAAAGATTGATGTCAAGCACGACATCATCTTTCACTTCATGCCTTTGTTCGTTGTGCGAAGTTTAAAGCGTTTGCAGGTGGAAGAAACCCTCTTGTTCTTCCCTGAGAGGTGTCTGTACAAACACTGGCTGCAGAAAGAGGCCTGCTGGAAGAAACCGGCGGGCCTCCGCTTATCTCAGTGGACAAGTACAAAGTGCGGCAAAGCACGCTTGACGTGCAAAAATGATACAAGGAAATTTAAGAAGAACCAACGTACATATGTACAGTCAGTTCTAGAATGCTTTGCATCTAGAACAATAGACTAAAGGAAAAACCAAAGTGGGCATCATCTGTTACATCACCAAGTGGTACGCGTTCCAATGCACTTACCTCACCTTGTGCAGAATCCACAGCAACAATTATCACCAAGCAGCCTTTATCTAATGTTTGAACTAATGGAACGACTCTTCAGGCTACACGGTCCTGTACAATTCCCGTGACGTCATCTACACACGATTGCCAGACGTGTGGTCACGAATTTTTGTCCCGGTCTCCACCGTTGACTTTGTGCTCGTCGTTGTCGTCGCCTTCGTCGAAGTCCTTCCTGGACTTCTGGGTTTCACGACCTTGAGAAGTGGTCTTTTTTGTCTTCACAGTGTAACCTGAGGCCGAAAAAGTACACTCGACGGAGCAAAACCTGCTTCAGTTATCATGGTTGTAATCGAAGGGACGCCATTCCCCAACTTTCATCCTCGTGGTTAAAAAAAAGTTTTACCGTGTGAATCAGAAATAACGCGGCCCAAGTTTATTCTGGTTGTCATTGCACTATGTATGCTTTCCCACTGCAGTCGTTGCTGACACTTCTCTGCATAGTCCGTGAATAGAGTAGTGTAGTATACTTATGTCGTTATGTGATTAGCGCAGAATTGGTCATTTTAACATCTACGGCGTAGAAGAGTTATGCCGTAAGTGATATTGCTGCACTCTTGTCATCACCGGGCAAAGATTAAGACGACTGGCATGGACTTAGCAACAGTCGTTGTAATCGTACTTGGCGTAGATGTCATTGATGTCATTGTTGTAGTGATACCAGTTTGTGGCGACGGCGGTTGAAGTGGGGACGCCAGAGTGATGGCACACTGCATCGGCGGTGGGTGACATGCAGCAGAACTACTACGGCTTGTCCTTGGCTTTTTCCTCGGGTGCCTTTGCCATGGGGTTGCCTGTCAAATCCTGGACTATGTGGTCAAGCAGGGCCTAATGCGCGTGAAGGAAAGACCGTGGGACACTATCAGGACACAGACATCTGCCGTCAGACTCACTTGGAAGTCTATCCTGGCCCTCGAGGCGTCGTTGCATGACTTGTGAGGATTTTCGTTGCTTGGACGCAGCATCACGTTGACCTGGATCATCTCCAGTGACTTGATGTTCTCGCACAAGACGTCGCCGAGATTGCGGGCGTGGATCATTCGCTATAAATCGACGACAGCACTTATAATGATCCTAACGGGTTGATGATTGATGCAGTACCTGAAGCTTTTCTGGCAGACCCTTGGGATTATTGCCGTACATGTGGGTGAAGAAGTAGCGGTCGCCGGCCTTGAGCTGCCGGAATTGCTCCCCAATAATCCACGAGAACGTTGGGCCGACGATTGCACCTGAGAAAACAAATACACACTCCAGAATAGTCTTATTTCTATTTCACCCCCACCGCTGGCATGATCCTCGGCCAATCCCCCCGTGAAGAGGTCAATGTCGTCAGGCTTCTCGTACAAATAGGCCAAGAGGTCCCAGTTCTCCTGGCTGATCTCTGCTGGCCTCTGTTGCATGCTCTCATCTATGGGCGTTAGTCCAATTGCCTTGCGGACTCTGTTGTAGTTGGCAAGGCCGTGGTCGCGACCGCGCTGGATGTTCGTGGCCGCCAAGTCACTGGCAGCCTTATCAGCTGAAATGCATATATGTACCTTTAGTACAGTCCATGCCATACTAACAAACAGCGCGACACCGTCGTGATTGGTGATTTTTGCTTTGAGGTGACATTGGTCCACCTGCTGGGTGGACACTGGCCGTTGAGTGTTCTCCCATGTGCTCAATCACTACCTCGAAGCCGGAGGACGACTCCAGTGACTTGCCATTACGTGGCTTTTACGGCACATCACCTGCCGGGTGTCCAGGTGTCTGCTGGCTGGCACTAATTCACGGCCCACGCGCCAGACGCGGTGGACTTGACCATAAGAAAGTTTGGGAGTGAAAGGATCTCTCTCCCAGTCATCCTTGTCAACTCATATTCTTCACGGTGACCAAGTTCAATTGTACCACGCAAACTGTGCGTACCTCCTTGCTGGCCCAAGATCTTCTTGTTGGCAAAGAGCTTAGTAGTCAGCTCTGCCCCGATGAATCTGTCCAGGATCTGAGAAGGCTGGGAGCACGCGCCGAAGATCTCATTTTCAAACCCGGAGCCCCCATCCTTGATGGCGAACCGAGGGTCCGACAGACCTGAACTTAAGCGCCATTCTTGCTTATTGCCCTCAAAGATGTCCTTGACGTAGATAGACAGAGCACAGAATGTCATGACTGCACAGTTCGCGGGGATGGCAAGAGTCTCACCTGCACAAGCGAGTGGCCAAATCTGAAGGCTGCAGTGCCGAACTCGTTTCGCAGCGTGGGGTTCACATTGTCGTGATAGGGGGAATTGATGCTGAGTTTGAGGTCGTGCTTGATGAGGTCGCTCTCGCCGAGCAGGGAAGGCAGCAGCTCCTTATAGACGAAGTTCTGGATCTGCGCAATCACCACTCGACGAGCCTCCTGCATCACATGACACGTGTGTCAGAAACGCTCATGCCCTCGTCGAGCATTAGTGACCTGAAATATGATTTCGTCTCTGCCTTTCTCCCCGAGCTGGTCCAGTCTCCCCTGAGAGGCGTCTTCGATGCCTCTGGCGATTCTGTTGTGCTCGAGCAACATCACGTTGTGCAGAGACAACAACGTGGGTTGCGAGGCCGCTCGATCATCACCGCTGACGAAGTCATCCCCGCGTTGATACCCCAAGGCGAGTAGAGCTTAGAAGCAGACGGATGTGTCGGGTCCTGATCAAGTAAGACTGCATGGTGTAGAAAGTACCTAAATCTGCTCTCTGTGGCAATTTGAAGTCTCTGAGTCGTTCGCTAACCCAGAGCCGCCCGCCCGCCCTGCGTGACTCGCCGCCCCGAAGTGCCATGGCTCTGCTCGGGTTTGAGCCGTACACCGTGGACGCGTCCAAGAACGAGGTCACTCCGGAGAACTGCTCAGCCCAAGAAGTCTTTGCTTGGCAGCTCACAGAAGAGCGCGTCAACTGCATGCAGGTGCGGTTCAACTTGGAGAAGAAGGCGTCGCCGCGGAGATCCACGGGGAAGCAGGTGCACAGAGTCTTGAATCCATCGCGGCAGCAGTCAAAGTCTTTGAAAGAGACAGTCGTGCAGTTGGCATCGCTTATGTGGTTGCCTGTCGAAAGCTTATACCGTCTTTCGGCAACGCGATTACGTCGTGATCAATGAACTGTGCGAACTGCACCATCATATGGCTGTGCAAGGGGTCAGAGGTGTTGCGTGCGACGTGGAACGTGCTGCTGACATTCCTGGGATTGGGCAAGCGCGTAGTGTAACCCACCTCAAAATCATAAGTGGTCCCCCGAGGAAGGAATTGACCTATGTACTGACATGGTTAAGTAAAGTAGCGCACAACAAGCAGTCCAGGACTGACCGTCCTCATATTCTTGTCCAAAGAATCTCTCAACGGGTTGCAAATAAGCTCCCCAGAAGGGTTGCCCCAAGTTGTTGCACGACCCGTCAAACGCCCGCACGCTGGACGTCGCGTCACAGCTGGGCTGTGGCCGGGGAGGACACAAGCTGTTGGGGACTGTAGAAAGAGAGGCTGAATTTCAGCCCGCTGTATTAAAGGTGGAACATTTCGGTTCACTCACTGGGGTAGCCGTGCTTCTTCGCAAACACGATTCTTCTGCTCGCGTCTGCCAATGTTTGTATTTCAGGTGCGTCGACCCTGAAGTGCCTGCGGATCTCCTGCGGTTGAGCCAAGTTAGCCTTCAGCTGGTTCAGTTTGTCGCCAAACTCCTCCGGAGTCAGTCGCTTTGGTCTCTTGAGCAATGCCGGAGAGTTACGAGGCTGATAAATTGGTTGGTAGCCATATGGTGGTTGAAAACCATCCTGAGGAGGGGGTGCATAGTCGTATTGAGGCTGATTAGGCACACCATAAGTAGGAGCTCTCGCCCACGTAGATAGTGGGGGTCTAACATAGGTCATTTTGTAGGGCGACTGATCGTATGGCTGGTACGGCTGCGGTCTGTAAAGACCCTCATCTCCAAAAAGGTTCACGTTAGCCAAACAGAGACTAGGCAGGAACAGCGACACCAGCCCCCGCGGCTTCCACATGTTGGAAGCGAGGCGGAGGGGCAAGGACGTCCTCAGATAAGACGCTTTGCCACTGAACTCGGCGCACGTCGGCACATTAAGAGAAATGAGAGCCTCGAGATGATTTCGGAGTAAATGATGAGCCTAATAATGTGCGGTTAAGGAATGATAGCGAGAAAGCAAGAATCATGTCAGCAACGTCGTGTTCTTATACAGCATCAGAGATCGTGACAAGGGTCTGTTGCGGCGCACAAAGATCACGCTGAACGCGCTGCATCGAGCGAAGACGTTGCTGACGTCGGGGACGCCGAGGGGCTTCTCGCTATCGCAAGACGAACCTCTGGAGCCACATGTAAAACGTAGCCGCACTTAAGGAAAACCTAAGAGATGGGGAGATCATCAAGGCACTTGATCACGTCTGCTTGATAGAAAGGAATACTGACCAAGTGATGAGATATGACAGGTGATCGTTTCTGAGAGTTACTCTTGTCTGGCCTCCGACCGGACCATTTGGAACGGAAGAGTCAGCATCTGCATCCAGGTAGACTGGCGCAGTACCCAACTTCGCAGCGATGGCGTCCACGTCTCTATTGGATGACATGTCCGAAAAGAAGATACAGTTAACGTTTGAACGCTCACCCATCCGTAAGCACGTGGATTACCTGAACGACCACCTGAGACTATCTTCCTGGTTCTTGGGCGTAAACTGCTCCCTCTTTTCAGTCTTCCTGACGACCCCGACCAACTGAACTTCTCCCTTCACTTGTCCGACGGCCCTGGAAGTTGGATTCGCCCTGTTCTTCGGCACCCATCCCCGGTTAACCAGGATGCTGATTGGGCGATCTCTAAGCAGCAAAGGGGTGATCACCAACCAACCGACGCCCTCGGACGAGCCGAAGAGTCCGCCGCCTTGGTCAGACTTCTTGGATATGAAAGATCTGAGGGAAGCAGAACAACAGTTGATGCTTTGCTCTAAACTCTCCTGAACTTGCTGCTGCTTGCCTCGGCCCAATCAAGATCTCTTTCGAGTGGTCGAATTCGCCGTACACCCGCATTCGATGGAACTCCAGCGACTCCAGCTCCGATAAGCTGGAGTAAATGGTGTTGAAATAGAAGCCAAGGCGGAATCAGTGAAATAACGAAACTCACTCCTGAGGCAGCTCCCTGATCGGTGCGGAGGTTCTTTCTTGGAGGTCGGCGATCAGGTTCAACTTCCAGGTGCGCCTCTTCGTCTGCCAGACCCCAAGGGCGAACGTGGTGGCGGGAATCAACTAAAAACCTTCCAAGGTCGCATTGGTGTTTGAATGACCAACCGACTGAGCACCTTACGAGAAGAGCGTATCCGCCGCGCGACCTCTCAGACACCGACTCATTACTTCTCCATTGCCTCCGACGAACAAAGACCCGGAATACAGAGGCCCTCCTGAGAAGCGACATCGTCCGCCGCTCCACAAAGAGTGAACGTCACCAACTGGTCAGAGGCGAAGACCGACTCCGATCTCTTTCGCTCTGACTCGCCGTTCTTGTTGATAAACATTGCGGGCGTCTACGGTTGCCATTCTCGCTACCGAAGTCACTTGGGCACTTGCGGATGAAGGACCTGCAGTGCTTGAGATGGACTCGACGTTCAAGGTTCGCGTGCGATGACCGCTGTCGATAAAGTAGAAATTTCACACGTGAACTGTGAGGCGGTGATTACCCCTCACTTTGTACAGCATTGCGTGGCGAGACGTCTGCAAGGTGTGAATAATTGATAACGTGTCGTTCAAAGAACTTCTCATGCACGCCTTTTTGTTCTGCGGTCAGTTCGAAACGGTCTACGGTGAACTTTAAACACCATGGCTGCGATCTTGGCCAGACTGTTGGATGAGAATCGCCGTCGGCGCTTAAACAAGCAGCTCAATCCTGAGATCTCGTCCGACAAGTGTGTGTACGAAATCCAGCCCTTCGACTCCGGGGGCTTCCGCCCAGAGAAGCACAACCCGTACTTGAGGAGGAAAATGGCGTATATGGCGGCGCGCGGACAAAGGGAGAATCATTCCTACAGCACAATTACAAAGTTGAAAACTTTTCTAAATTAACATCCCGTCATAGTACTACAAACACTCGGTATCTAAGGGGATAACAGTCTTCATTGGAATCATGACATTGTCAGAGCAGTGGTGTAGGAATAGCTTTCTTCTTCAGCCTTGATCCAGTGGAGAGCAATGAGCAAAGGTGAGTTTACAACAACTCTTGAAAAAGCTTTTGTACAATGGTGTCTGTTAGCTGATGCTTCCAGGGACAGGAAGTCTCCTTGCGTCGATGGGAGCATAGGCGCGGCTTTCGCTGGAGCTTCGGCCATCCTCCTAATGGTGGGTCTCTTCGGGATGCTGTTTTACACTTTCTGGACGGTGGACTCGTCCATGCCCTTGGAAAGTCGCGTTTCTCCTGGTCGGCTATAATAAAGTTGGTGTCAGTCATGGTGGGGTTGCTGCTCAATGCAGTACAAGTTGAGGCACTCCTCAAGGTTCCTTCCGAGGATGTAAGACGATGCCCTTCACGAACTCGTACCCGCTTGGATAGACGTCGTTCCACCGTTGCATCATTTCCTTGTCGTGAATGACTACTCCATCCAGCTGGTTGCCGAGAGTGACCCAGTTTGGCTGGACATTGTGAGGCCGACCGAACAGTTCGCACTTTCTGCTCCCCGGCGACAGCCGTTCGATGATGCCGTAGATCTCGTCTGGCTTGTGTGAGGTGGCTCTCACCTCAGCCACGATTACATCACAGTCGAGACCGCGGTTTAACTTCAAGTTAGAGCCCTTCATCCCCACAAGGCAGTGCTCCTTGCCATGATTGAGCCAGTGTCCAGTGCGGCCCGTTCGGATGATGCGCTGCAACTGATTCGTCTTGACCCATATGAGCTCGTCGACACGCTGGTAGCCCCACAGCTTGAGGCACTCCCTACCCAGTTCCATGGCCCGGCCTGTCACCCAGAGAAAAATGAGTCCCTCGTCTTGCAGAGTGGGCACTGGCAGCTGCCTCATCTCGTCATCGGACATTGTTCCATACGGCAGTTCCATGTGAATGTCCCATGGTGGATCTGCCATGATCACTGAGAACTTGCCTAATACTGAGAGATCCAGCGAGCGGAGGTCACACTGCACCCATTGTGGCGGAACCAGCTTGAGTGTCTCGAGAAGATGCCTACTTCGCACCACCGGAGAGGTGACGGTCAGGTTGGAAGCTGCAGCGGCCTTCTTTTCCTTGCGTATGTCGTCAGCGTCTACCTCGTAATGGATGTATTTGCACGATGCCATGTGAAAGCAAGTGTTGAGGAAGGAGCAGTCACCTAAGCTTTCATCCGTGTGAGGCTGAATGATCTTGGCAAAATGGAGCTTGTCACAAGGTTGTTTGCTCTCGTTCATCTTCATGCACTCGTCCTTAGTGGAATGGGTACAAAACTCCTTGACACCGCCGCCACTCTGCGACTTGAATGCGTCGAGCAGCGTCCTCTCTTTGGCAGAGGGCTTGCTTAGGAGCTCCAAGATCTCCTCTCGATGTTGCTTGTCCAGTTTCTCCTTGGCGGACTGCATAGAGAGCAGGCTCAGGACATCGTCGTTCTCGGCGCTCTGGCGCTTCTCGCCCGCTCGACGGGAGGGATTCTTGGCTGGTTGCTCAGTCTTAGCTCCCTCGGTCCTCCTCTCCTTCCCGGGAGGGGCTTCCGTCTGTCGGTCATCCTGGCCGCTGTCATCCTTAGCGGCTGCCGCTGCCGCCAGCGAGTTGGTCTGAGACAAGATGGACCCCATGGCCTCTCTGCGTCGCTTCAGTTTGTCCTTGAGGCTGGCGGTTCTGGAGTTGAGCGCCTGCAGCTCGGCCGAGACCGCGTCGTCCATGGCTGCAGTCGCTTCGGAGTTTCGGTCTTAGATTCTACTTCATCTATTTATGTTTTGCAAGCGAATTTTAGAGTTGCCACTTCTAGGGGTAGACGAGCATTCACGCTCTGACCTCTTGAGAAAGTAAACTCATATTCCATGACGTCAACTGTCAGGTGACCTCGACGGTCACCTCCCGCAGAGTCCAGCAAGCGGAGGACTTCGACAAGGATCTCCGCAGGTTAGTGGAGGAGGCGAGGTCGGAGAAGGTCATGGCGAGAGGCCGTCAACATTTCGTCGACTTTGTGCAGGCGGTCGTCGCGGCGACTACTAAAAAGATGGACGACGCAGAAAACCTCTGGCGCGAGGTCAAAAGCCTGGAGCAGGTACATGATGACTAAGATCTAGCGTAAGATCGCGTGTCTCCTTCTCATGATATGGCGTCACAGGTTCAGCCCGCCCCTGGAAGGCCGGATTCTCAACATGACGAGATGGTGCGCCAAGGCCTGGCCAATGAGGCGGCCAAGCACCCGAGGAAGAACCGCTACTCCAACCAATACCCGTTTGATCGTTCCGTTGTCTCCGGAATCCCCTCGGTGGACTACATCAACGCGTCATGGATCGATCTTCCTGACGCAGCGAGAAAATACATCATAGCATCGGGGCCGATGCATCCGAGAGATTACAAAGGGCGCTTCAGAACATTTGAGTCGGTGCCTGACACCTGTGGTGACTTCTGGCGAATGTGCTGGCACCATGACGTTCGCATAATCGTAATGCTCTGCCAGCTGCAGCCCGGTTTCACTGGATGCTCCAGGTACTTCCCGTTGAAGAAGGACGAAGTGATGTCATTCGGAGGAGATCTCAACGTGGAACTCAAGACCGTGGAACAATTCGGGGAGATCTTCACCAAGAGGGTGTTTGTTGTTTCCAGTCAAGGCACATCCAGAGAGATCTGCCACTTTCAGTTCCTGCTGTGGCCGAACTACGGCGTACCCAACGACGAGGTCCAGCTCGCTGACTTTGTGAGTGCTGTTGCCGTCCACTCTGAGAACTCGGAAGCACCAGAAAGCCCCACGGTGATCCACTGCAGCGGAGGCCTTGGCAGATCAGGAACCTTCATCACCATCTTGTACGTGCTCTCACAGTTCCGCGCCGCAGCTCAAAGAGGGTCTCCCGACCACCCACCGACATTTGGCTTTTTATCCAAGAATAACAGCGTGGACCTAACGCCGATCGTGTTCCGATTGCGCCACCAGAGACACCCGTGGATGGTGGAAGGCATTGACCAGTATGTTTTGGCGTACGAAACCATTGTCGCTTGCTTGTTGCGAATAGCGGCGGCCGAGCATTGAAGTCAAGTATATGAGACGCGCAATATTGTGCGTACAACGTAAATGCGATACAAGGATGATGATATCAGACACCATTGATGTATATGAGTATCCAATATATGATATGATGATGATATGAGTATCATTTTCAGAAGTGCTGAAGTGATCTCTACACGTACATCTGTGCTTTCAAATTCCAGATGCTTTCTCAGAGTCACCTTGACTTGCTCATTCAGTGGAGCAAAAGCTCGTGCCAACTTCTTTGGTCTGCACTATGCCGGCCTGCTCATGTCCTGGGCCGCCTTCACGTACAGTCAAGGACACAAGTATTGAGCCCTTACAAGTCTTTAGGCTACATTTTCTTATAAGTCAATAGAAGTGAAAACTATTAAAGATACATGTATTTCCTCACTGGCTTCATCGTGCATCGGTAAAGTTTTACATGGCAAGTGTCAGCAACACAACAGGAAATCTTTGGTTTCTCCAACATTACAAAACGTAGCACTGTCAGTCCTGCAGCTAAAGAAGTGCTCTTGAGATTGTCAGAAAGCTTGAAGCACTCATAATTGAAACTGTTTACTTCACTTGCAGTAAAATTACATATTTAAGGCACTGCCAGCATATTTGCCTTTGCAGTGTTTATGTACTTGGCCAGGTCCAGGACCTCCCAGAAACATCTTTGTTAATGGGGCAGCTGCAGAAAGGCTCTTTGCTTCATTGGAAAGTTTGAGGCATTGGCAGTCAAAGTTGTTCACTTCACTTTGGACAAAGTTGCATATTTGAGGCAGCATCAACGATTTAGGCCCAAAAAACACTACATACACTTGATTCGTCACTACAGAGAAAGAGGTCCAATACTTTTGTCCCTGACTGGATGTCGCTGTGACTTACGCGGCCGAGGTTGCGCGACTTGATCACGTTACCTTCCTGCGAGTCCGCTGACGCCAGCTGGGCTGCACCCGGTTCTGCTGGACAGCTGAGCGCCAAAGTTGTACTAACAAACCTCCCTCTTCTTCCTTTTCCTCGTCAACATGGGACCCAAGAAGATGGAAGGTCAGTCTCGCTCCTTGAAAAATCTCACCCTTGTACCCACTCGAGTGTCTTTTGAAGGCTTCAACAGTCGTGTCTGATCGGCCTTTCTCTGTCCTTGCCGAGGTGCTCGTGTCCTCGCCCTTAGGGGCGGACTTCGAAGCGCCCGTGAGGGACTGGAGAAGTGACGACGACTGCTGAGGCGGCAAAATTAGCGTTTCCTTTAGAAAAAAGTTAAAGGAGAATGTACAATTGTTACGAGTCGTCGAGGCTTGTACGGGCGCAATAGCAGACGCTACAACACTCTTCCTTCTTTAGGCAAGGACACCAAGGTGGCGGCCAAGAAGCCCGTCCCCAAGAAGGTGGCGGAGAAGAAAGACGCTGCCAAGGATGATGGTGCCAAGGCTGCCAAAAAGACGCCGCTTCGCGCCGTGCAAAAGGCGCAGAAGGTCCAGAAGAAGGTGGTGAAGGGCACTCACGGAACCAGGGTCAAGAAGGTTCGCACCTCCGTGCAGTTCAGGCGCCCCAGGACCTACAGACCGCAGAGGAACCCCAAGTTTCCCAGGAAGGCCATCCCCAGAAGGAATCGGTGAGTTGCAGGGGTCTTACAGGAGAGGGGGAGACTATCGAAGTACAGTCCAAAACTCTGCTCATGATTGAGCAATGACCTAGCAAAGCCTCTGCACGGTCAACGTCAGGAGATGGTGCTTTGTATCCATGATGAGCGTCTTTATCATACCGTTGGCATGAAGATAACCAAGTCCAATGGCTGTTCACACTCTGATAGCTTGCAATCAGCGAGTGGATACTTGATCTTCACTATGTCTTTGGAATTGACTACGTTTCTTCTCCCGACAGGATGGATGCTTACAACATCATTAAGCATCCGTTGACGACCGAGTCCGCCATGAAAAAGATCGAGGACAACAACACTCTCGTCTTCATTTGTAACATCAAAGCCAACAAGCATCAGATCAAATCTGCCGTCAAAAAGCTGTACGACATCAACGTGGCGAAGGTCAACACCCTCATCAGGTAATAACAACCTTGGGTCTGTCTCTCGCACAGTGCAGTTGATGAACGTTTGGATCCAATTTCTGATTTTGATGAAAAACTTGACAACTCTGATGCTCTTCTCACCCAGCACCAGCATTCAAATCCCTTCACGGAAGAAAGTGCTATTGACCTGTCTTTGTTCATTTCAGGCCTGATGGTCAGAAGAAGGCTTACGTTCGGTTGGCGTCTGACTACGATGCTTTGGACGTCGCCAACAAGATCGGCATCATCTAAAGAGCATTTTGTGTTATGAGTATGTCGTCAGCCACGCAAATAAAGTTGGTGTCCCACTACTGTAGACCTCCTTAAGAGTAGTTGCGTTAAACAGCCTTAAGAGCTTAATTTGACTCGGGTGAGCTTTTTTGCAGCTCTCTATTCATTTTAGGGTAGGAGAAAATGCTTCTGCGTAAGATCGTTTACTAATTTCTTATTTTGGAGACACGTGGTAGCTGGAAGAGTGAAGATCTCGCTATTAGAGCATTTCCACAGTTAATTGTGTTAAATACTGTTTCATTAAGACAAATCCTAAACTTTCATTCGGAATCATCATCTTGTTCACAACATGAGGTCCCTTCTGCATCAGCTCCATTTGACTTTTGGCGCTTCTTCTCTTCAGTACTGAAACATGTAGAGTTGTATTATTAGAATGCAACATCAATGCTGTACATGTAGAAGGAACGCGTATGCTCACCTACGAGCCCTTCTTCGCTTCCTCAACGACGGGTCGTTCTTAAGATCATCATCTGTTTTTGGCTTCCTAAACTCGTGTACGAGGTCGTAGATGTGCTCCACAGCTCGCTGAACGTTGTTCACACTAGGGGCGGTAATGGTTATGCTGCCGGTGGAGAAGATCTTCAGCGTCGCTTTGGGATCGCGCAGCTTGTACGTCACTCCGGGATGCAGCTCTGGCTCGTAACTATAGCACAAAGTTATGCAACCTGAACCATCAGATAAGAACTTGTTCCGCACCTGGCCTTGTCTCTGTGCTTCTGTGAGAACTGAGTGATTTTGATGGCGAAAGGAAGCGTGCACGTGCCGAGGACGTTGACGACGCGAAAATTGCGGAATCGAATGTTGAAGCCCAGCTTTTGGAGGAGTCTGGCGTATCTTCGCGCGGCCACCTTAGCGTCCACTTCGCTCTGAGCACCCGTGCAGGTGACCTTGCCGGAGGACCACATCGACGCTGTGGTGTACGGCCGGCGGAGCTTCATGGTCACCATCTGGAACGTTCAACCAAGCAGGCTTTAGAAACATGAGTGTCTCGCAGACAATTCAGACAGAACAGGTCGACATTTTGTTTGCTCCTCCGCTTCAATGAGGTCATGCGACTCCAGATCTCTCGCTAAAATTAGCTCATTGACGCTTCATTTTCCGCGAAATACAATTGTGGAAAAACGAAATCCTGCTCTAGCAGAAGACCCCGATGCACGTCAGAATCGTTTTGGGCCAGCCCCTGACCAGTCTATGCTACTCACCCCGTTCTCTCTCCGGTACTCGACGTTGATCCCCCGAGTGGCGATGTCACGGAGGTTCAGGTGGCAACGGACGCTGAAGCTGCAAACCACGTTGTTGATGACGATATCCACCTCGGGCTCGGGCTCTTGCTCTTCGCCGGCCGCCGGAACCAGCTTGCCTTCCGCTTTAGAGGAGCCGTCCGAAGAGGACGGCGAGACCGATTCGGAAGACATGGTGTCCGGCTTCCAGCCGTGCAACAAGAGAAGAATCACGTACTCGTTCCCGCTGCCGGGGGCGGAAGGACGCTCCTCGATCAACTTCAAGGGGTAGAAGATCGAGGGAGGAAAAGAACGTCCTAATTCCTTTCTCTCAACACCGCGGATGGGCTAACTGTTACTGAACTGGGGAAACAAGGTTGCCACTTGTTCCAGAGCTTTTGCGGCTAGATAGCGGAGAGAAAAATGTTACACACTCAGCCGAACAAGGAGCAAGAGTGACTAGGTTGGCAAGTTTCAAACAAGTCGTACCTCTTCTTTGTCTCGACCAGACTCAAAATAAAACCAGACAAATCTCAATTTTGTCTTTCTGCTTAGAAAAAGAACTACAAGGCGATGGCTCAAGTGACGTTAGTGATGTTGCACTCATCGTGGCTCCGACATTGCAAAGGCTCTATCTTCATACGGCTCCTTGGGTTTGTGATGATCGTGGTTTAGTGGGCAAAATTTGGTCTCTCGTTTGGCCCAACTTCTTAAAATTTGGCTTTTATCCCAACTGGCAATCCTGAGAGCGGAGACGAAGAACGACCGAAAAAAAAACCAGCGAGGCGGAGAAGAGCAGGCGACTGGGGTTGGCAGCTGCCGCCAGCTGTCGTTTGTCGGTAGAGATGGCTGGGCTGGGCTGCGACGACGACAACGACAGCGGCGCTGGCGACGACGACGACGACGACGACGACGACGACGACGACGACGACGACGACGACGACGACGATGACGACAAGGAGAAGGAAGAGAGAAAAGGGAGGGGAATAGAAGACGCTGCCAGCGTCTGCCAAATGATTCCAGAGGGCGCAACGGGCGGGAAAAGGACACCTCATGTGGGGCAACATTTCTGCAGCGAGACCAAAACAAGCGTTGCTGTTGAATCTGCCCCTGTTGCTTTGGGTACCCTTTCAAATTGACCCGGAACCACGACGGGGTTGTCCATGGCCCAGAAGCACGTTAACCTCGTCCTGAACAAGGATGAGGCGAAGAAGTGTGAGGTTCCTGGCAGAGAGGCCTTCCCTTTGAATGAGGCTGACTTGAGATTTCGCCTGTTGGACTTGGGTGAGACGTACCTAACAGACAAACTCCGGCGTAAGAACGCTAAAAAGAGCAAGCAAGAGGATGCGGAGACAACTGGAGCATTGGCTAGAGGCCTTGCTGCCCACCTCAAGGCATCAGTAACACCTTTGCTTGCTTCTTTACCATCTTGTCAGTACAAGATGGTAGTTTCAGTTCTGGCCGTGGAGGAGCAAGGCCAGCCACTTGCCTACTCTGGTGCGGAGTTCTGGGACTGCAAGACCGATCACTGTATCCTAGCCAACCTCAGGCTCGACGGGAACCTAGCCTTTATTGTAAATGCCTATTTCATCAGATGTGATATTGGTGATGAGGATGCATTCACTTCCTCGTCCTCATCCAGTGACTCAGACTCTAGTAGTGACGAAGGACAAGAACTTCACCAGAGGGACGAGAAAGGGTGGAGCGGCCATTCCTCATCCAGTAACTCCTCCTCCTCTTCATCAACCAGTGATTCGTCGTATTCGTCTTCAGAGGAAGAAAACAAGCTCGACAGTCTCATAATTGATGTATAACAAGACAGTTGTCACAGTTTCTCTCTGCCAAGAGAATGTTGTTGCCGGAAACCAAGAAGACAGACATCTTATGAACAACTAACGCTTACGAGCCACTCGCCTCGCTGGGTGGGGAGAGAGGCCAAAATATACAGCACTGCATGTGCGTGTTATGTCCCCAAACGGACCATCCACCTGCTCATGATCGGCCTCCGCACACTTCACGCTGTCCATGCACTCCGATCCGCTTTATTCGTACCTTTGAAATTGGGTGATCCAGACAAACCTCGTCCATTCTGCTCCCCAGAGTTGCCAATTTGCAATAGGTTTCAAAAATATTTTTAGTACTTTTGCAGTAAAATTACGGGGGACGAAAAACTAGAGTCTTCTGGCTCACTCTCACAATAGATGGCTACTGATAAATACTAATACTGTACAGGTAGGATAGCTACGTAAATGGCTCACGTAGGAAATGCAACGTTGGACCCCTGTGACTTCTGACGGATATGCAACTTTGGACTTCGAGACGGCCTCGAAATGAATATCTAAATCCCGGATTGGTCAGCACGTGAAATGTAGCGCCTGCTGACCAAGGTTGGGGACGACCGATGCTGCGGTCGCCGCGCCGACCTCATGAGTCACAGACGCACAGCCAGACGCACATGCGGACCTCGCGCTTTATATATCGAGACATGAATTGACATCAAATCTCATCCTTTGTACTGAGGTTGACAATGCTACGACCGTGATGTAGGGGCAAATTGACCTTGTCACGATCCTCCCTCATCTTTCTCCTCTCAACCAGACGTAGGACAGCAGCGTTGCTGACCGCTGTAAAAGGTGGCCATGCACAGAAGTTCATTACTTGTCAAGCAAATCAAGTGAGTCTGGATGCAGTCCTAAGGCAACCTTTGTTACGTAAAACAGTTGTTTAAGGATGTGTCCCATACAGAGGTGCAATCACTGATGAGCTTTATAAGTCATACACAACTCACAGCCCTCCCTTCTCAGTGACTGTCATTTCTTCTTCACTATCCTCCTCCTCCATCTTCGCAAGAGGATTCTTTTTTTCTTTCTCACCCGCGTGATGCATTTCTGGCATATCCTTCTTCCTTATCATCTCTACCACACCTTTCTTGTTTTGCACTAAATGCAGTTCATCATCACTGTCTCCTTTGCCGAGGTCCATTGATTCCACTTTGGGAAGTGTTAGCTTGGGTACATTGATCTCCTTTGACCTGAAAGGTGAAGAGTTGTTGGTGTGCATAACTTACAACTGTATTCATACTTCTGACAAATTCTTGCCAGCTCGTAATTTGCCCTGCTATAGGTAAATGTGTTCTTTCCGGTAGTTCTTACTTGGCCTCAGTGTTGAGAATTGTGTCCCTCCTGAGAGCTCTTGCAAAGCCTTCTTCCTCTTCTTGACCTTGATTCTGTCCTTGACTAACAGCTTTTCGGGCCATATCTGCTCTCCTCGCAGCATCTGCAGACAAACGGTTCTTCATCAGCTCCACGGTGGATTTCGCACATTCAGAGGCACGATGGGCGTAGCGCAGAACAAGATCCTGAGAAATTTAAATGTGAGTGGATTGTTTCTCATGCTATTCTGTATGTTTACCTTGTCTATGAGCATATTGCCAGCCAGATGAAGTGTGCAGACCTCTCGGTAAGGATTAACGCCAAAGACAAGTTTGCCTGTCATCACAACCTCCTCTTGGGCAGTGGGATCGGCACACACCAAGTGTGCATGTCTCGGCTCGGCTGAAGAGAACAAAATCACTTAGCTAAGACCGTATGAGGGGGTTGTGCATACTAAAAGTTTACCTAGGGAAGTCATCTCTGAATCCTTCTTAAGTAGCGAGGTGTTGAAGAAGGCAAATGTTGAGCAAACAGGGTGATGATGGACAGCCAAAGGGACAGGGTCACGCTCAGTTATAGGGTGTACCTAAGAAATACATATGGTCCCGTTGCATGTACGATAGTGTATAAAAGCACGCTGAACTACTGGTCTCTAAATTTCTTTTTACAACTTACAGTAACTTCCTCTCCTTTAAGCGTCACTTCTGGTCTTCTGAAATGGCAGAGAGCAGCAAGACCGGCAGCTGAGGCAGCTTCAGCAAGATTGCCTTCATGATTTAGAACAATGATGTCAAGCCGGATGAGAAACACCACAGACTCAGAGATGATGCACAAGGACTCCAAGTCCAGACTGCCTGACCCTTTTAGGCAACGCTGTCACGAACAGAGAGTGATCTGAGCTGTTGACATTAACTTTATGGTCACGCTTACCTCCATGAGTCGTTGCAGCTCCACTCTCTCCTCTTGCACATCTTGGTTTCCCCAGCCTCCATCAGCAAATCTCGGTGCTGCCATAGGGGAGAACTCGACCTCGATTCTGAGCACACCCTCATTGGGTCGAGATGTCTGGGGCTCAGTTAGGGAGCAGGAGACCTAAGTATATGTCAATGCATAGCTCTACCACCCTTTAACAGTGACTCCTCACCTGTGCCAAGACTTTGGTATCTCCCAATGTGGCCATGCACGATCCCAGGTCAGCCCCGAGGATGAGGTCGAGCTCTCTGCGATCATCTGGGCGCCGCCCGTCCAGCCGGTGTCCAGACTCCAGGCTCTGGAGCAGAAATGACCTTTCCAACGTGGAGATGGGAGGATCCTTCATCGTGAACAAAATCGGTCACTCGTCCGATGTTATTGTTTTCTTTCGGCTAAACCTCACTCCGGAAGAACTTAGTGGCGGGAAATTTAAAACTGCTCGTCGTCAATCACGGTGTACGTAGAGACTGCGTTCAGCTCCTGCCCATCATGTCCACCGGGATAGACATGGCGACAGCTTCAACAAGGTGGTCGACGTCGACCACGGGGTGGACGAGGATGGAATTTGCGTCCATAAATTTCACGAGACTTCCATGATTTTGTTGTTTTTACCACTCTCACCCGCCGGAGTCCGCTCAGGGGGCGCATTTATTTTCATATTTACATGGATACTTCGTGCTTCTGCTTCTGGCAGGAAGATAAGAAATAAGCGTGACTATTGCAGGACTATCTTGAATACTACGGGATGTGCTTGAATAATGTTCAGCCTGCAATAGGGATGCCCCTCCTGTCCTTACAGAGTAGTGAAATATCACCTCTGAGCACGTTTGTCCTTTTTATGTGGAGGTCGTCACTCGTCCTCAGAGAGAAAGAAAATCCTGCTATGAAACTATAGTTATAGTTTTAGTTTCTGCTCCCTGTCCTTGTTTTCAGGCTGTCCCGGGTCAGACCACAGAGATGCCAGATGAAACATCATACTTGATCCAACCTTTGGGCAACCTTTGGTCCAGCCTTTGGCCCAGCCTTTTTTTCCTTAAAGTAATGCAAAATCCAATGGACGTGACTAGGGAAGTCACACACACGACTGTTGTGACACATCATTCATTGTTATAACCAGGCCATTAAAGTAATCCATTACATGTGTTATGTCGTGACGCAGAGAAGTTTTGCTCAAGCATTGTGAATCTGAATGCCGTATGACCTGTGCATATTCTAATATGCCGAAATAAATGAAAAATTCGGCACTATCAACTTACGATACCCGAAATTATGGCATAAACCGAAATTCGAATCGTCGGTTTCGGCGAATTACGGCTTAAAGCACTTTCGGCCATTCAGTGGGCTGCACCAACTTTTAGATCTCTTTCTGCATGCTACATTTGTTGGACAACTTTCTGAACCCGTCCTACACAGATGGGATGAAGAAATGATCCCTTCTCTGCCTTTCATAGTTTCATAATCACAGTACACATAGATGTTATGTCAACACTTCAAATTATACCTGCTTAGTTACTTTCCAGGCACTAAACTGCTGCACTGTAGTCAAATGAAACTGAAAACAAAGTGTTTCTAGCTTTGCCTCACAGTCTTCATAATCTGAACACACTATAATAAAGTGATGTTATACAGTGAAACCATTGCACGAGGGGAGGGGAAGATTTTAATCATCACCATGCGGCATTAAAAAACAAACCTAAGATGCACTAAGAGACTTCCAAAAAAATTCACACATTTTTCAAATGGGCCTAGCCTAAAGTGTACAGTAATGCATCTTTTTGGACGTACTAAGATGTCAAGAGCAAGATGTATTGGACACTTGCGAAGTGGCTTCATAAGAACACTCGTGAGAACAATGGACGGATACACAGAAGCTCCTGTTTTCAAGGGCAGGTGTGGCAGTGGTTTGCATTAAAGGTCATCCAACTGAAAAAAAGAAAGAACCCAATGAAGCAATACGGTGCT
>JAAUXU010117608.1_pt1 | contig 25176 bp, 29 predicted proteins | sample 7278151 | NCBI WGS metagenome assembly JAAUXU01 (sample SAMN14350113, study PRJNA611818) | marine sediment metagenome | isolation source: surface marine sediment (1.8m) | place: French Polynesia: Moorea | collected 2018-08 | reverse complement strand
CGAAACACCGGGTGACCGGGCGAGGTCCCCAAGGATCGCCCCACGGATGCACCGTCGGGACAAGCAGAGCCCGCCAACCCGCGGCGGGACCCCCGGGGGCGGCGCGGGGGGGGGGGGGGGGGGCGGCCGCCCGCGGGGGGGGGGGGGGGGGGGCCGGGGGGGGGCGGGGGCTGGGGCTGGGCACTGCTGGGGCAGGGGCAGGGGACTGCAGGGGCACGGGCAGGGGACTGCAGGGGCACAGACTGAACATGCACCTTATAGTTGGGGGCTTCATCAGAAGTACCAGCAAAGCAGGTCAGATCTGCTAGTTATACATAAGTCACCATTGACTGTGCATCACAATAGAGCGACATCTTCCAATGTGAACATCCCATTTGCAAACAAACTATGTTAGAGAAAAGCTATAGACTGTCCTAAGGTCAGAGTGGTCAAGTAATTGCATCGTATTAAAAAAGCCCACCAGTCTGTTTGTTTAGATTGCCCCGGCATCAGAAGTGAAGGGAGAGGCCAAAATGTGGGGAAAGATGAAGGAGGACAAGGATAACATGGCAAGTGAGACTTCATAGGTGGTACTGGATAGTATGTCAGTTTTCCGATTCCTCAAAGGCAAAATATCAGGCAAAAGTGACATGTCCATAGTGTGGCCCAGCGAAGAGCCCACTCAAAAAACTTTAGATTCCTGTGGCTAAAGCAGTTCTGAATACACCTCTCCTTATTACTACAACTGAAACCAATGCTAATCTGAAATTTCTGTTAATAAGCATTGCCTGAAGTCCACTGTCCCCAAGAAAGACAAGGCTAAAAATAAAAACATCAACGGGTTCTGAAATTTGCACTGAAATGCTGGTGAAGGACAGTGCAGAGATTGTTGGTTCTTATTTCCAGAAGGGCTGTGAACAAGATCAAGGCCCAGAGCATCAAATTTAAGGCATATAAGAAACAAAAATGCCGAAATGATTGACTTCTGGCAGTCTCCAAAAAGGGTCTCCAATTGAGTTGATGCAGCAATCAACTTCGTTTAGGTTTGTTACCAGCAACGGCTTGGCCATGGTCCCAATCTGGCTTCCCAAGGCCCCAAATACTGGTGCTGGAGAACAACTCAAGGTTTTCCATGTGGTCATGAAGCCTTGGACTAATAAAAACTTCTCAAGACACCTGCATCTTGCAGGAAGACTCTGCCCAGGACGTAAGACCAAAACCATGCAAAAATTGCATTGCAAAAAATTACATGACTTACCAAAATGCCCAGAGGGCAGTTACATGCTAGCAGAACCTTGCTACCACATGTAATTGAAGCATGCTTCCACTCACAAGGCCAAGATGACTCATAGCCTTTACATAATTTGTAGCACACTGGAGTCCAGCTTTCTGGCCCCCGGAGTCCCCTGATTCCAATCCCCTAGATTACAGGATAGAGGTGCAATGTGAAAAGAAAGGCCTCTGCGACCTCCAAATCCTTCACCACTACCCTCAACGTGACTTGAAGAGGAATGGGCCTACATGGACGCCAACTTCATCTTCAAGACTTGCTGTGTCTTCTGGCACAGGCTCCACAGGATCACTGACCACAATGGCAGGCAGATCATATAAACATGAAGTCTTCAAAGTGCTGTGAAGCCGTTAAAAAATCTAAGCATTTGAGTCCGTGTCCCACATTAAATCTTTCTTTGCGAATGTTGAACTTTTTCCAAACTAGAAGACTAGTTCTTTGTACAAAACAGGAAGCATCTGTCACTTACCACTGAGGTCGTCATGTTCATCTCCAGCGCGATGCTCACCGACCTCCATATTCCTAACGGACGGCAATCCCGAAAGCGAACCATCCGGACTCATATCTATCACTGTGGGAGCGGATTCAGGGCGAAACACCAAGGAGTTGTGACGGTACCGATCTTCTTCCATGGAGGCAACAGAAGCGCGACCATTACGCGCATTATATTCAGCCTGGGGACGAGGAAAAAAGGACGCAATAAAATAACTTAATGCAAGATTGAAATTGAAAAAGTTAAAGCCACCTCTTCCATCTTAGACGAGCTGTTGTAGCATCTGTAATCGACTGGGTCATAGTCGCCATTAGCTTCTGAAGGAGATGAATTGGTGCTGTTCTGATGCTGAGGATTCTGCGTGGTTGATTCAGGTCTCTGTTGCGGTTGAGCTATCGGGGGAAGCGGCTGTTGCTGCTGGCCGCCATTGACAGGTAACAATGCTGCAATCCGGGGAACCCCGTCCGAGCCGGCCAAGTGGTGGCGAAAGAGGCCGGCCAATCTGCAACGCATGATAGTATGTACTAAAATGTAGACATACTGCACACCGTGACAGTCACAGGGAAACTAGCATTCAAAGTATTTGAAAGACTGGCGCAGTTTGCAAGACATGATGTGTTGAGAGAAAAGCCAAGTGACTTTCGACATGTTCCTCCTCGGCTTGGCAGCCTTCCTGCACTGCTCCCACCAGTCAATATGTTGCAATCCTCTTGGGGTAGGAGTCCCTTAAGAAGCTCTGTGACGACGCAATTTGGTACCGAACCTTCAATTTATTCAATGAGTCGTTCTCCCCTCTATGGAGAGTGTAAGATTGAAAGCAAAAATGATCTAAGTCGTTTCATTCCACACCTACTCCACATAAAGCAGTGCAATGCCGAATATCCCTCCCTGCTAAAGCCAGGTCTCCTTAGGTATTACGCACTTCTTCACAGCGAGGGGATATGATTAAGACTTGAGTGAAGCATATCTTCGTCAGCATGGGGGACAAATTGAAACGATTTTTTTTTTTTACTCCGAACATGCATATCCTTGCTGGCATCCAGCTAGGGCATATCAGAAATGTCATTGTCACAAAAGGGGCTTTCAAATTTATCCACGTTGTTGTTGTGTCGCTCGCACGATGTATCAGTCGATGTACGTTGTGACCAGTATAAAATATGATGTACAAGAAGTACCTACCTATTTTCGTTTCCTCTCTCGAACATAGTAGGACTTGTAGGCATGGAATGAGGATAAGGAAGGGCACGTCCAGTGGTTGACGGAGAAGGCTCGCAGAATCTCTTGCTAGGTTCGTAGTCAGGACGAGTAGTTGAGTAATTCTCGGCAATCTTGGAGGGCAAAACTATAGTTAACAACCCTATCATTGATGCCAAGCATAATGCGTACCATTGGCTCTCCGTTCTCCTTATGTCCGTTGGCAGCAGCCGTCACCACGGCCGCCGCAGCCGCCGTGGGCTGTGTCATGTCGAATGACCGCTTCCATCTCTTCGGAGGCGGCGTGCGCGAATTGCTGGCAGCAGACTGCGGCTCCTGTTGTGGGCACGGCGAAGACTCCCTGGTGGGAGGCTGGCTGCCAGGGAGACTTCGTGGCGGGCTAGCAGAATCCCCGCCGCCGGCGCTACCGCCGCGGCGGACGCTATTTGATTGCGGCTGCAGTGCAGCAGCCGCCGCAGCTTGCAAGTGCAACGGAGTGTGCGGCTGCTGCTGCTGCTGCAGAAGAGACGGTTGTGTGCGCAGTTTGCCTCCAGCTTCGCCTAGGAAATGCTCTGGCGGGAATGAGGCCTGCGGCTGTGGCGGCTTTACGTCCTGCTGACTGTGAATGCTACTGGGTGAATGCGATCGGGTGGACTCAAACACGTCCTGATTTTGCCCCTGTGGTGGCGGCGGCGGTGGTGGTGGAGGGGCCTCAAGAGGATTCTCTACTTTGTCGAGCCCCTTAATCCTCAGTGCCCTCGCTGTCTGAAGAAGTGTGGGCAGGAGGTCCTTAGCCACGTTGACCTCTCCGGTGTACGCAAATTCCAACATGGCCGAGGCTTCATCACGGCCAGTGTCTTTTAGAATGATGACCGGATGTTTGCATGGAGTTGTCTGTAAGTCAATGTAGCTTGATAAATGTTGATTCTCCTCGAAGGTCTCTGCTTGCTGTTCTTCAGCGAGCAAGTTCAAGAATCTAAGCTGTTCTTAGTATTCGGGCACTTGCATCGTCTCAACTCACCTTAAGGATGTCTCGGAAGTAGGTTGACACCGAAGACAGGATTACTTTGTGCGCCTCAAGGGTTGAACCGTCAGCGCACGCCAGGGTGACGTCCACAAAATCATGCCTCGAGTGCAGGTCCCGGAAAGTGGACGCCACGTTCACCGTGAAGTCGTTCCACTTTAGGCTGTACCCCATGCTTGCAAGTGCTGCTGCTTTATAAGCGAGGAGGAGTGGCCTTAGCTTAGAATTCAGTTGTGTATGACAGTGGAGGGGAGAAAGAGATGGGCGACGAGACCTGAAAGAGAGAGAAATAAGTGCATCGGCTTCAAGTTCGGTCTGTTCAGATACGGGGCAAGGAGAGACGGAGAGAAAGGAGCGTCCCTATACTGTACTACTGCATAATACAAGTAAAAAAAGTACAGGGCTGCAGTACCATGCAGTGACGCGCCAACACGACGCACAAGGCGGCGGCGGCGGTGGCGACGGCGGGGACGGCAGCGAGAGAGAGAGAGAGAGAGAGAGAGAGAGAGAGAGAGAGAGAGAGAGAGAGAGAGAGAGAGAGAAGGCACGCGATAAGAGCGTGACATTCGCGATTGGGCAAAAAGCCGTTGACGTCGTTGTCGTTGGCCAAGCCAGCATGACTCGCCCTCCTTATAAAAGTAGCACTGCAATCAGATTTCGGAGAGGTGTCTTCTCTCTTCCTCCAGCTCAGCCTGCGGGAGAAGGCTGGCCGCACAGTTGTACGAAGGTTTGCGCATGTAGTTCATATACCACCTACGCATGTATTTCACAGTGTGAAGCTATGCACTGCGTGCACCAACACAGCGCAGTTACTTCTACAATGAAACTACAAACATGTCTACCTACACACGTACTGGGTGGAAAAGGGCCATGTAAAAACTGGATCAAGTTTATCTATGGACTCTGTGCCTTATAGGCTAGGTTGAAGAGGGGTCAATTTTGGAACAAGACCTAGTCCACTTGGGGATTTGCTACTCAAGGTCATATGATATAGATGTAGTCAAATACCTTTTTTTAAGAAGCTGCATTTAATCTTGCCACACAAGTGTTAAAGTTTTGGTGCATAAGGCCACCCCGTCGCGTCGGCTGCAATTGCTCCAGTCGACACATAAGACAAATGAAACAAATACTACTTTGTTATATGGAACTCCTCTATAGCTTCAGTGATTATTCACATTAAAGTTATCATAGTCCATCCACTGCTCCGTGAAATGAACTTATAGAACTTGGCCGTGGGGGAAAGCTAAGATGCTTGTTCATTCCACTTTACTACAAGGTTTTAAATGACAAGTAGTCACAATTTTACATATCCATGCGAAATCCCCATTTTCAACCTGGCCTGGTGTACATGTGCAAGTCTCACAGTAAATGTCGTTTATAAGCGACAAATACCAAGCTGCTGCTTACCGGTAAACCTCCAGAACAGGACCAAATTGTGGTTTCATGTAGTCAATTCAGTCAGTTACATTACTTACATCAGTTACAGTTACATTATTAAGCCAACATCACCAGCTATCTTCTTTTAGTGTCGCACTTTTGTGTTGTTTCATTGGTTTCGATTCAACAAACCAAAAATCCGTTTACTATCGCGGGGAATAATGCCTCACGGTGAAGTTAGAAAACGGCATGGCCTTGGCGGCCTGCTCCAACTCTTCGTTTACTTCTCTTATGGACTCAACCTCTGTACAACAGAGTAATTTGAGAACATGGAAGCAGTGCAGTATGTCACGACAGCAAATCATCTGGACCGAGAAGACCATTTTCACCTCTTTAATTCCAAGCAATAGACAATATAAAAATATTTATGTATTTATTTACTTTTTCTGCACATGGTGAGTCTATCGAACTGGAGGAAGACTATGTCGGTTAAGTCACTTCTCACATATGTCGACTGCGCTAGAGCTGTCTTAGGCAGTCCTCCACTACGGGTGCCAGCTTCAGTGGTGTCTTGAGAACGGTCCTTTCAGCAAGCCCTTAAGCACCGTGAAGAGCAAATAATCTGATGGCGCCAGGTCCGAGTAGTAAGAAGAAGGCTGGATAAGCTGCATGTCTTACTTTTCCATAAAATGCTTTGCTGCCTTGGACAAGAGAAGCCTCAAATCACGTGGCCGCAGAAAACCAGGTTGCGATCTCTGGCCATGGCTGCCCTACGTGGTGCTCACTCCATCGCCCGTGTCTGTTGTGCCTCTGGATGAAATTATCTGCCACTTGGAAGTGCTTTCTCTCTCGTGCTGATCGAATAGAACATGGGGAATCCTATTTGGCAGCCCCCTGGCTTAGCTTCAGGTCTTGGTGTATGTTGGCGTGAACAGTCTGTGCAAGGAGCTGGCAGCAATGTCCTTGATATGGACACTCTTACCCTCATGTACCATCACCCTGACACAATCACCTACAGGAGTGGACACTTCTAGCTGTCATACCTTTCTCCATGGCTGACACTCTCTCTCTCCTCCTGGAACTTATTGAAGGATGCGTGCACCACACACAAGGACTTCTTCCATCACTGCAAACTTCCACCAGGAACCCACACCTCCGCTTCCATCTATGCCTTAATGTATCTCGAGAAGAGTCCATTTTGTGTCCCACCCGTTCTTGCCTCCACCCCTGTTGGCCGTTTTGCCAACCATAGTGGAGGATCTGGTAGGGTTACACAGGACGGTCAGCAGTTTACAGCTTTTGTCTCCATTAGGGAGGGCAGTACGATATGTCTTGGTTTAGATTGAACCATCCTTGTACCTGCAGTCTAACATTTGCTAAGAAGTAGAAATGTATCATGCATATGCTCAACACCAATTTTGATTTCGAAAAAAAAAAATGGATCTTGTTTGTGTCTTTTTTGTCGCAAGTGACTTCTGCTTTCTTTGAGACATGTCTTGGCTTTTCCTGAGGTTCACAATAGATTTTTGAGTCACAGCTCACAGCTGCCTTGAATGCCTGTAGAGTTAAACAAAAATGACCATTCTTCATCCACCCCGAAATCTTGCGTGCTATTCATTTTTTTAAGGAACGACGTTACAAAACTTCATATTTCCATGTTTCAGAACAGTTAAGGTGTTCTTGTTACCTCTTTGACCTCTTGGCTTGCCATCCAAATTAAATACTTGCTAGAAATTTAACACTTCTGACCCGTCAGATCCAAAAAAAAAAAAACACGTTTAGAGGGTGGTGACAAGTTACCATCTACTGCTCTAGAACAAAGAGCTATCGATTCAAGTGAAGAATGACAGGAAAATATCACTCTGGATACTACATGCCAGTTTCAATACATCAGGACGATTTTCAGCATCCCCGCAGATGGGGGGAAGAGGAAGAAATGGCATTTAGAGCAAACATCATGTGGACATAACTGACGTCCACGGACACATTAGCTCCCACTGTACTAGTGTGGGACTGTTTCCGCTAGTAGAGGTTATGAAGATAATTAGCGTAACACTTCTCCGTGTCATCTCCAATTGCAAGGAAAGGGAGAGGATGAAGCTACAGTCCATAAAAATGTCCTGGCAACACCAATGCCTTCCGCTAATTTTTCAGGTATTATGACCTTTGTCAATTTGGTCTGCTACTTCCTAGACTTGATCAATCTTCTGGGGTATGTAGATTCGGCGTCATTAAGCCTTAAAGCCAACAAGGCGGCCATGGTAAGCGACAAGCCAGCGACATGTCACTATATGTTACAAATTTCAATGCTGTTGACAGTCATCGATGCCAAATAGGGGAACAGGTACCTCTTCTCCGGCTTGAATTTGAAAGAGCGTATGTGATTTAACGTAACCTGAGCTTTCTCACAATCCTTTGGCAGCGATAAAAAAAAGGTGAGCCAGGACAGACAGCCAGTCAAAAGGAGAACAGGTTGTCAAGCTGGCCAAAAGTGTATGCGGATTCAGACCCGCGTCAAATACATCCCTATTTAAGCATGCCAAATATAGCTCGTCAAGCCTGTTGATTCGTCAAAATGGCGGCCTAATTGTGCTAGTGTGCTATTATTGACCAAACACGAGACGTGTCCCACCACATAGTGTCGCAAGCTACTAATGCAATGAATTATCAATCGAGGTGTTGGCCAAGAAAACTGTTTTGTTTTCTGTCCTCTGTATGTACTTTTTCTCTGCCACTGACAGATATTTTTGTTGAACTTTCCACACCATTGGGAAGGGAATGCAACGAGCAATTACTTAAAGTAACTGCCCTTTTGCATGATCACTTTCTCCAGTCTTGTCCAGAACTTCTTCCATGTCTTTTGCGCAGTACACCACGTCTAGTTGGACAGGGGCTCAAGGACGGCAGGGTGTAGAGCATCGACATTTGGATGAAAGCTGCAGTTTTATTGGTGTTCCAAAATGCCTCAGAAGTAGGAATTTCTGAGATCTGGTGAAGGAAGCGTCGCCTCCTTTGGCCAGAATTATGTTAACCAAAACTCTTGGAGGAACTTCTGCATTTTGTTTGAGGTATGTGCTGGCCCTCCATTCCTGCTGAAAACAAAAGACGCACCCAACAGCCACATCCGACGTCCAAAGAAATCAGGTTGGCGCATTGGAATTAATACTTATCCACTGTCTACCGAAGATGTATATTACTCTACCAGTCTCACTGCTATTTTCATCTTTATGTCATTCGTTATTTATCTCAAAATAGGATGAACATACCCAGTATTTCGTAATAAAGTAATTCCGAATGCTACTTCGGAATACCGCAGAACAGGATGAAGTGAAATAATCGAGGTGGAATGATGATGCCGAGGAACAAAAAGTTAGATTTTATAGACAAGTTCAATCGTCACCGATGGTTGCTGGGTTTCACACTGACCTTCTTGCCTTGCAGTATGTTCTTGAATTAATGCCGTGCTGAATGGTGGAAGTAACACCGTGCTTAATTAAAGTGCACATATCCAAAAATTGTACGCAACTTTCTTGAAAGTGCTCTTTTGCCTTAATACAGGTTTTACTACAGCCTCAGAAGGGCTTGACCACATAGCAGTCATGTTGGCCCACATTTCCCTAACGGCAGCAGTCAAGACATCATTGGGTTAGGGCATTCTTTTCATGAACCGAGCAGCTGAGAACATGCTGAAATTTCGGGCCACAGTTGCTCTCTAGAGATGAATGTTCACAGTAATTCCCCCTGCCATGGTCAAGATCTAGGCTGGATATATGGCGCTGTACTTGGTGCCCCAGTCCAGCTTTATCATCTTATGAGTGGGCCCCGCCATCCCTAATATGCACTATGATTCTTGCCTTTAAAGTGTCCCTGGTTGCATTTCGGCATGTGTTCATGTTAATGGCCACGCTAATACCCCCCTCAACGTGAAGCTTCAACATAGATGTTTCGATGAGACGGCACCCAACCTCAAGTTCCGTCTAGGCCTAGCTGATAACGCAGCAAGAAGTCTTGTGCATTCAGAGCGTACTTGCTTAATGCAAAGTCCTCCATGTGCATAACGAGCTGATGCACAGAAAGAAGGCAGGATGACAAGGAATGCCTGAACAGTGCAAATCACAGTTGCTTGTCAACAACTTGATTCTTCTTGGGCTTTCTTTGGCATTTCACACTTACTTTGGCACGTATGAATTGACTATGCGGTATTGGGAAGTTGCTAGCATTCACAGAAGTACAGTGTGGGTGAAAAAAGGTCCACTGGGGAGAATATGAAATGAGGTAGGAGGAGACAGGAAGGTCAAGAATGGAATGGTGCGTACTTAGGGGCCTGGGGGAGGGCAACAGACAGGGAGAATCAGTAGAGGAAGGTATCAGAAAAAAAGATGATTTGCATGAGGCATTTTCTGAAATCTTGTAGTCCCTCCTAGCAAAAGGTGACCTCGTTGAGTACTACTATCCCACCTAGAAGCCTGCTGCTACCTCTACTCAGGCCTCGTCAGTTATTGAGGGACATGTGGAGACAGCAGCAACGATTGCGTAATAACTTGAGCTCAGTGCCCAGTGCCGCAATCAATGCGTTCATATAAACAGGTAACATTTCTCTTCAGAAGTCTTTGCATTCGCCAAATTGCTCGTGTGAGGTGCAAGTGCAGCATCCCTAAGCGGCTGTTGACTGCTAAACTCGTGATGGTGGGTTCGGCTGCTCGTACATGTACATGGATCGCAGGTAATAATTGCTGCTGCTCCTCCTTCTCCTCTTTCTACCTTACTCTTCTTCTCCCAATAGGGCAACAGTACGACGACCGGCCCTCTCTCGGCGGCAACGCCCGCAACACACAAAACGCACAAAGAGAATCGTCGCCACGTACGGATTTACCTGCGATCTTGCTCCGCCACCAGAGGAAACAGATGGAGAGGATAAAAAATATGCCAGCTCACAAACTGATGGAGCTCCACGAGGCCAGGGGCGAGAGAAGAACTCGGTCTTTGGAGGCAAATCCCGACTTTCCCCTCACTTCCCCTTCGTCATGCGGATTCCAAGCTCTCGTAGGCTTTGCCGCAGCCAACGCAACTGAGAATCAACCACAGCACTTGCGCAGCAGAGGTGCTTGGAAATACGCAAAACTTCTCGGCCTGCCACTACGGCACATTGGCGTCCGTGGCATCGGCCGGAGCTGTTCCCGCCACCAACGCGGGCCTTAGGCTGCGTGCGTCGTTGGGCTCGCGGGATGGGATGGGGGTCCCAATCCACGCGCCCGCGTGCGTGCGTGCTGTTGACGGCCTGCCCCTCCTTACCCAAGTCGGCAGCAGAGGCAGCACAGGCACTTCTCACAAAAGAGGTTCTGCTCACGCAAGCGGCAACAAACGCACGACTTCGTAGGAGTATGTAGCATGTAGTGCATGCAGTTCTAGTACTACTACGTAGTGTACGTACATGTGCGATTAAGCAAAAGGTTGGAGAAGCATGGAAGGGGAGCTGCGCCGGCCTTAGGTGTCGAAACCGTGCGTTAGCGCGTGCACGCACGAGAGCAGCAACATGGAGTGAGTGCGGCTTTGCAACACTGCGGCGGGGGCGGCGGCGGCGGCGGCCATCGCGGCGGTGATGATGATGTTGATGTTCCCTTCCTCCTCCACACTGCCCCGTTTGCTCGTGCGTATTCAACATTACGTGCGTGTGCGTTTCAGCGTCCATGTGCTACCGCTAAGACGCGAGTAAAGCAAGCCCTCGTGGATACAAGCACATGATCAAAGAGGCTCGTTTCAGCCAAGAACGTTCCAGACAACAGCAGCAATCGTCTTCATAGGAAGGATTGCTACAGACTATGCGTATGCACTACATAGGAGAAGACGGCAGCAAGGAAGGGGGAGCGATCACACACATAGCATGTTTCGAGTGATTATTTGATAAAAACCTTCCCTCCACGATCAAGTGGCAAAGGCAGCATACAAAAAGCGTCTTAGTAATGCACAGGACTGGCAAGAAACTCTACTGATGCTTCTTCAACATTGTGTGCAGACCATTTGCGGTTGCATTATGTTTTTTTTTTTTTTTTTTTTTTTGGGGGGGGGGGTATACCTGGGCCCAAAAAAGGCGGGATGAGGCAGTGAGGGTGTCTCTTCGTCAGGCAGCCCCCGCTGCTGGCTTTGCTAACGCGAAGGAGACTACGAATAAAGAAGCGTAGCAAAGTTACCTCGAAAGCGCTCGAGGCGAAGCTAGTTTCAGAGGAGGAGAGACAATCGACGCATTCGGCATACCTCTTTTGCTGCTGCTCGTGCTGCTGCCGTTGAAGAACGTACTGGCTTGAGTCTGGCCGACGGAGGAGAGCAACCCAGCTGTGTTGGTGCTGGTGGCGGCTGCGGCCAAAGATTTAACAGAAAAGGAAGGGCTAGACAGCGAGTGTGAAGCGGCTGGCGACAGCCGCCGGCAAACCTCGTGCTAAAGAGGGGAGGGGGAAGAGAGAGAAGAAGGGGGAACATTAAAGGCCAGAAGAGGTTGCTGCTGCAGCAACTTCGCAAGTACAAAGGCTGGTGGTGAGCAGGAGTCGAGAAATATCTCGGACCGAACTTGTCAAGGTCCATGATGCTCTCTTCGAGCTGAGAGTCCTCATAACACACGCAGAAGCCGGTCGACGTCGTGACAGCACGATGACGAAGTGCAGACCTCGGTACTCGTCCACGTGCTTACTAGACAATTCCACCGATGCACAGACACAAGAGCACGCATACATACATTCAGACGTAAAGGCCGATGCAAATTGACCTACGCAATGAGATAACTGTTTCGACTAGACGGGGAGCGACAGCTCCTCATTATAGGAAAATAGCTGACGCAAAAGCAGATTAGCTGAGGGACCTCGCAATGAGAAATGGCCTCGCCAGCGAGGACCCGGGGACTTTAAAGCCGCGGCTTAAGTACAGTGGTGCAGAGATGGACGGACCAATTCTCCCCTTCTTTCTTGGTGGGTCGATCGCGCGGACGCAATCAATGCGGCAACGGCAGCTGGAGCGCCGGCAGCCAGGGGAGAGAGAAGAGACCCACCGGGTGCGGCGGGAGAAAAAAGAGGGGAAAGAGCCGGCGCAGAGGCAAGGTACCAGCCAAACGATCCCAGGGATGAGGCGAGGAGCGAGACTGCGTCCAACGCCAACGTGGACCTATCCGTCTAACCCACCCGGCGGCTTGAAGCCTGCTGCCTGCCCACCGACCGACCCCGAAGTCTACTCTTCGGTTCCGTTCGAGGGACAGACACACGAGGGTGGTAGTCAAATCAAAGCAGGGGACACGGGTGTGTGGGCGAGACTCACCTGGCCTGTGACGGGCGGCTCCCTTCGCCGGATCCCTCCTCCGGGAGGTTTGCACGTGTCCGGTGCTTCGGAGGCCGCAAGTCCGAAGTCGGTTTCTCCCACTCGCTCTCTTGCTGCCTTTGCGTCGCTCCGTTCGGTCGGTCTCAGAGTGAGCGAGCGAGTGAGGGAGCTGCTGAGTGAACTCAACTGGGCGAGGAGCAAGAAGAACGAGTGGGAGAGTCGGAGGAGGAGGCGGAGGAGCCGTTTCCTAGCTGCCAACTTCGTGCGTTCGCCTGCTTGCCCCCGTCTTTCCCCTGCTCGCTCTCGCCAGGGAGGAAGCTCTCCTGCTCCTGCTCCTGCTCCTGCTTCTCCTCCTCCTCCTCCTCCTCCTCTCCTTTCCTTCCAGGCAAGCTCGCCACCAGCCGCCAGCCGCAGCAGCTGCTGCTGTTTACAGCTGCGGCAACGGCGACAGCGACCGCTGCGACGACGACGACAACGACGGCGACGCAAGCCCCAGAGCTCAGCCACGAGTATGCTCTCCGGTCGTAGCAGCGGCAACCGGCGCGACGCGACGGCAGCCGCGAAGCTAGCCGACTCCGGCGCGACGTTGGGAAGGCACAGGCATGCATGCATCCGTCCGTCCGTCCGTCCGTCCGATCACGGAGGCGATGACGACTGCCTCAATGGACATCAGCCTACGTTATGGACCTTGCATGCATGTGCTTGTTGCTAACGACGGCAACGATGACGACCTCGCCACCTGGTCCATAACCTCTGATAATGCCATCTTTCCCCGTGCACCAAAACTGAGCTGCTGGTATAAGCTTTCTACCGCCACCACTAAAATACTGCTACAAGGCTGTGATTTTATATCCGAATGAGTTGTCATGCTCTGTCGCATGCTCCAAGTGTGCGCAAATCTGATCAAGTACGTCATCGTACGGTCGGATATGGTGCGGACGCGGCGTGCACTTCATAGAGCACGCGGGGCGTGAGAGCACTTCGACTCCAGGGAGAGTTTATCGGGCCACTAGAAGAGTTAGTTTCGACCCCCGTAGTCTTTCCTTCTCCCATACGCCCGGCAAACCTTCGGTACGTGTCTTTGTGCCGGCGTCTATTTTCCTCCGGGTGCCGGACCGGCCGGTCGGTGCGCAGGCAATTGCCGTTGCCCAATCGCTCGCGTCGCCGCAGCAGCGGCAGCAGCGAGCGGGGCAACAGCAGCAGCAGCCTTCAGAAGCACGCAGGCAGTTTTGTGGGGGCCAGGAAAGGCGAGAAAGAAGACGCCCCGGTGGACGCTTTCCGATGACAGCATCGCAGCTTCTACTACTGCCTCTCTTGATCACCACCACCACCACCGCCACCATCTCCTCCTCCTCCTCCTCCACCCCGCTCTCTCATCACTAACTCGCCTGCACGCCCAAAGAGAGGAGAGATCCAGCGAGAAGAGAGAAAAAAAAGGCCGGCTGCCCCTTGATCGCATGCACAACCCAACGCACACATGCTCTCGTACTCACCGGCCAAGGCCGGCTGGCCGTCTGCCTTGCAAATCTACACGCTCCCTGGCTTTTTCCCCGACGAAAATGAAAGCGTCGCCGGTTGTAAGATTCTCCTCGCACCCGTCCGCAACCCGGACGATCGGCGTCTCAAACGAAATTGGCAAGCAGGGACCCTGACGTGCACGCAGACAGATTACGGGACAATTCGATGGCGCCAGCAGTCTGCGCCGCACCCTCGTCTACACCGAAGCTCATTATTAGCACCAGATTTGCATCCTTTTAATTAAATGTCTACTTATCCCGAACTGGACGGGGAGTGATAACCCGTACACTCGAATAATCCAGTGCCCCGTTGTAACAGTCGGAGTTCCCTCCGGGTCACATTGGCTCCGTGCCGTGGTTCGGTCGGCAGGGATGACGCCCGTGAAAGCGTCTGCTACTGCTCTCCACCCGATTCTCTTTCTCTCTCTCAAACAGCTGACTTCGGTTCGCGCATGCGCAGTGAGTCCGTCGCCATTGCCCGTACCGGGACTCTCCGCCGAAAAGTTTGAATTTCAATCCGAGCAGAGCACCTCTAAACTGCACTCACCTTTCCGCGGCGAGAGGAGTCGCAGACAGTTTCTGGGAGATCGTTCGGGATGTCTGAGTCGTCCTCGGGTCCTCAAAATGGGGGTTTTACGCAAGGCTGACGCATCGGAGCGAGCAAACCGACGACTGGCGGAGAGTGGGAAGGGGCAGCCTGGAGAGGGGGGGGGGGCGAGGGAGCGTGCGAGCCCACGAGCGGCCTGCCGCCCGAGGAGAGAGCGGAGAGCTTAGGCGAGTGCGCGTCTTCTATGCGTTCGCGCGAAGGAGAGCTTCGTTCGTTCGCCCCCCGCGTCATCAAACGGCCGAACTGTGAAGAAGGGAAAGACGGAGAGGGAAGAGAACCCGGCGATCCGGTTCTGTAGGCACCAGGGAAGGACGACGCCAAAGAATGCTGGCAACAACACGCAGAAACGCGGGGGGGACAATTTTGTCTGGGCTTGGTTGAGCCTTACCTCGTGGTTCTTGCCTCAGCATGATGCGTAAGGGGCAACACAGACGCGGCCGCCTACCGTTTGTCCACTGCTGCGCCATAAACTGTGATGCCGCCCACAAGACTCGGTTAACAGGGCGCAATGCACCATTATCAACAGACGTGGGACTGACTCACCGACTACACGCTTGGCTACGCGGCTCATAATCTTGCAGCAAATGAGCAGACTGCAGACACACTAAATAATACATCCACAACAGTACACTCTCGTACGCGAGCATAAAAAGTACGATCAGAGTAGCCATTTATCTCTATTTCGGACTCTGCATTAAGTTCTAAACCTTTCATGCTGCATCAGCATCTTGTGATCGCGCTCTTTCCATTCGTCGTGCATCGCCCTTACTTCACAACATAACTTAATAAGGTAATCACGAGAGAAAAGCAGGATGCAGTCGTAATTGACCCCAAAGTATCCAGCTGAGTCCTCAAAAAACAATTGCATGATCACAGCAAACCGGGAAGGGAGCAACAACGTTCTTCTCTACCACATAAACTTCTGTTCAGAATTCGTCGTGCAAAAGCGTGTATCTATTTCTAGAAGGGCCTAGGTGCTGGAATTGTGACGGTGGAGGATCTTTTGGCTTGTTCGACTCTCTCCTGTCGCGACCACCAGTGTCCACCTGCGCAAAAAAAATGGAGTGCGACAAAAGTTAGCTGGCATTAGTAAGCTAGATCCACACTTACTTCGTTTTGAACTGCTTCAGGAGAAGTGCTCGGAGCATCACTACTGCTCTTCTCCTCCTCTTTATCTGGGCCATAGTGGAACTCGCGATGGAGTTTACCGGAGTAAAGGTCTTTCAGGAACTGATGGAGGAGAAAAAGTCAAGAACGATGACAAAGCAGGCTTGACAGTCACAGTAAGATAGACAGGCACCTGCTTCAGTTTCCCAGGTATTTCCATGTCCGAGTAGTTGGGGAACAAATACATGTGCCTGAAACTGTCTATGGCAATGAGCGGCAGGTCGTCCTTGGACTTGCCCAAGTGATGCAAGGGATGCGCGAACTTCTGGCCATCGGCTATTAAAAAGTTGACGTTCTCTGCAAAGAAAAACATTCTTACTTGAGTACAACTTCTCCAGACGCTACGACAACGCTGTGAAACTCACGTTTGTCGTCCAAAAGCTCTCGCTGCACGACGTCTGTAAACCTCTTGACACTTTCGTTGTCATCTGGCAAATGGAACAGGATGAGAAAAGGTAGACCTTCTTCCGTGAGCTCCTCCGCGTTCTCGAAAGTGATCTCACGCACCAAAGGAGTGCACTTGTCACTTGCCCAGATGTTGATCTCGTCGTAACTGAAATATAGGTATGGATGAGCGTGTAAAGTGAACTGTGCCCCAAGAGGAGCATGCTTGCATACTTATGCAAGTTTCCGGTAAATGTCTCATCTTCCTCGTTCGAAGTGGCTTTGTTGGGCCTGAAAGCCACGATAGATTGGCCAGGGGGGTGCATTCGACTGGCAACCTAATGAAAAAATGAAAATTCAATACGCTTGCTGTTTCATCTCCCATTGCTTTACAATGCAGTCCAGTGTGCACTTTTTTGGCCACGAGAATAATCAACACTTACTCCTCCAAAACCTGCATGAAAAACGCAATCATCCTTCAGGTTCGATGCGATCCTCCTGAAGTTTTCGAACTCGGGTGACTCCTTTTTTTCAAAGTAGCCAATAAGATGTCTTTTCTTTCCCTAAAACATGACGGTCAAATATAACGTACATAATATTTCTAAAACCAAGCCTCCTCACATCTAGGTTGGTCAGTTCGCTCAGGTCAGAGTACTCGGTGATATGATCGGTGGTCTGATCCTTGATGAACTGTATGAAGGCATCTACGTCCCTCTTGCCGCGGTACTCACGCTTGGCCACAATGCCGTTCCGCACGTACTTAAGAGTAGGGTACTTGGTGATGTGGAAGCGAGTGCCCAGGTTACCTTGAAAAGTATATTGTTCATAGAAATCAGCAGCATCTCCCTGCATGTTGTCCCACACGACAATTTGTCACTACGATTGCTCATATCCCTTTACAAACTTCACAGCACTTCCAGATAAAGACGCTGTCACATCTGGATCGCACAAGTGCACCCTGCTAAACTAAAACGACTGAAGCGGCATAACTAACATGGTCACGGTGAGGGTCTGCTACGTTACTACCTCCTCCAGGAGTTTTGTCGTCTCCTCCGTGTGCCCTTCCTTTGCACATTAGTGCTACAAAAAAGTATAGCAGAAACTGTGACATGGTCGAGAAGGAGGCGCATTCCTTCAAAGATGGGAGGCCAACCCAGCATCACAGCAGTTCAATTTTCTTACTCTCTTTGTCGCAGTCGATTTTCCCGACCACCACCTTTCCCAGTCCTTGGAACTCCTCCTGCGCCTTCTCCGCCGTCTTATCCCACTCGGGCGCCAGAAGATTGCTGAAGCGGCACCAATCGGCGTAGAAGTTGATGAACACGAACTCGTTCTCGGCTGAAGAGGAGGTGACGGGGTTAAACACAAATGAGTACAGAGTGAGTTACAGCGGATTGAAGTAGCCACTAACCGAGTACTTGATCAACGTTGCCCGAGTTGAGGACGACAGCACCGCTGTCCGTAGGCCGATAAAGCAGAGTGGATAACTAACAGACGAAAGTGTAAAAAGTTGAATGAAGCCATACACGATGAAATACTTGGAACTTACAGACCACTTGACACACATTGAGAGAGGAGACGTCTCTACTTACGGTGAAGATGAAGCCCCAGAGTCGTCTCCAGCCAGGGTTCCTCCGGGTTGACATCTTGGGAATGAAGATCACGAGAGAGATCAGATGACGTTCAGACGGACGTTCCGAGAGTTTCCAAATTTGGCCACCGAATCTTGCCGTCCCTCTGGTCCTTCACGGGGTCGTCGTGTGCTGACGGATGTGTCGGACAAGGAGAGCTGCGGCGACGAGGGCAAAAAGAGCAAAGTAAGCAGTGGCGGTGGCGCTCGCTGTCGGGAAGGAAGAGGAGCTGGACCCCGGAGAGCTAAGAGAGCCTTTCTCGACAACTTTTCGGCCTTCTCCTTTTTCTCCTTCCAGTTCAGCTGCCTCACTCGACCGCTCTTCCTCCCTTCCTCTCCTCGTCCACTGGACGGCCGACGCCTTGTTGACAGCAGCAGCCAGGGCAGCCGCCGGGACGTAGGCCGGGCCGAACCACAGATTCCTCCTGCCCATCAGCGTATAGGTCTCACAGTTCCGATTTGTCATCTAATAAAGGACTGTCGCAAATAATGGCAATTTTCCTCTCATGCATTTGGCTCCTGGTAAATGCTCTCTAGCCTGCGTGTGGCCATGTCAACCTCCTCTCTCATGCAGTTGAGAAACAGACTGACAATCATAAGCACCTGGTAGTCTATGGCACGTCGAGTGTCAGTGCGCACGCAACAAACCTACCGCAACAAACCCATCTCCGCTACTTGCCGAATGTACGTACGCTCCTGTCCAAGACCATCAGCACTAAGATCCACACGACAAAGCTTGGAGGTCATCTCGAGCCTCGGTAGAGAATAGTGATCATGACATTTCATTGATGACAATTGACCGGTCATTGTTGATGGGTCACTGCTCTTGATAACGGCGGCGTCAACGGCGACGCCAACCAAACACGTTCAGCCACTCAGCGGCAGCCACACTGTCGTGCTTATTTGTCCCCCTTTCTCCCTGCTGCAGTTGCACAAAGAGGCCCCCTCGTGCAATAACTGAACATTAAAGTGACGCAGCTGTTGACATGAATGAGTGTCCACTCGCAGGCGTCAATATAGTTCCAATCATAGCCTTACCATATTAGGGGCAGAGCTTCAGTATGACCAGTCATCTACCACATTCCTGATCTAAACAATAAGCCTTTTCCGGCCTATGGCAACATCACCACCAATGCCGTCAACGCACGTAGTTCAACAAGGTGACCCGTAGGATCAACAAGTAAAGTCACGTTGCGGTAGAAAGCAACTTGGGCAACAAAAGCTCGTTGAACTTTCTTTACGGGGCGATGAAACAATGATTTCACCTACAGTCCTTGCCAAAGTAATTTTCATGGTGCAAAATCAGCTATGCACACAGCAGGGCCAACTTCTACTGCAAGGAGGGCACCTCAGATGGTCTGTTGAAGAAGTGAGACGCATGATTGAGTATAGAAGTTCAATGTTTTGACTGTCCATTTTAAAAACTAAGTGCTCAAAAGACTACCAGCTGGAGAGGACACGCCAGAAAGACTGGAATTTTATCTTCTCGAGCGAGTAGAAGTTGCTGAAATTGGCTGAAAAATTTCTTGGGTGCTCCTGCTTCCAGTATTGTGTCTAAAGCATCCAGTGAAGCTCTCCCTGCAGAAACTACTTCTGGCAAAGACTGTGCAAGTGAAATGTACGAGTGAAATGGGCTCCTTACGCCGTACTGACAGCTTTTGAGATGGGATCTTAAAGTAGAATTGATCACCCAGACTGTGCTTGAGAAGATGCATCCTCTTGAACTTCCTGGTGACTGCTCCTCTTGGTGCCAGAGCACTCAAATTGCAGCAACCCCTAGAGGGCGCCATGCCAAAATGCACTGTTTCCTCCCCTTTTCAGTGGTTTTTCCGTGATGAAAATGACTGAAACTTTCTGGGGATGTCATCACACACCCACCAGTGCCACATGCCAAAAACAGCACCCTCCGACCCGTCATTGGACATGCGACTCGCCAATAACCCCACGTTCGTGGACAGAGGCACCATGACAATCAAACAGCAAGCGCATGCGCTCGGCAGCAGCGGGAGCAGCCTGCAAAAGTGACAGGCGACGCAGGCGGACAGAGCTTACTCTGCGGCCACTGCTACTGCCGTGAGTCTGTTTCTCCTAGTTTGACTGCGATCATGCTCTTGTACATGAACATGACACTTTTGGCATGTAGCGTGGCTGGGGATGGTCCAGTGGGTGCCATCTTGGGTATGAGGCACAGAAGGGTGTACGGCGACACCCCCAGAAAATTTCAGTCACTTTCAGCACGGAAAAGTCACTGAAAAGGGGGAAAACAGTGCATTTTGGCATGGCGCCCTCTAGGAGTTAATACATTTTGAGCGCTTAAGCACCAAAATGGGCCATCACCAAGAAGCTCAAAAGGCTGCATCTTTCCACATTCCAGAAGATTCCAGACCAAGCCCTTGGTGTAAGAAACGTCAGTGGGGTAAAACGGGTTCCCCATTAGGCACTGACAGCTTTTGGGGCGGAATCTTCATGTGGAATTGGTCATCCAGACAGTGCTTGACAAGATGCGGTATCTTTAGCAACTTTTGACTCAAGTTCAAAATGCGGCTACCCTAAAACAGCGCCTCACTGACAGGCCGCAACAGCACTGAGGGTGGAAAAACTAATGACACATGTCAGCACTTTAAAATGCGCTAGGAAGGTTTAAAATGCCCACAATGGAGGAGTGTTAGTCTTCCACAAGTCATATAGACTGTTATTCACCTTTAGAGCTATTCACATCTGACACTGAGGATGTACATTCGTCATCATAGTCACAATACTCCTCCTGCGGGTTGTTAATCTCCTCAACATGTTCATCATGAAAAACTGTATCAATTATTCCTGACATGTCATGCCTTGTTTTGATGGCTTCTTGTCTCCAGAACTTGTGTAAATCACGACTCATTCACAATAGTGGAAATGTTTGGTGGGATTGAACTATGTTTGATGGGTCAGAAAATTGTTTTGTTTCCTAGTGCCTGATAGCATCCTTCATTTGGCAATGGTAAAGGCATGGCTGGATCATCTCCTTCGAAACAAAAACATACCTCTTCCCCCTCAGAGCTGCCGCAGACTGAAATGCATGATATTCCATCCTTTTCAGTGTTTTTTTTCAATGAAAGCGGTTGAAACTTTCTGGGGTCCTGCCACACACCCTGAACCAATGACTAGTTGCTGTACTTTAATTTAATCCATCTTATCTATGTTGTGTAAAATTGTACTAAAGAAATTATCTTCCGTTTGTGAGAAGACGTCGATGGTGTGTAGAAAACCCTTCAACCATGATAACTTTGTCTCAGACAAAGACATGTACCAGGTTCAAAGATGACTTAGAGGGTCTGATTGGAATTCTTTTAAGACTAGTTAATGACTTGAGACCAACACAGAGGTTTTAGTAGTGACACATTTTTCTATTTGTCTTTTTTTCTACTTGGAAGGGAATGCACGAGATATCTCACCATAACAGAGGAGTTTGATCAGCAATTTGTGCCTGGCCTTCTGCCCTGAAGGGGAGCGGATTCCTCCAGTTCAGTCAGCAACAGAGCAGGGAGAAAAGTGTTGAGATAGGAAAGGGAGCCTGAAGAATGGCTTGGCTGGCCTATACCATGATCCAGAGAAAGACCAAGGGAGCAGGCAGGGCCCTGAGCAGGGTGGAGTCCTGGGGAAGAGCCAAGGACGAGGAAGATCAAGAGCAAGCTAAAGGGAGGTGGCCCTCCAAGCCTGAGCCGATGAGTGAGGATTTAGAGGCAAAATTCTCCCCTTTTTATACTCCATTTTCCTAAATTGGGGAAGTGCTGACTCTCATGCAGCTTAAGTTTCCCTCCCTTCCTAATGTCACTTCCTGTCATCCTTACTGCAGACCAGCTGCAGGCCTCCTTACCTCTCTGCTGTAGATTTTTCCCTCCACAACAAAGACTCATAAAGGGACAACAAACGCCAGGGGCAGGACCATTGAGCTCCTAAAAAGATAGAGGTAACAAAGGCAAGAAGTAAACAAAACTTGACAGCTGACAAATGGGCAGCCAACTGTTGACACAGTGAAACGAAACCTATACAATCACAGTAGAAAAAGAGAATGCATAACTTGATATTTTGTCTGTCTCATCATCAAGGTCATGCAGAATATTAACTGAATGGGATTTAATCTTACTGACATTAACCCACTGGCTTCATGTTTTGGCTGGCACTGTAGCAGTCCACAACTGCACAAGTGGGCATTTTTGCTTACTCTTGGCACTCCCTGGTGTTGCTGAAATTAAGTCATTTCAACCGTTCAATTGAAGGATATTGTCTTGAACCAGATTATTTCTAAAGTGTACTGTAGTGAAAACTGATTGCTTGTGTCAACAGTTGGCTACACATGTTTCAGCTGCTGAGTTTTCAGCTAAGCTTCCCTACACCGGCTGGGGCCGAATTGGCATGCTCCGTCTATCTCTTACGATGTCGATGGGCAGGACACAGAAAAAGGACGCAAAAAAGACGATCTACCTCGCTAGGGAAGTAAAACTTAACCACATCCTCTGTTTAAAAACCTTCTTCATACTTCTCGTATTTCAAGCTCATTCAGCATTTTTTCACGCTCTGACTCAGGTTTTCGCAGTTGCAATAACACTAGTCGCACGAACAAATGACTTTCTTTAGGTGCAGTGCCTCATAGAAACTGTCATGGATTTGTTCACGCACACCAGTGCCCTGCGCCAGATATGGCATCCTCGAAAACTCATTTTCCAGCACAAAAGCATTACCACAGTCAAATGACAAGATCCTCAGCAGCGGCAGTAGCGGCAGCAGGGACAGCGACAACTTCGAAATTCCAGCTATTGGGGATCTTGTGTCGAGATGAACCATCAAGGTCTCAGATATATCTCACGTTGATGCGCTTGAATTGGGTCGAACAGGTCAAAACCTGCCTAAAATGAGTAATTTTAGGATATTGACCTTACTACAGTTTAGAACAATCAGGACAGAGCTGTAGTGTATGACGTGGACACAGGGATGACTGGCAGCTTTGGCATTGATACAAGTTGCTTGGAATTTTGCCTTTTGCTTGTTTTGCTCCTTGAGTACCTGCTGCTTCAGGAAGACAAAAATTGCACTGCCTGGAAGTAGCTCCCTTTGGTGGGAATCTTGGAGGCACTTGTGGAACATCTCTTTGGGGCAGTCTTCCTAGAGTCAGGTTCATTTTGGTTTGAATTCTAAGAGGCAAACCATCTAGTCATCAGCAATCAATGTGTGGAGTGATCAGTTGCATTGAGAGATTCCATCCAAAGTCAAATGAGCTGGTATTGCGTGGATCATTTCTCAGATTCATGGAGAGGATAGTTTGACTATTGATGCGAGCAACATCTATGTGCAAAAGCATTCTTTGCCCAGTTGTGGCTCTTGGACTTGGTGGTGAGGGTGGCCATCCTCTGGTTCACCACATCCGTCTCTCCTTTGCTGAAGTCACAAAATGTGTAAATTCCAGGCTTTGACTTGATCATCTTTGGCTGTACCCAGGAGAGGGGGGACGGAGCAGAGGACCAGAACATTTCTCATTCCAGGAGACTTTGTCTTCACCACATAGCTCTTGAGTACCAGGTTTGGGTTGCTCTGTTTGCAGAATACCTTGTATGAGCGCTCATCTCAGTTCTGGACTGTCTTGATTCCTGGGGGAATCCCTCATCGCTTGGCTTGCATTGTGCCCACCATTGTTATGTTCTGTTTCAGCAACCATTTGCACAACTCAATGGATGTGTAGTACCGGTCCAGTTAGATTGCGACCCTTTATGTCGACAGCTCTTTGGAGCTTTTTGACAAGGTACTGAACTGATTCTAGGACTGTTGCTTGGCAGTATGGGCCATCCCCAGCTGGAGGCTTTCCAGTATACAGCATCATTGTGAAGGTGAATGGATACCTGACTGCATTGATGGATTTGAACAGAAGTCCATAACAAGCTGGTTTGTTATTGTTATTTACCTTCAGCCCAGATCAAGTCCGACTGGCATAAAGTGTCTCATCCAAAGCTAATTACTCCTCTGGAATCAAAACCTTGGAACAATTTTGGTTCACATCTTCAAAGACCTGACGAAGTGCAGCAAAGCGATCAACATGATAGTGTTCTGAACAAGTGCTCTGATCATCAAAACCAAGTTTGCTCATGAGAAAGTAGTATCTGTCTCGACTCATTGTTGCACGAAAAATTGGATGACCTATCTTGTCTTGAAACAGACGTTGCACATCCTGCAAGTTATGTTGGAGGAGTCCACAAGCAAACATCAACCCAAGAAGTGTTTTCACCTCAATGGCATCTGTGTTGTGCATGTGGGTTACCTTGTCTGACACAACTTTGTGTCACCATCATTGTTCCAAAAGTCAGCAATTCTCTTGTTTGTATGGACAACCAGTTTGTTGATGATTGAGTGAATCAATGAAGAGGTTGAAGGCCTCAACTTCTATTTTTACCTGTCCTGCAATATTCCTCACACTTGCTGTATTCCGAATAACATTGTGGCATTGCTGTCTCCCAGTTTTGTGAGGCTTTTTGTCCACCCATGTAATTATTCTACCAGGATCTCCATGTGTGGCCTTTGAAAGCTCGACCAGAAAGAGTTCAGTCAAGGCAGTTGGGAGAAGAAATGGATGATAACTTGATGGGTCCAAAGCACCATCAAGGGAATCAATGAGTCTTTGGGGGGCTCTATGGCCTTGCTGTCTTCGTGGTGGCTCTGCAGGTGCATCAGGATCCTCTGATTCACTGTCAGATGGCACAAAATTGGCACTTGCTTGACCTTCTGATGGGTCATAGAGTTCATCATGATCATCATCCTCACTGTCAGAATCATCCTGGGTAAGCTGCTGAGTGCATCTCAAACAACTTGATTTTGCCATTTCTCAATGAAAACCTCAGGTTTCGACTCTGTGGCTGACAGAACTGGCTTTGAATGACACAGACTTCATGTGCCTCAATCAAAAATTAGACATATAGAGCACAGCTGCTGCATACAAGCACAGGATCACGAACCAACAGCCCTACTTGGGGGTGAGATGAAACATGCGTGCATGTCCTGTTTCTTTTCTCCCCAAAGAGATCAGAGACATACACTTCTGTGCAAAAGTATTTGAACACCCATAAGAGAGCCAAAAGTAGTCTGAAACAGTGCTGTTTTTAAGCAAATTTTCAAAATTTTTCCTAAACTGAAGAGAGGGGACCCCCTCTCCACACCTCCCCCCCCCCCCGGGCAGCTTTGCTGCT
>JAAUXU010051285.1_pt1 | contig 25178 bp, 22 predicted proteins | sample 7278151 | NCBI WGS metagenome assembly JAAUXU01 (sample SAMN14350113, study PRJNA611818) | marine sediment metagenome | isolation source: surface marine sediment (1.8m) | place: French Polynesia: Moorea | collected 2018-08 | reverse complement strand
CCTTGAGTCCCACATGTCCAGTACTGTTCCTCCCAGGGCCAAAAGGAGAAACATAGAGACCAACGATCTGTTGGCATTAATGAAAAAGTTAACAGCGGACCATATTTACTCAATCCCGGAAGATTGTTAGAGGTTGGAAGATCATCTTTCTTAGAGTCACAGGGAGAACTTGAAGCTTTGAGGTTGTTATGTAATATGTCCGGACCCCTCACACCAGGGTTGGGACATTATTTTTCGATTCCTCTAGGAGATAGCGAATCTTTTTGGAGTAGCGGATTATGAGAGAAGATATGGAACGCAATAGCAGGCACTCAGATTCATCTCACGCATGTACGTACATGAACAAGATGTCCAGGTAGTCCAGCTTGACCGTGTCCGCGTCCGACTCTCCTGAGAAGAGAACAGTCGCGACGAATCTCTTACCGAGAAATCCCACCTCCCCGAGTCTGTGGTTAATGGCTTTGTTGACCTCTCGTTTGCTGCAGGAGCTGGGAGAGCAGAGGCCGAGTCGGAGTGCAGGCACGTCCAGCTTGCCCTATTGGATAGTCATGAACTTTCCTCTAGTGATATCGAACTGCTAGTACAACTCGATATTCACCCTTAAATGAAGACCTGGTATGGGTGGGATGGAGATCAAGCCGTTAAGTGGCTCAACAATAAAAGTGTGATTGTCGTCCATTAGCGTTGAAGGCAGGAGATCCAACAGATCGACCTTGTAGACCATGGCCTGCATGTAGCGACCCCTGCAAAAGGAATCACCAAATTCATATGATGCTCTGTGCAGTACTTGATCCCTTACATGAAAGGTTGGAGCTGTTGCTGACCCTCCACCAAGTAGACGTTCTCAGCTCTGAGGTCCAGGCACTCGAAGAAGCTCCCAATCACGTCAGTGTTGCCTTCCAAATAGCCCTCAGGGATGTGACCGGTCGAATCATACACTACATTTAAAATGTGTATGGGATGCGAATCATTTTCCTGCAGTTAGGTTTGGGCCACGAATAGGTCATTCTGTCCCACGAATTCACACTTGATAGTTGCATTAGACAACTGGAATCTTCAAGAACAGCATCAAGACAAAAAAGAACAGTCAGCTTTTGTCGCCAAGCCCAAATTCATCATCACCCAGGCCTCGCACGGTGCGTTTTATATAGCTAAACAATTACTATGCACGCCTTGAAGGGCCTCTCAAAACAATGCGCCTGGTTTACTCTTGACAAGAACAGTATGTGCAGCAAGTACGGGCTCTGGACTGAACTCGACGAAGTTTCACTTGCAAAATACAAGTAAACAAAACTATGTATCATTACAAGCACCTTAAAAGGACTGTCTGAGACTCATCTGTGGGGTGCTGACACGGCGTTTTCACAGCAAGTGCCGGCAGATCAAAGAATGACAATCAAATTGAGGTAAAAGTATATATTCAAAACTAACTATTAACTAAGTATTGTTTATCTTAACATGCCAGTGCCACTGCTTCATTTTTCAGAGGTCATTTCATTTGGGTATTAACTGGACGATGATCAGCACATGAGCAACTGATACTGAGCTCTGCGCAGACCTGATGCACCTTCTTTTTTACCGTTGGTTAGCATATGCAAAAATTATTTTAAAGAGGAAAACTGGAAAATCCTGAAAAAATTGGCAAAATGACTTTTTTTCCCTGAAATCACTCTTTTTCTCTCATTTGCGCTCACCAATGATAATGAAAATATCGTATGTGAGGGTAGATCTCTTCAGAAAAGTGACCCGACAATCATTGGGTTTTTAGCTGTTTTGACTCCTTGGACTTTTGGATAAAAAAAGTGAAATCCCTTGAAAATATCGGATCACATTTCTGGAGTGATCTATTCCTGTATAGGTCGTTATTCTTCGCCGTTGGCGAGTACAACTATAAAACAATGAATTCAAAGGCGAAAGCCGAATGTGAAAAGGGAATTTCCCTTTTGTTACTGCATAAGGTTGGCGTCACACGATTTCGCTACGATTTCGGGAAAGATACCTTGACCTTCAGCGCAAGTCTACATAAAAGCAACGCAGTCTCTCGCAAAATCGCATGGGAAATTCGCCTTGTGATGCGGGCCTAAGGAAACGACTCCTAGCTGAGAAGATGGAATTTTTTTTTCACGACGTGACGGAATATTTTCTAGCCATGCTGAGCAAAGTTACCGAGCTGCTCTCGTGGCTTGACTCTCATGCTTGAGACAAATAACCAGCCACCCTCATTTACGTACACCTGGTGGCAACTTCCCTCTATAGTATAAATTATACACTTACTTAAGCCTGTAGCCATGGCCAGATTTCTGTGACCGCAAAAACAAGGAAAACGTTCTATCCCTGGTTGAAGGTACTGTAAAAAGGTAAAAAGGTCGATGTGTTGTAGTCACACTAATCACTGCGTTGCGTTGCACAGTGACGTCAGGGGCTGCTCAGGGGGACATAAAGACTTTATTCAGTACAATTGCAGAAGCAACCAAAACTACTCTTCTGGCTCGTGATTGCTGCCAACGGCCGTCTTAGGAACCCGTGCGAAGTGCCAAGAAAACTTTATTTATTTTTAAAAAAAGAAACCCTGAATGAACAGCTGAAACATCGTGCCGTGGCCTATGCTAATGTCTCGTGAATCTTCTCTCTAGCCACAGACGTTTCCAAACTATGACGACTTAACCTTATGAAAACTTTTGAAATACTCCATATAGAGTGATGTTTTTTTATCCCTCGGGCTTCGGCCTCGGGATAAAAAAAGGATCTTCAAAATGTCGAGTCGCTTTTCTGAAGCGATTTACCCCAATATAAGTAGTTAATCTGGCAACCTCGTTAAAGTAGAGCGCGGGACACTGAAACCTTGATGCATGTTTTTGCCGTTTACAAAGGACTGAAGTTTGTTGCCAAAACTTAGTTAGGATCTGCATTCAACACCCAATTTCTGATCCATTGATGCTGAAACCTCAAAAAGATCTTGTGTGCCCGTGTCAGTTATCGCCCTGTAAGCTGTTAAGCTCCACAAAACGCACCCTTTATGTGGCATACCAGGGGGTTGTCGAATGAGCCAAAATAAATCGTACCGTTCTTAAACCGTCGTGCAAGTAAACCGTTCCTTAGCTGCACTCACTTCGTAGAGCCCACGTGTCTGACGAATTAAGCCCACCCAACAGAAAGAGTCTGTTGACTCTTTCCTGGAAAGCCACCAGATGGTTGAAGCACACCTCGTTCACGCCCTCGAGGGGCTTATCGGGGAGAGGTCGAGCGATCGCATCTCGCACCACCTCGATCTCCTTGGCAGAAAATCCAATGCCAGGTGCCAATCCCTGCCCTTGACATGACTCGGGTTGAGCGATGGACGTAAGTATGAAGAATATGGCGCAAAAGGAGCCTCTCATCATCTCACGTTCAGAGCTGGAATGTGAACTGAGTAGAGAAGCTTCGACGTTTAAATCTTGTTTCGCCCGTAAAACGACAGAGTGCAACAGGAACACCCATAGAAAACTTCTTATTTACGATAGCATTTAATAACTGCAGCTACGAACGATTCAGCCGTGACTTTGTGCCAAACTCAAGTGACGTCACCTCGTACGTGAGGTGAAGATCTTTAACTTCTGGACTCCATTTCTTGGGTTAATTGTGGGCGCGTTATGAGGTCACCTTGTCCCTTTCTCCTACAGAAAAGATGTGGCTGCCTCTATTAACAAGGCCCACGGGGTCAGTGTGGATATCTTCTTGTAACGGTGCCAACTGTGCCAAACAGAAGGTCCAGTCAATGGACTTAGCAGTTTGATTTGAAGAGAATCTACTGCTATGTACCAGTTGGCGCCCCAAAAAGGTTATATGGTTTTCTCTCTTACCCTACGTCGAGTTGTTATCACGGAATATTAGTACGTTCTTCTGCAATAAAAAGCAACTTTACACTGCTGCGAACGATGTCATGTCAAAGGAGCAGAGTTTTATTAATGCATATTTATTGCTGCAAAGGCAGAAAGTTGCCTCCAAATTGCACAAGAATGCAGAAAATTCTAGTTGCTTCTTTTTCTGTGCTGACCTCAGCATCTTCGGTGATGTCTTCACCTCCACTGTTCTTTATGGTGCTTAAAGCAACTGCTTTATGGTGCTTAAAGTAAAACAACTGAATTGCCAGAGAGGGCAGGAGGAAAAGCAAGTAGGAATGGAGCTATGACTTTTTCCTGTGAAAATATTACGCCATCATTGAAATTCAAGTATATTTAATTCATTCATAACTCACTCAGAAAGTTTGTTAATGAAGTTTGTAGTTTTGGTTCAGGATTCATGAAATGTAGAAAGTGGCCCTTGTGAAATGAGCTACTCATGACTAGGCACTGACCATAAAATGCATAAAAATATAACTTTTCGGGCGCCAACCGTTTTGTGTGTCACCCAGTGAGGCCTCCGGGCTCAATGCTATCTATCCATCCACAACATACTGTGTGGCTCAACACACACCTTTCCTGAACTACACTTGAAGATTCTGGTAGGTGCTTAGAGGATGTTTAGCGCCACGCTGTACTTGTCAAACAACTCCGATAACACGCATAGCCGTTCCCTCTGCTATAATAACAGTCCTTGTTATATCGAGTGCTTGTATACGCTAATGACGCATCGTTGAAAACATGACTACCTCACTTGGGCTTGTGCAATTAGTACAACACTTGAGTACGAAATGGCTAACGAATGAGTCATGCATATCTTTGCGCATGCTTCACACGCCTGTCTTAGAACGGGAAGTGGGATCAAATCACCAATTGCACGACATTCAAGATCTTTGTCAGCATAGAGGCCTGCTACGGAACAGTAGTCTCTGAAGAAGGACGTTACAGAACAGACGATATTTAGCGCCTTCAGGTTGTAGCGGTTTCGCACCTAACCCATTCAGCGTTAACACGAAAACAAAACTAATGAAGCATCAAAAGATGGACCTAAGTTTCGTTTCTGTGCTGCAGAGCTAAACCAGCACAGTTCTATAGTACCGTTCTGCGTTTGCCCTCTGTTGAAGCAACGTTACCCTTCACTGATTGCCACATACGTACGTTGATAGTCAGCAACGTTGCTATACTTGCGTATTTAGAGGAAGGCTGCACCCTAAATAAGCAGGGGGGTTGCCGATTACAAACACAGAAGAGTCATAAGTGGGACCTCGCATTACACTGAGGCACAAAGATTCTTCCGACTTCGGACTATATCAATCAAGTGGGTACTATTGTAAATTTTGAATATACTGTTCAAACATGAAACCAGGTCTGTCGAGACAGAACACAGCATGAGCCAAAAATGATGCAACCTGCTATTGTGCTGACGTTCTCCAATGAAAGTTGAACCAGAGTCTAGGTGACATTGGTCAATGAGCCCGCTCTTCTTTGAAGTACTATGTGGTACAGTCCGTGTCTGGCAAGAAAAGGGCAGAGTTTTTAGTGAACCACCTTCAAATCCTAGCCTTACTCACTGTACATTGCATCCACCCTGCACAGGCTGGTGTTCCTGCCCAGCGCAGTAGAGTGGAGCATGTTTTTGTCCTTCCACACTACGTTCTCATGTACATGGTGTTCTATCACTTCGTAGAGACCCCGTCATGGCTCCCGTGCTGCTCCCCTCGGCCTCCGATGGCATCTCGGTGTCGGTGACCAACAAGACCGTGGACAACTCGACCGCGCTGGTGCTGACGATCGGGGAGAACTTCATCACACAATGGTGAGTGTCGTGTCTACCAATCGCCACATCACATGTATACCTTATAAACGTCCGTACATCCAAGTATTGGCAACTGAAGCCCTCAAAGTTAAGGCGCCCTGCCGTAAATATCAATTACCCCGCAGAACAGCCGGAAGTCGCCGCCGCCGACAAATTGGCCAACTTGAGTTGCGACGCTTGACAAACTTTCCGTGTGTTTCTTTGCCTACGTGTTTCTTCACATTCTGCGGCTTCAGAGGAGACGCTAGATAGCAACTTTTGCAGCCTGACGGATGTTGTAGCACATACGGATGTCGGCATATTTGCAGTCAAGCCACTTTGCGTCACAAAGCACAGATCTGACCGACTGCAAGAAGTGAGGGAAGAAAGTTTACGCTAGGCTTGTCAAGTGGTCTTCTTGTGGTACCCAGAGACGCCCGCAAAAACAGGGAAACTGCAGCCTCTTCACACGTAAAAAGACGTTACAGGACTGCACGAACAGCCCGCAGTACAGTGTGGACCGAGATGTGCAACTAGTCATGTGCGGTGCAGTGCGACTGCGCCGTTGACTGACACCGACACGACCTGAATAAAGACGGGATGAACTGGGTTGGCTATCATTGAGTGTGTCGTTGCCATTTTCAAATTGCCCCTCAGAGAGACTCTTCTCATCATCAGGGAACATTCATTCTGATAATAGTTATGATATAATATTCAGATAGACTTCGAAGCCACCAACATCTGGACTTGGTTCACAAGTAAAACATGACCAAGGTACAAAACTGGTCTAAGGAGCAGGTACAGGAAGTAAATGCGGCTCTTTTCTGCATCTGGTTGTGGCACCTTTTGAGGAAATGACCGATAACTGAATGAACGGAACCGTAATAGCCGAACCGGGAGTTCACCGGGAGTCAATCGACCGGGGATCACCCAAGGATGCCTGACAGACTGATTGTCCCGCTGCGAGAGATTTCTGTTTATTTACTACAGAACTCCTGTCTCCTCTTGCCATCCAGTAGTTGGTATCAATATTCCTGAATGACCCTCAGTTCTACTGCACAGAAAAGTACTTTCTAAAAAATCTGTCTCTCCAAGGCAGAGGCAGAAGGAAGATCAAAAATTTCATTTTTGTACCCGTCGATCAAACCGAGGCACAGTGAGATGCAGATGAGACCAGTCCGACGGCAGCATGAACGCCAAGGGGCAAGTCCCGGACTACATAAGCGCCATCATCAGATCATTCTGGAGGTTAAAAATAAAGATTTCTGGAGTTGGGAAGTGAAGACGTGGAAAAATCCACTCCGACCTACTCATCCACTTGCTCCCGCTGTTGTCGTCATTCTTCTCTGTTGACGATACCTCGACCTGAGACGGCGACGCCGCCGTCAGCCCCTCGTCCATCGAGATTGCGACGTGAAACTTCTCTCGGAGGCAAGCTGCAAATACCAACACCAAAAAGATTCATACCGATTTGCAATGCAAAATTGTCAAAAGAGGCACGACTAGAGAGAAAGAAGAAGAAAAAAGAGATGAGAATTTTCGCAAGTCTCCTTTCGGTGTCAGACTGCAATTCATGTAAGTGCCATGCTATATAGCTATAAAACGTTATACATTTTCGCCCTCGACACATGCGCCCATCTGACTGTAAAAAGGTACCAAGCACTCGAGGGCGGGTGTGTGCAGATTTTCACATAACATGTACAGTGCACGTGCTTACAATATGAACATCGCTGCCCCCCCAAAGGCCATGTGTAAGCTTGAGGGGTCCGGTGTAGATAGTGGTCACATTCAGAAACATTCTCTTCTGTTCCGTACAGGCGACAACATTGATTTGCGCCATACCCAACTAATTGCTCTTAATACGTTTTTTGCAGAGGGCGGTACTGTTCACATTATAAGCATGCACACTGTATGCCCCTAATTACAGGGCCCGCTCACGTTAAATGGAAAATGATGCCTAATTAAGTATTGTACATAGCCAGGTGTGCTTTGAATGTGCTTATTACTTGTTAGACGTCCGGAATGGTATGGCTTGATGAGGGATTGCATTTAGCGGGGCTCTCGGACCACTCAGGCACTCAATGATGTGGAGTACAACGAAAAGGAACGAATGCCACATTGTTTCAGTTGACCAAAACTTGTTTCCAGTTAATAGATCCAGGAATATGAAAGATGTTTTGCATTAAACTTTGCATCTTATAGTCCATGATGATATCTTTTATGGACAATCTCCGGTACTGGGAGCGGAAACGTTCTGGTCTCTCTGCAGTGCAAAAGCAAGTCACAAAAGTCACCATTGTCTTGTCCTTACCTATGAAGGCTGAAATAGATGCTGCATTCTACAAACAGTACTTTATGAACCTAGCACGTTGTCAAAGAATGGAGGACAATTTCGCGCAAAGCTGCTGGCAGACAAATCGATGTCTGAATGTCTTGGAACTGTCGTATGTAACTAGGTAGCTGTCTACTCTTATGCCAAGAGTCACCTCTATCGCGTCGATCCGCCCTCCTCTCCTCCGTGGAGACGGAGCCTTAGCCGTCGCACGCGGTGGCGCAGTGCATCAGCAGGAGTCTCCTTCTCAACTGCTGCCAGTCGTCGCCTTTGGGGGTCTCCGGGGGGGGGGGGGCAGTAGCTGCTGACGCAGGAGACGCAGCTCGCCATTGGACTTGGAGCTGAGGCACATGGGAAGGGACATCTCAGTCATGTTGAAAGACCAACGAGAGACGGTTGGTTGGATCGGTGCTGATTTACCCGGACGTGACCATTTTACCTCAACCCATTCCCCCCCTCCCCCCCCCCCAGGTTCAACAAAGATGGGTTTACCACGTAGGCGCGGTCCAAGGTGGGCAAAGGCAACAAGTTTTTTCTTTCTCTCGCTGTCGTCAAACTGATGTGAAGCAGCACAATGCAGAGCTGACGTGTACGTAGCACCTTGTGTGGTACCTCATGGAGTCAGCATGAGACTCGCCGAGACAGGCATTTTCGTCCCTGGCCTTTGCTGAGGATCATTTTCCTATCTGGTTATCCTGAAAACTTTCCAACTATTTCTGCGGTGGTTATGACGATGCATCAAGGAAATGGACTTTCTCTCCATTCAGTTTGGATCGGAAAGTTATTCTCGACACGTTAGAACACTGATATAAAAACAAAGTTCGTACAAAAAGTTCCCGATGCGGGAGGTATTCTTTTTACTACACACTTCGTGTGCGTGACGGATGATTACTTTCCGCAATCCATAAGGTCTGGGCGCAATCCAAGCATCGTGCCATGTAGAATGCGGTCGAACCAAGTGTTAGCCTAACTAAATTCTCTTGATAGAAGTAAAAGAGTAGTTGGGACCCCTTTCCGCCACTGTCCATTGCTCTACTTACGCGTAAAGCTGAACCTCCACGCAACGATTTTCATCCAACTTTTGGTTCAGCATCCAGCAGATAGTTTGATGCCAGCACGATTTGTTGGATGTTGAACCAAAAGTTGGATGGAAGTCGATGTACATAGACGGGAGCCTTTTTTTTAGGTTAGCAGGGGAGGGCATTGTTGCATCTTGCACTAGATACGCGGCTGCATTTGGAGATTTGAGGGCCCCAAATCATGCAGACCTGGTGATCCGGCTAGAGAGGAGGTTGACGAGATTCATGGGGTCTGGGATCCGGCACGAGTACGTACCAGACAAGCTGGGTCAAAACTTTAAACGTTCCGTCAATATTAATAATACTCTGGCCTCAACCAGATCTGACAGACCACTGCTATTTCAGAACATCTGTACATGCAGTGCGTATCAAAGGTGGTGTCCGCTGGGTGCGAGTGAATAGGTATAGTATGTTTTGCACGCCTTAAAAATGGAATCTAGAGTAATCGTCCCAGTTTGAGCTGAAGAAAATCAACTTCAATCGTGTTCCTGAGCACAAGACACAATTATGATGAAACTGCTTGCAGCGGCGCACTTCTGATGCATGTTAGCAGCTTCTCCTCGTAATACAGATTTGTTCAGCTTAATTATTACCCGAGCGATGCCGAGTACTTCAGCTAGTTTTAATATCTATAATTAACTAACCCATAGTATATACATGCACGATAACTGCACGATCAATAAAAGTTAATAATACAAGTTAAGGAACTCACGCAATCCGTCGCCCGCAGAAGACAAATGATAGGACATGCAATTCCTTGCTTCAAGAGATTTCCACCGTCGGCAATTGGTCCAGCTCAGAGCGATGTCACAGGATTCCAACAACGTCTTTGACAAAATTCAGGCCTAAGTTTTTCATCGCAAAGGTACTTCAGGACTCGCATTTGACTTCTCTTGGCAGAAGCGTCAGTTAGGTTTGATGCGTACTCCCTCTTGCTGCACACCCGAAAGAATCTTGAGCCCCGTGAGTCCGCACGTACTTCCCGTGCACGTGCGTACGTCCTGTACTTGCGTCACGCGCGTCCAGGCCAGAGTCAAAGCACACGCACTGCATGCTGGAGTACTGCACTTCCTTCACCCTTACGTCAATATCAGTCCGCCACCCGGATTAATGAGCAGTTCCACTTCACTGAGCGTGTTAGTCGTGTCTGCATTATTCATGACAAGGCCACAGTGCAATAATGTCCGCCTCTGCCAAGAAAGAGAGGACAAAGAAGGGAAAAAACCAAGACATTTTCTGGAGGGCGATCGTTTCCCTTCATATTTGGACTGTCCAAACACAGATTCCCCTCAGTCTATCTCAGTCTCACGCTTTGCTCTCTGTTGGCTCATGCTGAATTGTATTGTGACACAAGGAGATGGAAGAAAAAGCTCTTCCCGCAGGAAATTTCGATTTGCGATTCATTTCAGTCAGTCTTCTTAGAGAAGAAGAAGAAGAGGAAGAAGAAACTGTCTTTTATATCTCTTTTTCTTTTCTTTTCAGCTTTAACGCTTTCCATCACCGATCTCTTCGTCGGTTTGCAATCTCTGCTGAGGTTATCCACCTAGGATTTGAGGTGCTTTGCTGCACTTATTGATCCGTGTCAACTCTATGAATATGCTAAGTGCGTGATCCACGTGTGTATGGGGCAATTCTACACACTTCTCATTTGAGAGTTCCTCTCATTTGAATATTTCAAAATCCTGTCCATTCCTCATTGGGCAGAATTGTGCACATCGACCTGCTACGCTGAGTCATGCACCTGAACCGGGCGGTGCAGTAGAAATCTCGAACGAGCCTGTCTCACGGGTGAAACCCGGATTTCGGGTTCGGATAAAACCGGGCTGCTGACCCTACTCACTGCAAACTTGTGGTTGCTTTCTCCGCAGGTGGGACTAAGACTGTGCGATCATCCGAGTTGGTCGAGTTTCGATTCTCCACTTGTCCATGCACTCAGCTATCAACTATTTGCACAGGGGAAGATCGCACTATTAAGTGCAACTTATCTTGAGATATTCCCCGAGCGTTTTTTTTTGGCAACTTGGTCATGTTTTTGCAAAAAAACTTCAGAGCAGAGAAGTCGCATTGTCCAACGAACCTGCAAGAGGAAATTCTCACATGTCGAGAACAGCCCCTCTGGTAGGCGATTCGAAATAGTGAATGCAAGGTAACCGACAACTGGAGTCACGAATTCACGGGAATTAAATGAGTAGTTTATTCACAATTTAAGCCTGAATCACAGTTCAGGCTGTCCTGTTCATGTTGTCCTGTTCAACGGGTGTCGATGTCGGTGTCCGTTTACTCCACAGTCTTAAGGGAGACGCTACTGCATTGGTGAAGTCAGTCCAGGACTTTGTAGGCGGAGCTCCTGCCTCCGATGCACTACGGGAAGTCCACTAGCTCATGAAAGACTTACATAAATGCGTGAAGTCCTCATCAGAAAGGACGTATGAATTGGCTCCCCAGGGCAGGCGGAAGAATTACGCACTTCTGTGTGAACCGCGACACACCCTGTCATACGTCGTCATTTTTTCTTTTCCATGATTGCATAGTATCAAGAGTAGTCGCTACCTTATGCGAGTACACACTCAGGAAGGGCCAACGGCTCTCTGCTCCACCAACGCCGGGTCCAACGGGGCCCCCGTCCCCCTCTCCCTCTGCCCCCTCCCCTTCCTCCTTTGAGCGCGCCCCGAAGAGTCAGAGAGAGAAAAGTCCACACACATGTCGGCGTTGGAGGGGGCCTGCCTCATACTTGCTATTCGGTGTGTGCATTCCTGACAAAGGTGTCCCCCTCTCTCTCTCTCTCTGTGCGTGTCTCGTTCCATCGTCAGTTTTGCAAGCCTCGTTGCCAAAGTGCAAGTGCATTTGCGGCTGGCAAAGAGTGCAAGAGAAAAATGACTGGCTTCGATCAGATCATCGATTGCAACGAGGCTTTCTACACGTGCAGGCAGCTCATCACCTCCCCGTGGGAGATTATTATCGACTGCTAACATCCCTGGAACGAAATGGGGCCTTTAGAATAGAAGAAGATCTTGATTAATCTTTGAAAACCACTGATGACTTCCCAGACCAGATGGAGGAATGGTCCATCAATGACCTTATTTATAGGCCTTTTATCTCCACCAAAGGTGGATGGAAGCCACTTGTCCTGTTGCACGGAGTGGGCCGAGAACTCGGTGTCGTCGTCCAAGCAGTTGTGGCTGTCTCGAGTGCGTGAGTACGAAGTACCCCTCTCGAGTCCGCGAGGGCCACCTAACTAATACAAGTGGAAAGAGAAAGCACTATGATGTAAATGAAATTAGCAGGGAATCGAGTTAGGGCTACTGCTCCACAGAGTTCTGATTCAGCCTAACTATTCTGCCTGTGCTGGCGTACAAAAAGAAAAGCTCGGCGAGAAAGCTCCTCCCTCATAGAAATAATGCGAGACCAATGACGCTTGGAGCATTCTAGGCAATCACTTGGACTGCACTGATGTTCATGACCTCATTGAGGTGAGACTTGGTAGTCAGCGATCATGATCGCCTGAGAATTATGAGCAGACGACTGTGACATGCGAGACCAGTTGTCAGTGATCGTGATGATGACTGCAGCAGCTTTCGGAAAGTCCCCGGATAGATAGTCTTTGTCGGGCATAGATAGAGAGAGCGAATTAGTCACAAGGTGAGTGGAAGCATCGCGCTGATGAGAATCTCAGATGGACACTTAGTGAGCTAAAATGACTTTGCCAAACTTAGAAATGAACCAATGAACCATGTAAATGGGCTCAGGGTGGAAGCGGCAGGAGTTAATGATTTCTGGACATTACTAAGCCCAGCTGCTCCAGGCTCAGGTAGCAAGAGTAAAGACAACTTGTACTCGTATTTCGGAGATGTTAGGACACCATCGTGTCACACGAGGTGGCTGCTTGATGTTCGTCCCCTCCTGTACCTTGGCCTTGAAGACCTCACGCCCGAAAAAACAGCCACAATACTTTAATGGCATCAGCCAAGCCCTCCATTAGGCTTTGGCTCAGGGGCTGAAGTGAAAGGGAAAGCACGTGATGCAATGAAACAAAAACTTAGCCTGTATTTACACAGTCCAAGCAACCATGCAAGACTGACTTATGACTTCACTTATGAATTGGATTCTTGAAGCGAAAAGGGATTCTCCACGTCCTGTGACCTGAATACTCACCTAAGAAGACTGTTCTTTGACCAAGATTGTTTTTGTTGCTGAAAAAAATAGAGAAAAGCTTCCTGGTCCTGAGACACAGAGAATAGCCAGACAGAGCTCCTGTCTGGCCTTCGCAGCTCAAGTCACATTCGCACGTTCAGGATGAGGGGCAAAAGAGCTGGATGTAAACATCCTTGAAGTTCTCAGCTACAGTAACTTCTTGATTTAATTTCATTTTCCGTCAGTGGCAAACCTGTAGACAGCATATCTAGAAATTGCCTTTTCTACCACAGGGATGCACCGGAAATTTGTGGCATTTCTCGGAAAGGAAAAATAGTTGCCACTCTCACGTGGCAACTTTGAGCAGAAGAGATTTTATTCTCACTTTTTGGTCAGATGATTTCTCGATGTAGTCACTCAGGGTCTTAAACACCACCGGTATTTTGTATTGTCCGCTCATACCAGCATTTACAGTCGGTCGCCCCGCCCCGTCCGTGGTGATGAAGCAACATTACTACTCGTGTCCTAAACTTTTGACCTTTTTAGCCTCCTAATGTACAATTTCTTCTGCAAAGTTTATCCTGGGATGCTCACAAGGTGCTTGAAATTGCCGCTCAGGTACACGACAATTTATGGCTACAGTCCTGTACTTCAAGTCGCTGATACTTTCGCCTAGTTATGAGAAGTAAATAAGCTACGGCCAGAAGTAATTTGAGCCGACTTTTGATATAACTTCTTTTTCCGTTCCAAAATTCCTGTTTCAACTTCCAAAAAAATGACTCTGGCAACTGATCGGTCTTATTTTCTTTAATTACCATCCTCCTTTGCATCCTTGGCAACCCCGTCAGCTTGATCCACCATACGGATTTCCAGCTAGATCACCTGAAGCGCACTTCACTATTTTTTTTTAGACTTCTCCTCTTGAATTATTGTGTCGTAAATCGGGACCAAATTTCTTTAACGAGATGCAGCAAAATAGTCACTAAATCGAGACTTCATCGTACCCATCTTGTTGCCATACGCAACTTTGCATGCACAATGGGAGCAGCTTGTGTCAGGGCGTGCTGGACATGGCCAAGGTGCCTGACTGTGTGTCAAGTCCAACGCTGTCGCCTTCTATATTTGGGGAGGTGGAGGGGGGGGGGTCAGAGGGGTTCACCTTCGGCAGACTTCATTCAGGTCCGTCATTCATCAGGCCAAGAACTAAAATAAACAGCCTGTCATTAATGAAGAATCTGCTCCATCGAATGTTACCTGCTACTTTCGCACCAGTCATGGCCGATTCATTCGCTGCCTGCCTTGTCCGATTAAACGCAAGGAATGACGCCTGACACGGCCTTAAACGCTATTTATTTACACTATTGTAAAGGTGAGGCACTTACTGTATCGGTATTTAAGAATACCTATGCATATATGACTGTTGATGCATAGTGTACAGGCACGTTCAGCGCACGGAGAGTGAAAGCGTGTGTGTGTGCGTATGGCTACAGGGGCATATATTTGCATACTAATGAGTGCAGCGTCCCATGTGTGTACGTGTGGACAGCATGTATGTGTGTATGTACATCTATGTATGTGTATACGCATGCGACTGACTGACAACTCACACTGACAAAGACGGTGACAAAAAAGCTTTCTTTAGCCAAAGATGCAGTCTTTTCATCCGGCCGGATAGCAGCGATGAATAGAGAATGAAAAAACGTCACTTTTTGCCCAGAAATATTGATTTTTTAATGCATCTTATGCAACCTTTTTGGCAAAATGTGTGTGAACAGGATGTACAATGCGTCGTCATTACATCCCATCATAGGAAGAATCAGCGACTTATCAACATCTGCCTGAAATGTTCTGTCTTCCAACTCTTGGCATAAGAAAGGGACCAAGTGGACTTTTGAGACATTAAGAAAAGGTTCTTCTCTGATTCTTGTATGTAGCGTTCATGGCGATGAGGAGAAAGTAGTTCAAGATACCGCACATGAACGTAGTGTTCTTTCTCTGCAAGATGCATCTGCGCTATTTTCATCTCGACTCGGTCCAGCAGGTGGTCACTCATCATTTGCATCCTTACCATGTGTACACTAAACCCTGATCTTTAAGTTCTAGTATTATACTAAGAGCAGCTATCTTAAATGGCTTAATGGTCTTACTCAGTTCAATTGGCTAGTTTTAAGGTCTCAATGTCTTATCCATAGATTTCAAGCCTAGCAGTCCGATCCCGTGTGAATTAGCTGTTAAGTTCGATCTCAGGTAGCTAAAAAGGCCAGGTCAGATTTCGACTGCATGAGCGTTCAATTTTGTCCTGATCTGATTTCGCTAGTGTTCGTTTTCGTCAGGATATTTTACACAACAACGCAATAACGTACACAATTACGCAATAACACATGTTTCTACACTCCCCAGGGATCCGACTACTGCTGCTTTGCATGAACGTAGCGTATGCGTGTAAGTTGGTCTGTAAGCGATTGCAGCTCCCGCTGCAATTCCGTTTGGCATATGCACGTTAGCTCCTTTTATGACCCCAATGCTATGACATGCAACAATGCCTTACTTCCCCTTCAGGAGTGGTAAAAGAAACTGAAAAAAGGAGGATTTGTTGGGTCGGTCCTGCACAGCTCCACTCCCAGCAAACCTTTGATGCATATAAAAAAACCTCTTCGCTCAAATTCGACCCCAAGGTCTGCCCGGGCTTTCTTCTATCCCTGCATACTGCTTATCTCCGGCCCGCTACAAGAAAGAATTCCTAATGGATATGTATAACAACAGAAATGGGTTATGAAAGCATGAGATTAGCATTGGTCCGTCAATGCTGCCAGGTCCATTGGCGTTGGTTGTTATCGTCAATGTGCATATTCATCCCTATCCACCTGACATGGCCATGACGAACTCAAGTTGTGAAGTTTGCTTTAGCACATGCAATTTGCGGCTGCTCTGGTTGGCTCCTCCAAGAGCAGAGGAGGAGGACCCATCAGCTGGAAATGCTTAATTGTGTGGCTCGCACAACACAATTGTGGGAAGAACCAGCTACCACTAGATCCTGAGCACGATGAAAGTAGCACTACTTGTCGTTAGGGTTGTGCGATTGCCTACGTTGATTGACTTTTGGTGTTTGCTACACTTGCGGATCCGTTCGCCCAGTTATCGGTTTCTTCCACCTCGAAAGAAACCACTATCAGGAGCAAAAAAAACCCAGAGCTACATTTCTTGCCTCTGCTGGCTCCTTAGTCACGTTTTTTGGCAACTAGGCCATGTTTCTTGTCAATATAGACCAGACATTGCAAGTCTCAAAGCTTGGATGATCCCGTATGATAAGAACAGCCTCTCTGCCACGAAGTCTGAAAACCAAATTAGTGATAGCTAACCCAGTTCACGGAATTAGCCCAGTGTCAGTTCAGCACTTACAATTCACCCGAATTTGACGACAATTAATCGCACAACCTTAGTTGCAGTAGATTGTACTAAAGTGTGTGGGCGGGAGCTCAAAGTGTGTGTGTGTGTGTGTACGCTTTCCCAAAGGAAAGCGGATAGAGGAAAGAGGCAGTTACAGTGTTGTGTTGTAAAAGTGATGCCACCACAGGTAAGTGTGCCTTGGAGTAGGAAAAAAAATATGCTTGTTTCTCTCTAGCAAGCCTCTTCTACACTAACGTGCAATGGAGGCTGTTGCAGAGATAATAGTTCTTCTCCTGTTTTTCGAAAGCATTTATCCTGGGGGAAGTTAAAGGCGCTGCTCCAGCATGACATGTTGGTATGGTCCGTTTTGCTGGAAGTTGCACCTCCTCGCGCATGTCAGGCAAGAAGTGGATACGTTATTTGGTATCTATGACGGTGTCATGCCTACATAATGAAACTAGTGCTGCGGTACGAGTCGACTCACTTCCCCATGAGTCGAGTCACACTCTGTTCCTTGGACTCGGGTCAAATTTAATGCAAAGATTTAGTCAAACAAGACACACAGTTTAGGCTTGTTCGGCGGCCGAACATTACTTGATCCCCTCCTCCTCAAAGACACCTCCACTGAGCTTGAGCGAAGAAGTTTTTCATCGAGTGAGTCATGCGTGTGACTTGACTCGAGTTCCGTGATTCCGAGTCCGACCCCACCACTAAGTGAAACTGGCAATGACGACAACGCACACCTGCGGGCACATCTCGTACTCCCCGGGACTAAGAAGTAATGATATAATAACGGATAATGGGGGCCATGTCAAAGCACTTGATGTGTTTTGGGCCCTTTTTCTTTTTTCCTTTTCTTTGCGAGACCAAAAAGCGTGGCAATTTTAGGCAGATCCTGCAAGTTTGGTGTTTGGTGCAGTGAAGTCGACAAAAGTTAGCGACCCCAATCCTTTTTTTTCAGTCAACGCATAAGGCAGAGCCCATTAAAGGGTGGCGAGCAAGTTTGCCGCGGGACTTCGCCGCCGATTGCACGTAGTTTCACTGACGGTGCATTTGTTAAGCTAAGAAAGTTTGTCGTCAATCATTGTGAGACTTAAATAACCGCGACCATTTCACTGAAGTCTTTCCATTAGAGGGGATTTACTTTGCATTTTGAGGGGCGCAGGTGGGGGATTAATGTGGGGCTTAGGCTGGTTTACAAAATTTTTATTGTCACCTTAACTTTTCTCTTTCTTTTTCTTCTTCGAAGAAGTGCCCCCCAAAGAAATTATGTCATGTTTGAAAGTCCCACTCGGTTTTAGGGTATTATTGTTTCATGTGACGTCAAATGTTCGTTTCAAATTGACGTCATCTCTGTTCACTGAGACTAGATCTACAGAGTGTCACCAAAGTTCTTTCGTTTTATATTTATTCTATCCTCTATGAAGACTCGACTAGGTAATATCTGTATAACGGTTTCCTATCTGTTAGGCCTCAACTGACCATCCCTCAGATAAGGTTCTATAGTGGGGATACATTTTCAGTGATTCTACACGACTTTTTGTTGGACACCCTGTGACAATTACACCCTGCAGAGAGGTAGCCAGACTTCGTGGGGATAGAACTTTCTCTCTCTCCGTCCTTGCGCGTCCCCCATTATTTATTTGGGCTTTATTGGGCTATACCCAAAGTGTCGTAGTCTTAAAGGGGGCTCCGACACCCCGACCCTGACTCAAAAGGCTAACACCCCCCCATCTCACACCTTGTAAGAGCAATCGACTGAGCGTGAATGAACACAAACATCTTCATAAGACACACCTGTCCTGCTGCCGAAGCTAAGGAGAATGGCCTCGATCTAGGCAAACACTGGAAGAAGGATCTCATTGAAGTCATCAAAAATACGGAAATGACACCGACTTTGCAGCTGTAAAGTTTCTTTTTTAAATCACGTGTAGAGTTTAAACTGAACGGGCAAAATCGAGGTACAGATATTTTGGTCGCATAATTTCTCAAACATGTAAAGTTGGGGATGGTGATTGGGGCTGTGCCCCCTGCTGGGGAGTTACAGCAGCCCTTGTGTGGAAATGTTTTCTTCTATGGAAAAGTGACACTTTGAAGCCATTTTTGTGGCCTCTAAAGAAGGGGTGCTCACGTATGCACGCGAGTGACTGTAGCAGAAAGAGATAAACAAGTGACGTAAGGCAAAGCATCCTTTACCTCTGACATTGACAACTGCTCCGTCCCATTTTCTTCATCGCAGCTGTCATGAGGATGACATCCTTGTCATCAGGTGCATCCACCATCCCGATTTCAAGCATGATGACCTCGTCTCAATCGTCAAATTGAGACTTTTGTTCTTGGACCTGCTCTTACTCTCGGTCCTGCTCTTGTTCTTGGACCAGCATTGGAGATGCAGTACCAGAACTGTCTGGTGACGGCTCTGACCAAGAGGATATTTAGACATTCACCTCGTCGTCCTCTTTTGGCGAGAGAGAAATCTCGTGAGGCAACGACTGCGAGAGCACAAAAAAAGTGACGAAGGCTTTCTACACACCCACCCCAAAGAAAAGTTTTCAGACACCATACCCGTTTTGTAGTCCCTCGACAAAGAAAAAAGCCTTTGCCTCATGCTGCGGTGACAAGTGCTGCTATTACTCTTACCGGCGGAAAAAGAGAAAAGACACAATGATATCGCCCACATGAGCACTTCTTTTCCAATGAAGAAGGAGAAGATATTTGGGGATTGCTTGATGGTCCCCGAAGCCTCTTTGATCTCAGGGGAATCTTCGTATCAATGGTTGAGCAGGTGCTCTTTGTCGTCTCGAACTCACGGGGAATATGACATCCCGGGCGTCTCAGGATTCTTATGACTCTTTTTCAACTTTGACAAGATTAATCTCGACTGTCGGAAGAGATGGACGAAAACTTTCTTTCAAACTTTTCTTTAAGTGCAGTGGACGACGGGTGTGACGATCACATTTTGGCGCAGCATTCTGACCGTTACATCCACTGTCCATTGGCTTTCAGTGGACAACCTTGGGGCCTTGGGTTTTGATCATCACGTCCGTCGTCCGCTGCATTTCTGATTTTATTTCCCGAACATGTCGATGCACCAACTGAAGGCGCAGGCAAAAGCTCATGCATGCGAGCTTCAGTTAAACAACTGCCCTAAAGTTTATGACTCTTTCGGAGTATGAAAATTGCCCCTATTGTTTTTTTTTGTTTGCAACATCCTTGCGCCGTACATGATGTCCTTGCACCCAAATGCAAGTCATGGAGAATTCAGAACTTCTTTTAGTCATCGCATAAATAGATGGCTTTGAGGCTCTTGCATGAATAAACCCGTTGGGCCCGTGGCTACGTAGCTAGGCCAGAAGGTAGGCCTTCATTCTTCAACTGCTGCTCATATTGTGGGAACGCGTCAGAAAGTGGTCACTGGCCTAGGCGAATGTCACGCATTGGAGGGGGAGATAGAACGGAAATTCGGGAACAAGCTTAATTTTTCCCGGTGAAAGAGAGGTACTTTAGGATGTCCAAGAACGTTGTGCTCAACCAGAACAGAGTGAGCTTTCACGTTCATTTCATCAACTAAGACTGCCACTGTCCAAGCTGATTGACTTTCGACGTTCGCGTTGGTTACGGGTCTGTTCACTCGGTTATCTATTATCTCCACCATGAAAGATGCAACTATCAGGCCCAAGGCCCAAAAAACAGCTACATTTCTTATCCTTGCTGGCTCCTTAGCCGCGCTTTTTTTGCGACTAGGCCCTGTTTCTCGTCAAAGTAGGCCAGACATTGCAGGCCTCCAACTTTATTTGCGCTCCAGGATTAATGTTCGCCGATGATGAGAACAGCCTCTCTGACAGGAAGTTTGAAAACGAAATAAGTCATGGCCAACCCGGTGTCAGTTCAATCCTTACAGTTCACCCTGAATCAGCGTCAATTGACCGCGCGGTGTCAGTGCCAACGTCCTGTGCGCCTGACGTCGGACGTGACCTCTGTGCTCACGCCTAGAGGGTGACTGTTGTAGTGACTGTCCTCTCTGTCTGGTGGAGTTTAAGTAGACGTTGCCCCCCGAGGCTCCAATGAAAGACGAGACAAAAGGAAAATAGTGGACCTTCGAAGAAGAGAAAGTTTGCTAAAAAGTCTCCGACTTTGCCCTTCTGGCTTAAAAAACATAATAAGAGCATCGTGATGTTGTTCGCCACACAATACTGTAGTTGCGAAGGCTTCTGAATAAGAAAAGGCCCATTCAAGCTGTTCACTGTGAACCGTGAAAACAAAACAGCTGCTGAAGTGGGAGGTTCGCCGCAAGTTTGCCACGAGGAGTTTAAGAATTTCGACATCAGACAACTTTCTTTTCTTCCTTTCTTCGCTCCAGTTCGATTGCCTGACGGAGACAAATGGCTCGTCGACGAGAACCATCCGGTGATGACAACGTCAAGTACTGGGTCCTGTACAAATTTTGCTTGCTGGTGGGGCCAATGACCGAGCCATCCATGACACCGTCAGTGACGCTACGGAGGAAATTTTCCTCGGCTCCGAGCATGCACAAGTACAGGGTGGCCCTTATTTGTAGGTGCATTTGACCCATACCTTGGGTGACGCCAACTGTGACGCATTCGGAGTATTGGAGCAGCAGCGAAAGAAGGCTTACGACATGTCGTAGTTGGACTTGATGCAAGAGCACCCCATCCTGCAAAGTCCTGGGGACTGCAGTACGGACTCGATGGTGGTCATATTACCTTGAGCCAAGCCCTCTTCGTCAACCCTCTGTGCCAAGAACTGCTGCGTGGACCTCGAAGTGTGCTTCGGGGAGCCATTCAGTTGCAGCACGGCCTACCCTGGCGCATAATTCTGGCACGTCTATCCCGGTATCGGCGTCGCGATCAAGTCCTAGTAGGTAGTGCTGTTCAGGGTGATGCCGGCAGGACCTTTGACGGAGGGTATTTCTTTGTTACCGGAAGCCACCAGATCGAAGGCCATGACCTTGGTGGGGTTGTTGGACTTTTAGACAAGGTGCTTATCTGTCGAGGATCACTTTCTTCTTGTTCCCTCCGCGCCAGTGCCAGTTCAAGAGTGCCACGGCTGCATCCATGCGCCGAACCTTCTGCCCTGGCAAAATCCTGTTCCTGATGAGGCCGGCTGCCTTCACTAATCTCTCCATAGATGCCTTGGACTTGTCCATGTCCTTGGCCGGCAGACTGCGTTGTGGCTGTTGCCTGTTCTTGCAGTCATCTGATGCTTCAAGAAATGACCATTGTCGCATTCCTGACTTGCTCCTTGGCAGGCTCCAGGTTGCTGTGGCGCTCCCTCCCGGCTTGCCGAACTTCTGGATGGTTCTCCTGTTGATGTCGATGGACTTCTCAATGGCCGTAATTGTCTCTCCTTTCTCCAGTCTACCCCAGGCCTCCTTCTTCTGCCCCAGGCTCAAGTGACACCCACCCAGTCACGGCATGATTGATGCTGAAGTACATAAGAGTGTTCAGAACTTGTTTGAGGATTCAATCCGAATTGATCTTGGAGCCATGAGTGCATCAGAGATGCACAGACGAGCCAATGCTTACTTACTGTCGTTAAAGACGTTCGTGCGGCCGCTTTCTGGAGAGCCCTTGAAGATACTTTTTGCCATGAAAGCGGTGAGAGATATTGGTTTGTTCTTTAGATTTCGGCAATATTGCCTGCTCCATGCAGAAAGGAGGGCCTATGAACAAGGCCCACCATTTAGAACTGGCATGAACGCGCATGAACGTAATAACAATATTAAGGGCCATGAATGTGGACTGAGACTGTGAATGCAGTAAAGTGCACTGATCTTGCACCGCAAGTGCACTGAGTGCTTCGCCACGTACTGAACAGAGCAAAAGTACCGAACCGAAGAAATACCGAATTCGGGTTTTTTGTGTATCGAATCGAAATTTTCGACTGATTTCTCAAAGACAATCACTGGTTCTTATTACAAAGAAAAACGAGGCGCAAAACCAGGATATTAGATAGGGCGTGTTCTACCGCAGTACTAAGTAGGCAAGGACAACTCCTTACGTTTCGCACGAAGCATGTACAGTGCAAGATCAGTACCTCATGGAAAAAGGTTCTTGTGGCACAAGTTTTGCGAGGACTGTGCAAAAACATTCATTCACCAAAGTGTCCCCAAAAGGAAGAAATATGATAAAAATGGACAAGATTTGATACAGGCTTTCACAAAAAATTGACGAGATTCTAAGCAAGTACATTGATAGGCCAACTTTTTGCTGCTTTGCGGGCATGTTTTCGACCTGATGTTGCAGAAGTAATGTGCCATGACTCCAAAAAAAAGGTTGGCAGTTCAAATACATTTTCTAACTGTGCTGGCATTTCCAGTACAAGTACATTTTCTAAGTCATGCTTGCCTTATCAGTAGAAGTACTTTTTCGTACTACAGCACTGCGGTGTAATGCTTAAAAATCTTGGGTATATCAATTGCAATCCTCATGACTTTCGTACTTCTGCTGAATCCTTCAGCACTTATGTAGTCCTCAGCCCCGTTTGTTACTCCAGCACCGCATGACCTATAGCAGTATTAAGTTTACCAATTTTTAAAATTCACCATAAGAGTGTTAAAAGACGCTGCCCGTACTTCAGACGTGATCTGGAGGATATCATATAGAATGAAGGCTCATGTTTAGAAATGAAGGTTTCTCATCATTCTCACGAAGAAACGTCATTTTCATTTTCATCCAGTTCTTTTTCCTGAGAACTCAGTCTTGCTACGCGAGAGTGGGAACACTTCACAAATTGATGTGACACAATAGTTTACTTCAAACAGACGCAGTTGAGGGGCGTAAAAACCGTGGTTATCAAAAGTACAAGGTTAAAGTAGTCCTTTATCCATCACGTTTGACGGAGGCAAAAAAAATGGGCTCTCAGAGAAGCATCTCAATCCTGAGTACTGCGTACCAACTCAATGTCACCTCTGGACGTCATAACTTGACGGTACGAGTGATTCAGCCATTAAAAAGAAGTCTGGCACAGGAGTCAACACATAAATAGTATCAGTTTAAGTATTGTTTTCGATATTTTAAGTCATCTTAAGTCATCTTCCCTTCCATTATTACTTGGAACTAGCAGTTCAGCTACCACGATTGCATCTGGAGTGGAAAGGTGAGATGCAAGATTTGTTCATTGTTAAAGGAGCTTGCAAAATTCAGTGACATGACAGTTCAGGACTTGTCTGAAGCAGCGGGGCAGTTATCTCAAGAGGAAAAGAAAAGTCAAGTCTGCTACCTGGAAACAACCAGGACAGACTGAACTGCGAGCTTTTGCGGCACGACAAATTCTGCTCACAACAAGGCTGAGAAAAAGATGATTGGGCAAATGAAGGAAGTTGATATAAGCTTTTTATGCTTGATCAGATTAGTCAGAATGTGATAAAAGGGTTGATATAAACGACTTCCTCTCACGGAGACAGCGCAGTCCATTGCAATAGTAATTTTACATTACGAAGGCACACATGAAAAAATCGCAGGTACCGTTACCACTGTCTACTTATCAGTAACCTACTGTTAGTAGAGTCAGTCACCAACAAGTCGATGCTTATAGATTTTCAATATTTGAAAAAAAATCAAGAATTCTTAGCTAGAGAGAGATGGAGAGAGAGCTTTAGAATATGCACATGATGCAAGCTTGTAGATTAACCCCTGAGGTACGTCTGAATGTTCTTAAAGCAGTCATTACCTTAACAGATGAGGCACTTCCGTGCTCCTTGTGTGCCAGCGGAGGAAGAAAGTTTGCTCATACCTGGTATTGCTACAATCCATGATTGCGAAATATGAAAAATGTATGCAAAAAAGGGCGAAGTCAATGAAGCTTTCTTTCCTCCCACTGCCATGCGTGCATAGAAGACCTTAGTGATCGAGTGTTTGACCTTTACTCGTGCCAAGAGACGCCGGCTGTAGCCAGAGAAGAGAGGGAGAGAGAGACATGCATCATGCTTGTGTCTGATGAGTTGGTCCAGAGTCGCTAAGCTTCTCTCACCACTGCCTGGAAGATGATGATCTGCTACTTGCTCCTGCTCAGCGCCTTCTCACGGGAGGAGGAGGAGGAAGATCCTCTGAAGGAGACTTGGGCGCTGCCAATGGTGCTTTCCAACAGTGAGCAACTTCTCCAGATGGAGCAGGAGGGCGAGCAAGATCACGCCGTCAGACACCAGCACAGGTCTGTCAGTGAGGATAGATTATAAGTACACATGTTCGGTGCAGCTACGTTAGCGGGCTGTTTTGTCCGGATTGAGGAGAAGCATTGGACTGTGGTGCCAAGCAGTCATGCGCTCAGTCAGCTTAAAGATGGCATTGTTGCAAAGGGGCGCCGCCGGCAGGATGCACACAAGCTTATAACTGTATTTTTATTTGTAAACTCATGCGTACTGAACATTTTCGCTGGATAGAAGTAATGCTTTGGTAAGCAAATTTTGGACTTAAAGTAGCACCATTCCAAATTTAAGAGGAAACATCATAGGTTGCCCCTAACGGAAAGATGGGGATGTCGGCGTGACAACCACGAGGACTGCATTGACCGTGAAGTAGTGGCTGGCGCTGGTGGCGGTGGTGGTGGTGCGGGGG
>JAAUXU010128137.1_pt1 | contig 25188 bp, 21 predicted proteins | sample 7278151 | NCBI WGS metagenome assembly JAAUXU01 (sample SAMN14350113, study PRJNA611818) | marine sediment metagenome | isolation source: surface marine sediment (1.8m) | place: French Polynesia: Moorea | collected 2018-08 | reverse complement strand
TTATTGAGACTGTATGCAAAGCACACAGTAAATATAACTTAAATCAATTGACAGAGTGTTGAGTTATTCCTTTCCAAAGTTTAGGGGAAAAATCGCTCAAATTTAAAAATACACCCTGTAATTGTAACTGCAATTGCAGGATGCAATTGAGAATTGAGAATTTAATTTTTTTTCGGTAATCGCACAAGCCTAATCTGGTGTGAAGCCATGAGGAGTAGCGTCAGGCAGAATCAGCATGAAGAAGAGAGAGCAGAGTACAGTCCTTGCCGTAAGTAAATGCGTCGAGCATGACGAGATCTGAAACACTGCACTGAAGCATGTTGGAGTGAAAATTTGATGTGGAACGTGTAGATGTGATCCTGGGACACAATGTTGAGTACACAGGGCCAATGTCAAGACTGTAAACTCATCGACAGATCATCCCCAGCAGTAGTAGCGAGAGAAGGACTCTGGAGCTTTGGGGACCTGGTCGTCTTCATCAGGAGCGAGAGAAGACAGTCCGGATGGCCGTCATCGGCAGTAGCGAGAGAAGACAGTCCGGACTCCTGAGCTTCGCGGACCTGATCAGACTCAGCAGAAGCAAGGGAAGGCAGCCGGGATCACCCTCAGCAGTAGCGAATGTGGCAGTCCACATCGAGATTTGGACCCGACTGTCATCGATGAGTCTTGTTTACCTGTCAAATTGTCACCCTGTCTCTCTTTTTTCGTTGCTTCACCAAACCTAGCAACCTCTCAACCCGGACACGGGGTTTTGGCATGCTTGCTCATAGCGCCGGAGGGCCTGGGAAGTGAATCCCAGTGGAAATGGTGGGCCAGGGGGTCCGGATTCCCCCATGAAAATTTCAGGCCATTTCATCAATGTTTTCCCCCGCAAAAAGCCAAATTTCAGTCCTGTTTGGCATGCCCTCCTCTCCAGGTGGCTTCCTTTTGAGCACTCTGGCACCAAAATGGGCAGCCTTGACTTTGAACCTCTGCACTCAACATTGTGTCCCAGTATCACATCTACACGTTCCACATCAAAATTCCACCTCAACACGTTTCACTACAGTATAGGAGGTTCCGTCATGCCCGACGCAATTACTTACGGCTAGGACTGTACACTTGAATGAAGTTATTGGGTGATTGACTTTAATGATAAAGATTGATTAAAAGGCATTTTAAAAGGCCAGTTGTCACTGCTTCCTTTTTGTAGTATCTCTTTGAGAGCTACGCAAGCCTAGATGTTGCTGACCAGTGCAAAAAAGACTTGTGCAGATTCTCTTTTTTTTCATGCATCCTCTCACATTGGCCCGCCTTTTGCACCTGTGCAGCTGAGCAGTGATTGTTGACTTGACTTTGTTCTATTTGCTGCCCAGCTAAGAGAGGACTTCCTCGCTCAAATTTGAGTCGTCGACCTTGGTGGCAACAAAATTAGCTTTCCATTGGTTCCTATATCGCTTGATATGATGGTCAAACAGTGGAGCTACGAAGCACTTTGAAGCAAATTCTTGACCACCCGGTACATGTACGACCCCCCTCGTTCTTCTTCGTCTGCAGAATAGGCAGAAAAGTCTGTTGGTACGAAGTGACCATGAGACTGCGTGTAACAAAGCAAAAGGACAGAGAGAAGAATACGTGAACGTGGAAAATGCTTTGTGGACGTGCACGTTGCTCATGAAACTAGAATGGAGACTCAAGAAATTGTAGACTTTGGTATAAAGACTCATCTTCCTCCCTCTAAAGTTTGAAGAGAATCTGAAGAAAGAAAGATAAGTATGGGAGAACTTTGATTACTTTTAGTCTCTCTCACACAAGCAGAATTCCACATTTTTTTCTGCAAGAGAAGGGATTTTTAATTGTAAAGTGCTTGGACATTTGGAGGAATGCTGTAATATCCGTACTGAGTAAATATTTGGGAATTGCACAAGTCTCCGGTAGAAGCGGAACATCCTGGCCTACCCCTGGCCAAGCATGGACGACGACACCTCCGCCTGGTACGTGAACGCAGGCGTTGCCATGATGCATTGATCTGACCTGTCCCAAATTGAGACCTTGTTGTTGCATGTAGTTTTGTCGTATCTTCGTGCATGTGCCGAGAGTGGACAGCGTCTCTGCCCTGCTCTGCCATCAATTATAAAGTCTAGCCTTTTGCCAAGCGACCGCGTGCCAACAACAGTAGAATGTGTGCCGGTGTTTGAGAGCTTGGGTCACTTCGCTTTCTCTTTTTTCGCGGCAATTTTTCTTTTCCTTCCTCGCTGCGTTGAGAAGAGAATAAGCTTGCACCACTGCACACGTACACGCGCGAATACGCACGCACACACACTCACACACAGAGAAAGAAGCGTGTAAATGCCTAAGGAAAGAAAATAACTCTTCTTAGAAAGAAAAGAGCTTCGAGCTGTCAAGTTGATGAAGGTGGCTACATTTTCAGTGAAGGAGGAATAAACATCGATGCCTTCTATTACAAGGCTGTCTGAATAGCACATTTGTGCACTGCGGATGATCGGCGGGAGTTGTCATCAGTATCTCCTGGAGTCACGTGCTGAACAATGTGTGCAACTTGTGTGGGCGACCCTGACGGCCCTCAGAGATTGGCTGACACAGCAGGTTGCGCACGTTCCTCGCCTTAGCTGTCGTGGTCATGCCCTTTTTTTCCCCCACACTTTGTTCTTGGGAGGAAACGCACACAAGATGAAGCCAAAGATATTTCCCCCCCCCCCCAGCTTGACCGCACACAGATTTTCACTGGGGGAAGGTGCTCAATGGACATTTCTTTGGACGTTTTTCGCCCTCAGCCACTTCTTCTCGGGGTCCACGCACCGATGATAATGAAGCCATTTTCTGAATACCTCATGTCACAGGAGTGCCGATTGACGACAAGGACGACTCTAATGTCTCCTTTAGCGCGAGTGAATTCAGCCAGGGGAAAGACACGTTTACGTATTTGTTTGTGCCCTGGTCCACGTGCGTGACTGCGAGGGGGAACTGAGCGCTTTCACGGTCGCTGCAGTTGCAACGAACAAACACACATCGTCATCGTGCACAGGTGAATGTGGGACAACGAGAAAGCACCAACCCGATGATGCATCATGATGCGTTGGCCCGGATTAAGTGTCTCTCGCCTTCGGACTACCTCATAGTCATATTTCAGTCTACTTTGTCTACCGCAACATTTTCCAGTAATAGTGCCTGCGTGGACTGGGAGGGGGGGGGGGAGATTCATTCCTTCTCGCCTGTTGGGGGAACGTCAGAGGTCACCCACTACGTTACATAGCACGAACTGTGGACTGGCTTGGATACCTTGGATACTCGGAGCAGTCACATTTGTACGGAGGCCAAGCTCTCATGTTGTTGCGTCACGTCCTCGTATGCGTCCAAGTCAAGCAACTGTCATGACGCTTATTCGTGCTCTGATTCAGGACTGGTTTGTGGGACGTGGTCCTGTCCAAATTGGCCCGGGTAAGGACGTACGAAGACGTGAGATTCCTTCTTCTTCACATGCGGAATTTCTTGGCTTGTTTCATGTAGTGTGCGTGTGTGTTTTTTTCCCCAGCACTGCGCGTGGCTCGTACGTACCTCGTACTACTGTACGCTAAGTTACGGTCAGTGGCAAGAGCACCCGAGTTAGATGCTCTCCCGGAAAGAATGAGTTGGCATGCAAACATTCTTTATCGTTCAGAGACCGACCTAAACACTTGACAGTGCCCATTGTGCGTACAGCACACCCATTGTTCCACAGCAGGGGCACCACTGTATGGCAGGATTTGGGGCATTCCTAGGCCACCCCGTAACTTCCGACCAACACCAAAGGAAGTCGCTGCCACCGCAGTACCCGGGTGTCCAGGTGCGGCAACGTTTCAACAGTGGCCATCTCTTCGTACTTCAACTTGAACGAGGCGATAAAGGTCCAGGAAGAGTCCATGAAATGTCACTCTCCCCCCCCTCCCCCCCCCCTCGGAGAGACAATTCCTTTCGCTCGCACGCGCTGCAGCTCGCCAGGAGCACGACTGCTACGTACATCGTGAGCTTGCTCGAAAGCCAACGAGCGACCTCGGTGTCAGATTGGCCACTGCCTTTGTGGGAAGCCACCGTACCTGACCAAGTGGGAGAAGTAGATGAGACACGTTCGAGTGAAGCAGTAAAGCCACTTACCCCTTTACTCTTCCAAGGTGCTGGTGCTGCCGCTTTGCACCTCCTAACGCTACCGTAACAAGCTGTCATTGCTGCTGCCGCTACTCAGGGCTCTGACGCCAATCAAGAGGCCCCTCTTCAATGCAGCGGGGCTGCTGAAGTGGTCACCAGCCGGAGTGACTCCGAATGGCCGAGCAAGAGGTTCGTACACCTGTCCGCACATGCAATGGACGAAGAAAAAGCAAAGCACGGTCAACTTTTGTTGTACAACAGTCACTTCTCTTTGATCCCTTCTGCCCGCATATTTCTATTTTATGTTCTGTATGCAAGGATGTGGAATTTCCGAAATTAGTAGGCTTGACATTTAGACGACCTCCGCGGTCCTAGCTAAAGCAGCATATTTATTAGGAGAGAGGCGAAAAAATAACACAAATCCTTGCAGGGTTTCTCCGGGTCCTTCTACTCAAACCTCTAGGCTTATGTGTTGCTCCTTTAAAAAGCTTACAAAATGTTCCTTTTAAGCTGCCAAGCAAATCACACGACGTGCACAGCTGATTCTACACGAATCACACAAGGAGCACTTCTTGTGCAAGTTATGCATGCGTACTTATGAGAGCTCGTGCATTTAGAAGAGTAACAACAGTAAACTCAGAAGAGCGCATGTTTAAAACACCTACTCACCAATGTGACATACAATTGTGCGTGTGTGTGCGTGTGTGCGTTAAGGTCCTAATACATTATGCAATCGTTTGTTGCAGCAGCCCCCTGCGGCCGAAGAGGCTGGAGCCGCGGCCCCTGCTGCGGCAGCCACCTCTAGCAAGAAGCCGAAGACAACCCCACAGGCTGTGATGGACAAGCTGGGAGAAAAGAAAAGTCTCGAGGACATCACTGAGGACGAGTTGAAGGCCATTCTCAAGGAATATTACGACAGGTGAGAGAGAACTGGGACTGGTGACCTGACAGCGCTCACACGACTGACTTGAACACGTTCCATCAGGACTGGGGGGATGCATGGGATCTCCTGGCAATTATTCTCACTGCCGACAGAGGTGCTGCGATCAATGATCCGCAGAGTTGCAATGTCGCCATTTTTTCCGCCCTCTGATATCGTGGACGTCCCTATTCTATCCCTATAGTACGGACTTTTAAATGGAAAGTGATTGTTACGTAAGAGTAGCTGACAGTTATGTCTTCTCTTCAAGATGGGTGGCCTGCGAAAGCGAGCTCTACGATGTGGAACACTCGGTTAAAGTCAAGGACATGCAGATCCAGGAGCTGGAGATGGAGGTGTCAGACATGAGGGGCAAATTCATCATCCCCAAGCTGAAGAAGGTTCACACCTTCAAGCTGACCGAGGAAGGGCAATAGATAGGAAAATCCACTCAGACCACCATCGTCGCACGTAGTTTCTAGGAAGGCGAGGAAGAAAGAAAGGATGACTGATTCATCCCTTCTTCCCCACTTCACCCCTCGGACGAGGCCAACACGTCTAGCTACTTACAAGAGGCGGCCAGCAGCAACGCCATCACCAACAAGCAGCGGGCCGTAGAAGAAAGCAGGTGTCTTGAAAAGACAAATATGGTAACTAAAGATGCAGGCACCGAAGCAGCACCAAATCTTGCTTTGCCTGAGAGCAGAAGCAGCAGCACTGAAGAGCAATTCTCTGTCCTTCTACTCCCCTCCGCCAACATCAGACAAAATGGCATTTATTGTCATGACTCTTCTTCGTCTCCCTGACCCCCACCTCTTCTATGTCCCACGCCCTCTGTCCCGTCACCCTCGGACTGCAACATTGCCAACAACCCTCGTGATGTCTCGGCGCAAACTGGATAAAAATTCGGCGTTTCAATGCGTGGACCAAACATGTAGTGTAAGAATACATATACTGAGTAGGAATGACCAAAGTGTTTGCACCCTATGTACGTAGACATGATGCCAATAAAAGAGCGTGCCGTATGACTTATTTCTCGTAGCTGTGCGAGCTGCATCGACATTCTTGCTACTCGATTTGTATCTATGCACACAGTTTACCAAAGTGGACTTTAAGGCGACGCCCTTGAAGGCCAACGTTGCACGGAGAAAGGCGAGACTTCGAATTCCTGAAGCATTCTATTCTTTTTCCCTTTTGTCATTAAGATAGCTGACACAGATAGTTGTATCGTTGCCTCATAAGAGAAAACTTTTTTCAGTCCCGAATGCTCAGCATTCCCTAACAAGCCTTTTCGCGCGTATTCGAGAATACAGAAAGAAGCGAGTACAGTTGATCGATTTCCGCCGTGTATTCGCTTTATTAGTAGTGCTGAAGTCTCCGGTTATCGCCGTCACCCCATGTTTTGAGGACTGTAAACTGACACATCCTCATAACTGATGCGAGTAAAAACAAATGGCTTTTGGCACCACGGAACTTTCATGACATGCCTCCAGTACAAAAGTCATACATTTCCTATTTCAGTTAGAGCGTTAGAGCGCAAGTGAAATGATCTTGCTCTTACCTGTAGTTACCAGGCCATTGGGGACGGTGGGGTTAGGGTCTGCTGCGTTACCAAAGTCCAATTTTACGAGCGTAATATAGACTTCCCTTAGGTGATTTTACGGCTGTAAGTAGACTTTAACCAATAAAAAATGTCTCCATTTTACTGGGTGCTCCACATGAAATTGTACACGCAGACCAGGACTCGGTACAAAAATCAGACCAATTTGAGGCCGAAAGATAGCTACAACTATGCATTGCATCACTGTAAAGTAGGACTTTATTGATCCGAATTCCCCCTCAACATGATTTTTTTAATGAATTTTGCCTGTCCTCAGCCTTATATCGGGCCTCGGGATATCACCTTCGACCAATATAAGGCCTCGGCCAGGTAAAACCCTGAAAAAATTCGAGTTTAAAACGAGGGCAATTAAATCCACTTATGGCGAGGCAATTTGTGATTTGACATCAAATTTTTCCTCTACTGTACCTTACTGTACCAGCGTGGCAGGAGTGTCAGTTGCGTAAAACTTCCTGGTGAAAATTGTTGAGTAGAGAAAATTGCTCTAATACAGTCATTTCACTCCAACAAAGTGGTTTGGTATTGTCGACACCTGCCGAAGGAAAGGTACAGCAAAGCGTCAAAGTTTTTAAGTGGCAACAGATAAATCCTTCCACAGCCTCCTCACAACCGCGCAACGTGTACCAAAAATCCGACTACAGCGTCCAATTTGATGTGGACCTCCCAGGTTGAATGATCATGTCTGACCGAAGGCTACTGTGCTCTGATGCTCCATGACTGATTCGAATGAGGCAGATCTCAAAGCGTGAATGCACCGTACTCGTCTTTCTCCTCCCTGTTAACCGGAGAATTGCGAGCTGGCCAAACTTTTCGCACGCGAATTTATGCCCCAGCCATCGTAAGCTGGAGAAAGCATTTTGCGAAACCTGACGACAAAATTATGTCGCGGAAGAAAGCGTTGGGCATATAAAAAGACCCACGTCTCTTTTGTCTCTGCAGTACCTAGAACAACGACTCATCCCACCCGAACTTGATTTACACTAAGCCTTTCAGCAACAATCATTCTTTAGCCCACCCTGGAGCTTATGTTTCGGCAACAATCTGACGTTTTACTGGGTCTCAACGTCAAAACACGGGACAGAAAAGAATGCGCTAGGAGAGAGAAAGTTGGACAAAGGAATCCTGTGCCTTGTGCGAGATACTTTTTACGCACCTGCATCTGTATTGTGTATGCACCAAGTACATGAGGAGTAGCTTCAATAGCGGTAGGTGAAGATTGATCCGCTTTTCACACTTGGCTCTTGACAAAAGCCAGTCACTATCACTGTGCTGGCGTATTTTTTTTTGCCAACGTATTGGTGTAGGAGCTTGTGAGCAGCAGTGAAGTCGTTGAGCAAAAAAAGTTTGGCCACGAGAGATAAGAAGTTACATGAAGCAACGCAAAAAAGCATCCCTTGAACTAAGCAAGAGCTTAAGGCAGTAAATGTAGCATGTGCCCACTATTATTCTCACGAGGTAATGACACTTCAGCGTCTGGTGAGAACGAAGTCTTCCAGAACTTACTAGGTCAGTCCCCTGGATCCGGAGCAAAGGACAGCGGAAAAAAGAGGCATGAACCCGGGCGCATAAGTCAAACTGATCCACTGGACTGTGTCTCTCTTAAGTTGCTGCTCTTTGAAGCATCACACAGTCTAAGCAAAGTACACTGTGTCCTACTGCATAGAAGCATCACGGATTTTTCGAGGTCTTTTCGTCTAGCACCCAGTGCTTTCACAAAACTTGCGCAAATGACCTACCCGACGGCCACTGCCGAAAGGGTTCCGACGGAGATGTCCTGCGACGGGTTCCTCAGGTCACCACTCATGTTGATGCCGGCCATGACTCCGGTGAGGGCGGGGAAGAACACTCCGAACACGCTGAACCAGTTGTGATGCTCAGTGTAGTTGGGCTTGCTGTTGTTGCGCCACGTGTCGACATTCCAGCCGACGAACCCGTGGTCTGAGATATGACGGACGTACATATAGTAGGGTGAGCATTTGTGGCACAGGTGTGCCATGCAGATGTGATTCTTTTGGCACCTGCGTCCGTGTGTGTAACGGATCCGATGAAGAAATCTGCTGCACCCAGTAGTAAAACGACGAGAAGAGCGAACTGCAGCCTGATGACCCACTTGACTCCAGCCGCATTCACCACTGTGAGAAGCACGATGACTAAGGCTGCGATTGCTCGCTCAGCCAGCGGCGAGTGGCCGTCGTGCGTGGACGAGAGGAGCCCGGCGATCGACTCGCCGAAGCCGGTGGCGCACAACGCGTTCCCTATGGCCTGGACCAACAAGAGAAATATAGCATTCTTGGCTTACGCACAGCTGTCGCCGAAAGGAATTTCTGTCGAGTCAATCTCACTGCATAAACTGCATGGCAGCATTAAGTGTCGGCTAAAAGTGGTCGGTCAGACCTTTTTCGTCAGTTTCTCTTATGGGCTCAAACTTCTCTGGATCGACTGTATGACGCTTGCCGATGTCTTCTCACCTGCCCTACTACGTAAATTATGCCAACCGCTGCTCCTCTCCTGGATCCCAGCACGTGTGACACCAGGAAGTAGACACCGCCTGACCGCACGTGACATCGCTCGCAGATCCCGATGGCGGCAAAGACGGCGACCAAGATGAGTGCGACGGCGGAGAGCGCGATCAGTGCCGCGTGACCCACGCCAGCCTCAGCAACGATCCAGCCAGACCGTAAGAACACGATCACACCGAAGATGTTAATCAGGCACGACGTGAAGACTCCATCCCAGGTGCCAAAGAGCACTCGTTCAGACACTAAGAACTTGGACAGCCACCAGGGTGGCGCCTGGGAGCCCTAACGGAAGAGTACGGTAGTATATTTTTGGAGATGATGAATTAAAAAATAAGTAAATACTATACATAAGTATGACCCTACATGCCATAGCACACTGCCTAATGCCAATAAATGGTACTGTTCTACCAAGCGGTTTCAAGGTAAAGCATTAAGCTTGTTCGAAAATGTACTTTCTTTACAAAGTGATATTATTTTGGCACGGGTTTTTGGCCTTTGGTCAAAGTATGAAGATTTTACAAAAGACCATTCATTCTGTTCTTAAGGGGCATTTATTATGGGCACTTTTACCTCAAAGTTTTATAGCATACTGCGTGTAGCAAGTGAAGTGCACACTACTTTTATCAGTTATAACTTATAACTGGATTGAGCTTCAGAAGTGCTTGACCCCTCTATGGAAAGCTAAGGAACTCTTTCAAGACTGAACTGATTTCCACTTTTGCTTTGAGACTGTTCATTTTTCCACAAAGCAGCCACGTCCTATGCAGTAAACTCTGCCAAAGTCGTTAATTTGGTATCTTTGAGGTAAAAGCGTTCATATTTAACAGTCCTTAAGAAAAAATGTTTTTAGTAAAAACTTAACACGCTGACCACAGGTCCATTTCCCCACATGAAGCAGTAAAAGTAAGGTTTTCGAAGTTGCCTTGTTATTATATTTCTAGCAATCTCTATGATGCAAAGTTTCCACGTTGAACGGAGACCACACGATACCTGCAACTTTGTGTATCATACACGTATTCTAGGAGCAGAAACAAAGTTGACAAAAATTTTGAAATAGCCGAAACTAACGCACTTGCGTGACCGCAGCTTTCATGCGAATCATCAGTCACTTCTGTCCTACCTGGTCGTCGGCGAATAGTTCGCTATCATGCTGTAACTGTCCCCCGAAGAGGTTGGTTCCACCTCCTCCACCTTCTTTGCTTCCAGAAGTTGCGGTCTCTGCACTGCCTCGTGATGTCAAAGGCTGCTTCTCATTCTCAAGGCCAAATTTCCCCCAGTCAGGTTCTTTCTTACTCATGTTGAGTACGGAGAAGACGCTGCGAGAGAACAAAATTGCTCTGTAGTATTAATGAATCTTTTATCCACATTAGCGTGTTCGTATGTAAAGCGTTATATGTCTGTCTGTCTGCCTGTATCTCTATCTGCCGCTCTCACCGCTGGACAGATCATCCCCAAACTTGGTCAGCAGACACTACTTCTGTACGGACCGTGGAAAAGGGGGATTGGGGTGGACTTCGAGGCCATTTGAGGCCAAAATCGAGGTGAAAAGAAGCATTTACTACATGCGCAGCAGTGGCAGAAGGAGAAGATACGAGAGGGAGGGGTGGAGGCAGCGTTGCCAGGCTCTGAGGCAGTGGGAAAGAGAGGAAGAAGGAAGAACAGAGGAATATTTGCAACTTTTCTGGAAAGAAATCGCTACTTAGCTCCAGGAGACGAAGAGAGAGAAATGAGAAGCTGTATTGCCAGGAAATATGTCGGAAAACAATACAACCTGGCAACACTAGGGATGAGAAATGGGCGAGACGAACGACGTGCTCCTGGATCACCAAGTTCTTAAAGAAACAAAATGCGAAAGAAGATAAAAATGTGGAGCATCTGGCGCGGAGTAGATGGGTGACACGGAGCGCCAGGACGTGGCCGAGTGCAAAGACGTTGCCATGAAAAGTGTTCGCTCCACACACACATACAATGCGCACAGTCCCAAAATAACCCGAGTAAAGCTGAATGCCTCGCTCGGTCAGTAATGCTTATAATGCCAGAACTCGAGGTTGGCCCAGAATCCCAATTTGGTGCCCCGCAAGACCTGCCGGACCGCCCTGACAAGCCACTCAGCAGAAGAATCCGGGCACTCTCCACGACTTCTCGCAGCGCAGTTCACGCAAATGGTGACCAGAGGACCATTTGAGAGACACGACGCAGGCAGCTGGCGCCACTTTTTCCCCAGGGAAGTAAGCGGGCAAGTGCGGACCCCGGCTGTGATCCTGCATGCAGTACTCGACCTACACACCTTCTGCGGTTGTGCCGCCGCCAATGGCCTGCCCCGAGTGCAGCTCGGAGACACTTACTCGGAGCAGCTCTCTTGGCTGGACTGTATTTGGCCGAGCAGCCGTTTGAGAGGCATTTTTCTGGAGAAATTAATGCTTAATGTATTCAGTGAAAGTCCGCTTGCGTTGTCATATCAATGGAGCAAATTGTAAAAGTCCCCCCTCCTTTTTACTTCTCGTTCCCACGTGACGGCTTGAGTTCGTACTGTTGCAGCAAAATTGAGACCACATCGATCACAAGCTAAAAGGGGAGCTTGGCAGATACAGTGCATCGTCCGAAACTTGTATGAATAGTCAAATTTGAGAAAATTCAGCGCAAGAGCAAGTAAGATAGCCTCAACTACATGTATGTTCATTCCGTGTACGCTGAAGCTTGCAAACTTTAGGGCAAAAAGGTGCCCCCTTCGTGATCAACGTCATGAAGGTTCTTCGTATTACAGAGCATCTGCCCCTCGTTCATGTTGTTTTCGAGGCTGTTGTTCTTGGGGCTGAGCCTGTCTCTGCTGCACAGTGCTGGCGCGTACTTGCGCCAACAATGTGAACACTGCAAAAAAATGGCTTGAAGGACATCTATAGTTGGACATAGAGTACATCAACTTTGTTGCCTGCTCAGACTAGACTAGAGCATTGAACCTTTATTTCTCAATGGAACCCTCCCTTCAACACCCGACCCCTGTTTTGTAAGCATGCACGCGCACCCACTGAAACAGGTTCAATTTCCGTATTGAAGTCAAGTGGACTCCAAGTTTTGCCCCCACTACATACAGTTGCGTGCAGTTGCTGTTCATTTAGCGTCATATGTCCTCTTGCTGACAAATCTTTTACCCCTCGCTCTTTTTCCTCGCGCTTCTTTCACCGTCCCGACGTCACTACGACCTCTCGCACGGCCGTGACCACCTTGAGTCCTACAGTTTGTACGGAGCATCACAGTAACGTGTACATGACTGTTGCTGTTACGCACACGAACAGTACAGACTCGAGCACCTTCTTCCTGATGTGCCGGACCCTCCGTTGTAGCCGCCTCGGAACCCTCAGCTGCTGCCACCTCCAAACCCTTCCTTGCCATTGTCCACAACTCCTTGGCTGTCTTCGAGCCAGGAAAACGTTTTCTTTTTCGTAAAGAACAGTGAAATGAGGATTTTTCTCCGTAAGTGCAGGAACTTTTTAAAATTTTTTAAAGAGAAAAGTGTCTGACTGCTGTTATAAGAACACTCTGAGTGGGTGGTGGGTCCACATAAAGGAGTCAAGACTGGCCACTGTTAGGGTTTTGCGGAACCACAGCCGGTCAGCATTTCAAGCCTCCACTCCAACGTGACCTGACGTGGATTATTGCCACTGAACGTCACTGCTGCTGGGATGTCTCCAACCAAGACGTCTTTGTGACTTGTCCCAGTCCAGCTGTTGGAAAAACCGACACTGATGGTAAAGGCCCGGAAAAAGTTCACTGCCACGGAGGGCCTTGGCAATGTCTGGTAGAGTGTCCATGTGGACGGCCATGCTTGTACCGGTATAATCGAGGGACCAGGCAGACAGAAGCAAAACGTGACTACACAGTGTATTCCACCTACCTGTTGAAGAGACGACTTCACGAATGCGGTTCACAACCGGGGGGTGTCACTGCTCTGAAAAGGCGACACGTGATAACCCTTCTACACCGCCTCGTCGCTTTTCTTCACTTCTTCCAGACTTCCATGTGACGGCAATGGCAGCCTAGCAGCGAAAGAGTCAGACTCAGTCCTGGGGAAGGAGAAGAAGTCGTGCTTCCATATGTTAGTTGCCTGCCTCTTCTCTTTTCATGGGCAGCAGTGATGTGTAGCAGCAGCTACTCGGAGAGGGCCTTGGGAGGCATGGCAGTCAGCCAACCAGCGTGGGGGGAAGCAGGGACTTTCCCTCTCAAATGCATTATGGAGAGGGATGACAGCCTTGCCAAGAAGCGGCCTAGCCAAGCTGAGGAGGAAATGAGAGAGAATGAGAGAGGTTGAACTACACAACCACGTACGCGGCCGCTGCGTTTCAATGTGGTTCACGAGGCTGCTGGTGTGAGCGTCGGTGGACGCGTGCATCTCAGACCTCACACGGAAGTATGCGTGGTCGGCGCCACCTTCGCAACATGCTAACAGTACCTGCGTCTACTAGAGAAGGGCGCCTTTTACTCTGTCGACAAGTAATGTGACTGTAAAAAGTTTTTTACATACAGAGCAACTTCGTTCCCTCGTTGGTATTCGCACATTCATGTCAATGAATGCTGGAATGCATTCCAAATTTCCCCCATTCAAGAGTACAATTCTCTCCTCACACTTTACAAAAGTAGTAGCAAACACATTGCTTGTTGCATAAAACCCTCAGAAGTAGGAAGTGGGACCGAGCTGGGCTCACCAGCTTGACCGATTCGACGAGCTTGCAGCTTGACTTCTCTTGTGCTTGAGCTCGGTTATGGAACTAACAACTGTCCGCAGGCAGTGTTGTCTTTGTTGATTGTTTCGTTACTAGAATTTCTAAAATATCTTATAGTTCGCTCGGCTTATTCTGAAAGTACGCTGAGCCTCCCTATACCATGAGCTTCTACATGTGCGACTCCAGGAAGGAGTTGGCGACCAGTCTTTGGCGATGTTTGCGGTCGTCGACGCCGTTTTGACCCTGTTCTTCATTATATCCCACAACAGCAATCCAATGGCTTGAGGCAAGCACTCGGTCCTGGACCTGCCGTTGGGGCCTTCGGGGTCGTTGGCAACGTTGCCAGGTGTTCTCTAGCTTAGAACTTGATCAGGTCCTGTCCACTTGGAGCGTGCAATGCTGGAAAGTATCTATTTACTTTGCAGCAGCCTCGGACTCGCCAAGCCAAGCTCAGGGTGAGCTCCGGTCGAAAAAAACACCCTGGCTCCCTCCAACCCTACCAACTCCTACTACGTGGGACGAGCAACGCAAGAAAAGCGTCCGTCCACCGAGGTTGTCAAGATCTTTCTCAGCCATGCCTTGTCGAAAGAACTGACAATGTAGAAGCTCTGATAATTCCCTGCCAAGTACCATTGTCACTCTCTCCCCTGCTCTTGCTGGCTATGTGCGCACGTATGTACGAGTGCATGTACGAGAACACCGGGAGTCTTGTTTGGCAACCCTGCTCAGCGGAAGGAGGAGGATAAAGGAGGCGGAAGATTAGAAAGCCACGCATCGACGCTAGCATGGAAATGCCATAGCTGAAAGCTTTCCTTCTGTGTGCGCGTTTTTGCTGTTCAACTCGGCTGTTGTTATCAGCAGAAGAGGAATGGAGTAAAAACAACAACTGTATGTAGTGCGTTAGTGAGTGGCTTGACTATTTGTCTTGGACGTGTGCTCGACATACGCAACCACAACTTGAGAAGTGCTTCCACCGTGACTGTGACAAAAGCTGAACTGGCGTGCTCATATCATTTAATGAGAGAGCAAATAAATTGCTCAATCAGCCGTAAACTTAAAAGTGGCTTCTCCGTCCTTGCCATCGTTGTTGGCTCAACGCCTGGGATTTCTCCTCTATGCCAAAGCAAGATACTTGAGAAAAGTCCTGCTCAAGTGGAGACAAAAGGCACTTCTTGGCTGGAGGCTACGGTAGGTGCTAAACAGACCTATTTCTCCTTGGACTTTGACCTTGGAGATTGCTAAAGATGACGCTAAATGGAAAGAGCCTTGGGCAGATTTGTCCTCGGATCTATGGGACAGATCACAAAAATTGCTGTTACCTTTTGTACCTCTGCATCGGCGTCCACCAGGGGTAGGTGCGTGAGCTGCTCTGCTCGGTCCGTAGGACTGTGGTAACTCTGCCAGAGGACTCATAAGGTCGGTGCAAAAAGACGGCGGGAAAGGAAGGTACAAGATTGTAGAGAAGAGCAAGGAAAGGAGAAGCCAAAAGCTTCTTTTCTTCCTTTGGTCATTCGAGCATCCGCGCTCAAAGGACCCAGATCTCCTCCCACTGGTGGATGTCGGACGTTGGCAAAAAGTCACAGTCTTTATCGGGTCATGAACAGAAGAATAATGATTGCGAAGTGAAATAAGAAGAAAGAGAAAGAAGTTTCACCGTCATGCAGCCGTAAGTAATGTTAGCTGACAAGTGTCTGTAGGCATGGCTTGGTGTAATAATGTCACCAAGGCCAAATTGAGCTCGTCTGATTCTCCAGACAATGACAGAAAAGTCAACTTTTCGTCTCGCACACTTCTCATAAAAGGAACAATGGAGCCATCTTGTTGGATGGCTCAGAGGAGAAAGGTATTCAAATCAGCCCTAGGAACACTCCTTTCCTCTCTGGAATTAGGCAAGTTACTCTCACACTTGAGATTTTTTTATCCCCAGAATGATAAAAGCGTTAAGGAGCATCCAGACTTGCTCGCCCCCATTCAGCAAGCGGGGAGAGAATGGAAGAGGGGGAATTGAGGCAAGAGTAGGGGGAAAAAAGCTTCCCTGGCAAAGTGAAGGAAACGCTTGCTTGTTTGGGATAATGGCAGTGTGAGTGGATGAGGCACAAGCGGTGCAAATACGTCCCGTCCGTTCATTTACTCTGGCTACGTACATATTGGCATGGACATGGCCAAACCAGGGCTGAAAGTGTGTACTTGGTGTACGTCGAGCACGGACAGGGTGCTGAGCCACCGAAGCTGCTTTAGCCAACCCTGACAGGAGCCAAATGCTTACTTTTGCCATCTGGGATTTGGGCTTTCAACATAGCAGATTACATTGCGAAAATCAGTGTCGGATGTACGTCGGAACACTTTTGATGTATCAGTTTAGCTCTTGTCAGGGAGGTCTTTTCGCCATCTTTCCACAGTCAGTTCACGCATTCTAAAGTCATTGTCACTCTGATGGACATTCAAACATATAAAATTTTTTAAGTGATCAACTGAAAAAGTGTTTGGTGAAAAAGATGCATTCAAATGTCAGTGCAAGTGCTTCCGCCAGAACTGCTACTGAGCGCCAACATTAACTGCAGTTGCACCCCTCAAGTCCTCGAGGGGGACATCCTCTGGTCTCTAGGCAATGAACTTCTCTTGATTCTCAAGTTCCCCCTGATGTCAGCGGTAAATAGTTTGCAAAGTCAAGAACTTTTCCCATGCCGTCATTTGAGAAGATTTAGGGCCTTCCTTCTCCGTTCCAGCCATTTTTTTTGCCTCTGATTCTTCATGAGAAGTTTGACTTCGGCCCGTCATATCCGAATCCTTCCTCACGGTCTGCCTCCTGCCCATGTCTGGGAGTTTGACGTCGTTGGAGATCCTGACCTGGCTGGAGTTCGGTTCTGCGTTGACTTTTGTCTATATGAGCGTGATGGTGGCCTCAGTTCGCCTAGTCCTTGGCCTTCCAGATGACCAGTTTTCCTAGCCCCCAGTATCCTTAAGGGTTGTTCTGTCGTCACATTGTCTTCCAGTCCTCCCGGAACCTCTTCCCGATGTCTGTTGTCTCGTCGCCATCCTCAATGAGGGCGAGGAAGTCACAATTCGTTGCACATAGACCTGCCGCAACAGCAGGTCCTGGTCGTGACACATAGCGAAGGCATGTGATAAGTTGAATCCCAGCAGGGGCCCCAAAATTAAGAGTTAGGCCCCAACTCAACATGACTGTAAAATTGTAACCATTTGCAAAGGTTCGCAATGCTTTCAACATATCAAGCGGCAGCAGCTGCCATCCTCAAAAAAATGAGCTTAATCAACTTTAGGCAATTTGCAATATTGCTCTTTTTCTTACATCACAAACATTAGCAACAACTAAGAAGTAAATATTATAAGTCAGAGCGTGTCTTGCAAGCGTCACATTTCTCCATTCTCCAGACTTTGAATGTTTGAGCAACTTGCACGGATCGCAGTTTTAAGCCCAACTACCCAAAATGATGGTGCCCCAAAGAGGGCATACGTGAATTCGGGGTTCTCTCCGTCTTCGACAAGCGAACACGCGTGTGGAAGCTTGAAGAATTGACGTTTCCTTCCATTTCTCGTTCCTCTTGTCGATAAAGCAGGCAAGATGGGTCCAGTGACGTGAGACGCTGCAGTCAGCGCGAACTTGTCTGCGCTGACGATGCTCGGTAAGTCCCATCTCAGGATGAACGACAGAGTTTTCATTTGTTATAGAAGAGCAGGGGAAGGAACAATTTTTTTATCTTCCATCCCCCCTCAGCTATTCTACACACTCATGCATGCAAATCGTCTTGAGGGGATGTCGAGTTTAGAGACAGGGAAACGTCCACACGACGTATGAGCGTGTGGCGGACGCACGAAAGCTACTTGGCGGCATACGGGAGAAAGGAGGTCGCACGTGAATTCGCTTAGGACAGGAAAAGTCTTTCTTAACTTTATTCCTTTTCTTGTTGTGTTTGCGGAAAGTCATGTTGAGCCCAAACTATCCTCGCTGAGCAATAGACACGTACCGTAGGTACTGCAGTTCAGGTCGAAAGAAAGCATGCTGTCATTAAAGTCGCACCGCTGGACCAAAAGGTGAAGAGAACTCATTTCCCATTGTTACATGTGATGGCAACTACTGACTTTCCCAACCAGACATTTAGTAATGAAAGGTAACTTGTTTTCCACTTGCACGAAAATTTCGACTTTTGAACTGCGCACGTTCTTCTGTAACTTTATGTCCAGACAGCTGATGCCAGAATGCTCAACATGTCTGGTTAACCGATCATCTGATGAACTCACATGCAAACACCGGTCTCGAGTAAGCAAATACACCTAACCCCACAGAAGAAAGAGTCTGTTGCGCAGCCTGAATTGCAGTTGCTTATAAAAATGCCAACCTGCTGCTCTTCAACCATCACTGTTCGTCATCTACAGATTTTGGTTCAACGGTCCGAGATTGAGTGTTGCCATGATGAATGCACAAGGGTAAATTGACTTCCTACGCTGCGACATTGGCTTGGACTTAACATTTACTCTCACACGAGCAAAGAAAGAGTTATGGCCAGGATGTGTGAAGACTTTTGATCTCAGCTGCTGCGTACGTGCAGAGTAGAGTAAAGCTATCTCGTCAGAGTTAGAATTTCGCTGCTAATCTGGTGCGGCTTGAGCTCCTGATCAAAATCAGTGCATTCAATGCTTAGTTGACGACTGAACACTGTGACAGCTTTCCTGATTTCTTGCTTAGTCAAGTCGTGGTCCAGAGAGCAGGGTCGACTTTCCTCAGCCCAGAGCACTTTCATCAACCCTTGCAATTGTCTCTGAGGCGAAGATACCGCTCTGAGCACCTAAAAGGGAGCAATGTAATCATGCTGATGCTGCCAATCTGTAGTGGGGATAAAAGGCAGGGGAAAGATTAATCTGCAAGTACAGACAGTCAGGCTGGAAATTATTCGTAACACTGATTTATAGTGGAAGTATGAACAAAGTTAAAGGAAGATGTCTGAGCTCTGGTAAAAAGTTGATTTCGGCAGATTATGCTGGCGAATTTTTGGTCACTAAAGCAAGGTTTCATCAAAGTCAAAACCACATCAAAAAGCACACAAAATCAACAGCTGCCTGATCGATAGCAACATTCAGAAGATTGGCAACACCAGCAGGAGCACCGCCACGCTACCTGTAGGAGGCCGCGGACCATGACTTCTTAATCATAGAGAACTCAATTTTGATATGTCATTATTAAATTGGTTGGGGATCAAAATGATATTTGACAGTCCCAAGTCTAACTTCATCCAGAACACCGCCGCCAGCAAAAAGTATGTACAACGATTTATCGCATACAGCCAAAAAAAAGTGTACAATTCTAGGCAGAAAACCTGTTGGTCTCCAAAGTATTCATAACGCTGAGATGACTTTTCGAGAGACCACTCATGACGGGGGATCACTCGTACTGCACGGAATTTCTGACTCTTAACATCTCTCAAATCGTCGATTGATGTTTATTTTAGAAAATATCTCCTAAAAAATTCCTAAAATAGATCTTTTAAAGAACACTCAAGGCATGAGAAAGTCGTACTGCGAGCTAAATTTGAAGCTTTTCGTGAGAAATTTTGAGTGGTGAAGAACTATTTTCCATGGTTACTGAAGGCATCACCCATAGAACCGTCCAATAAACATGACTCCTCGCAGACTGTTTAAAATTTAGCTCGCAATGCAGCACTGGAAAGCTATGAGTGTCCTTTAAAAGACCCCTTTTAGGAAATTTTTCCCAACCTTAAATTTAACACACAATTTTAAGGATATTTGAAATACCAAGTCAGAAATTCCTTCCCCAGTACGAGAGATCTCACCTTATGTAAGCAGGGAGCAAGCAGCTGCAGCAATATCAGCACCAGTAATTTTTAATTGCGTGTTTGCCTCAGACACCGTGTATAAATGTTTCGTAGGAATTTCAACGTGGACAGTGATGGTGCAAGACCAGCTCTACAAACATGGTTAAAAAAATATAATTTCTAAAAAAAAATAACTTCGCAACAACTGTTTGGGCAGTAGAGAAGTTATTGCTCAAACAGTGAGAAGCTTGAAGTATTACAAACACTTTTGAGCCTGAGTGTAAATGTGACCTTGTGGCGTTATGAACGCATGGGTTTGCTGCTGATTCCTTCACTTTCTTCTACGCCATTCAGGTCGTAAATGACGGAAGAAATTGGACTGATCTAATATCCCACTAAAACCATTTATCTTCCCACGTCTCTTTAGAGTTGCCATTGAGATGTACTAATTTCGGTGAAACTTTCAAATCTACCAAATGTCTGGGCCATAAAGTCAGGGGGTGGAGAGAGGAGCAATTTATTTCTGAATGTAGGACAGTTTCTAGTTCAAGGCAGTTTGTAATGGTTGCGTGAGCCAGATCGATCAGTTCAAGAACGGCACCACTGTCGTTGAAACATGAATGATGTTCGATGAGCAAGGAAGCTACAACAATCCTTCTTCATAGCATGCAGCAAGCTGAGCTGACAAAGTCCAAGGAGAGGTCATCCTCCAGCTCCGCTTCAACCGGTCTCCGGCCTCCATCGTCGCTGGCGCAAACTCGGCACAGCACGATGGTGCCAGAGCGATGATGTGGGCGATAATTTTCATTCAGGCCTTGGCACAATGGACTCGATTCTGAAGCGGAAGCTGGCGCAGGATTTGGCAATTGCTGACTTGTTCCACTCCTCAGTGATTTTGCACTCGACCTCGTCCACACTTCCGTGATGTGCAGCCACGACCGCCGGGTGCAGGGCGCACCAGATGGCCTCATCAAGAGGACTGGTGTGGGGTGACTTGGGCGGGCACACATTAGCGGGCCAGAAATCCATATTGGCAGCCATCCACTGCTGCTCTGCCTTGTGCTCAATCCTGTTGGAGGACGTATTGCCGCTGTACAAGCAATCTTAAGAGGTAATTTCGTGTCACAGACTTAACTTCTTTTGTGCTGAAGTTTTGGCACAACACCTAAATTGCATTGATGCACAATGGGTCTAGGTACCCACACCAAATTCTGTTCCAAAAATATTTGACCTTCTTTCTGAGTCAGTTCAGGTTGTCATCAACCACATTAACTTGATCTGAGATGCGTAGTTTGGATATTGGTGTTGTTTGTCCCCAAATTTCAATCAAGAAAAGACGTTATTGTCCTCATTTTACTGTATGGACCTTAATTTTTTCCACTCATGTTTGTGCAAAACTAGAATATCACTATCAATCCAAAAGGAAGGGCAAATTGCGTGTAGAACAGGATTGTTATGGCATACGTAGAGCCTGCAAAATTTCAAGCAGAATGGCATTGTCATGGAGAAAAAGCCGTTTCTTGAAAGAAAATGACTTATTCAAAAAAAAATAAAGCGACCTCCTATTGTCCTGCTTTATTGGTCTGATTCTGAATGGTCTAAAACTGACTTTTTAAGCCGGACTGAGAAGCAGTGAGGCTTAAAAAGTCATTCTCAGGCTATGAGGACCCAAATGGTCTTTTCTAATCCTTTTCAACAAAGTTGACCTTTTTTGGAAATCCCTTTTACTAGAGCTACAGTGGTACCAGGTTGATGCAGGCGTCATATTCTAGTAAAAAACGAGACTGCCTGGTAAACATTCTAAAAAACAAAAGTCCAATTTTGCGTGGGGATGTAGAAAAAAGTTTTTTATCCTATTTCGCAAGCAATACCCTACTGAGAAATAACATTTTAGAATATGGCACCTCAGACACCTAATCCGACCTTTTCGATCACTGATAATAATGGGACACATCCATGACCTTTGCATGATGCCACATGCACTCTGCGGGACCCACATTGATCCGGTTCTCATGATCGGCCAGGATGGCTTTGGGTCTCTTAAGGCCGCTTCTGCCCGATGCCCCTCTGGGGGGGTCTTTGCTGCTGGCCTTGGTGGGTTGGAGCCTTCAACCCGCCTTTATACTGAAAACGTTCTCCTCAATACTGGATTTGGTGATCGAGCAGAACCAACTCAACAATTTTGAAGTTATCTCAAAAGCTTTGGCACGATTTTAAGCCTTGAACGATGATTAAGCGAAACAATGGTCGTCAGCGCTGCTTTTGGCAAACCATTGATATTTCCTGACTGCTCAATTTTCCTTCTACGCCCTGTAGAGCAAATGTCTCCACTCGTTTCAATGTTCACTTCTGGCTGCACAGACAGGGCAGGCCTTTGAGTGTCTACACACGCACATTCCTCTCTCGCTTGTGTGACGGGACACGTACTAGGCCGCGTTGACCATGGAGCAGAAGCTACAGTACTGTTAACCTGACGGAGCAACGAGAAGTTGGAGACTCAACTACAGATCTGAGGGAGAGTCTAAAACATGCTCAAGTTGAAGGATGCACTTAAGCATTACCACAAAGAACGTGCTAATAATAGCTTAGAAAACATGGAAAGGCGAATGTTCATGTGTGTCTGTGACTACAGTCGGCACCTGATTTTGTCAAGTTGATTGTTGCCGGAGGGGGGGGAAGCTGACGAAATTGAATGGTAGCCCTGGAATATCATACAGGGTGAGGAAGGCAAAATGCAGCTACTTTTGCTGCTTGAACAATTGACTCGCGTTTCAGCCCCCCCCCCATAGCACCGTTACATAACACGGCTTGAACTGACGGTGGAGTGGATAAAAACTAGAGGAAAGTCACCTCGATGGAAAATGTGTGTAATTTTGACGTACTTGGCCTGGACACAGAGTACCGCTTAGGTCAAAAGTAAGAGGTCATCCGGTCTAGACCAGTCGAAATGGCCCACACACTTTCATAGGGTAGGGGTTCAGGCTTTCCAGGGGTCCCTGGCTTTTGCCAGGGTTTGGTCCAGGAGTCGAGGCGTTCATGCGAAACACAAAATACCTACAGGGTTCGCTGTTGAAATAGATCAGAGCAGCAAGATGCCGCCCTTGCAGCTCGAACCTGTAGTTGAGGTCGAGGTCGACCCAAGGGAGAAGCTTTTTTTTAAAAGAAAATTACAAAGACATCCAATTCTGTGTAAATATTGAACTTTTCCGGAGACTAGCACCGTCATGCCCCATACGCCAAAGTCTTGCAGTTTTCTAGTGATCCATAATAAAGAACTCAACTCGGTATATTGATGATAGACGATTTCGTTCAGTCATACACAGGTCAAAAACATTCATATACAGTACGCGTATATAGGGCTAGACCACTAAATGAACATTTTTAAAATTTTGCTGAGTGCATCTTAGGTGCGCTACCTATTGCGAAATGGTGAAGATGCAGACAAATAGTTTCCGAGAAATAAACTGTTATTGCCCCCTCTCTCGCAATAAATTCTTACAACATAAGCTCAGTGCAGAGCAGGGTGTTCAAATTTGGAAGGCCATGTGGTAAAGCTAAACACACTTTGTTTTCAGTTTCATACAACTATGGTGCAGAAGTCTAACATTAAGAAAGAATCGTAGCAGGTCTACATCAAATTTGAAATGTTGACCCAACGTGTGTACGTATTTTGTTAACTACAAAGGCAGCGTGGGGATCCCCGAAACGATGCTTTCTTCATTTTATTTGACTACGTAGAATGGATCTAAATGGTGCTTACAACAGATAGAGTATGCAGAAAGAGGTTGAAATTTTTGGTCTAGCCTTATATATTAAAGTATACCGGCAATCCTCACCAATGTGAGGACTCCTGAGATTTCATGAACTTTGGCCAAGTGAAAGTTCACAAAAGGTTCAGCTTCATGGGTCATTATTCAGGATACCATCAAAGGCCTTTAGCAAAGCAGCGATGGTCTGATGCATGTCGCCCTACCTACATAGGTACTGGCACTGACGTGTGTATGAAGACAAATTTATGCTTGGTCTTACACATGTGTGTACATCGCTAACTGGCAGTTAACCAGCGAACTTAAAGTTACTTATTACTCGCAATAAATCTGCGTGGTTTCGACTAGAAGTCCGGGCGAAGGAGTCAGTGCAGCCATTATGTTTATCCGTTCGTTCGATATGAGGCCTGTCGTAGGTAATCCCTCTCACATTGCAGAGGCCCAAGTGCCTGTTGCATTGCAAAAAAAAATGTGGCACCCTCAAGGTCACATCACTTCATCCAAAGCTGATCCAGTTTGGCAACTAAGTTTTATTGAATAAAACCCATTGTTTCTGGTAAATAAAGCCCATTGTTAAGCGTAGGGGGTGATCTGATTTCTCCAGTGATCAAGTTTCTTCACTCCATCAGTTCTGGATGGAGAGAATCTTTGGTGTCAGCTACAACAGCTACGTCGACGTCTTGGCAAGCGCTTTGGTGACGAATCCGAACCATTTGCTTGATGAAGCTGAGACGGCGTCTGGGAGTGTGTGTGTGAGTGCGTGGGTGTGCGTGTGTGCGCGCATGCAGCGCCCATTGTTCTTTCTCCTACGAGAATACAGATTTTTCTCGCTTGCACATCCTTCTGCCTTACAGTGTTGTGCATCGTTGCTACGCATTCTGATGTCCTTAAGTATGCCACTTTTTTCATTTCAGGCGCATTAGGATGGTTTATCGCAACGCTCCCCTCATCGTTCTCGGCGTGTTTCTGTGCACTATCTATGTCATCTACATCTCCGACGACGGGAGCAACAATAGCAAGCCAAAAAGTGCTATCAATATCGACAATAAAACGGCATCCAGCGTCTATAAGTATAGCAATGGCCGACCTCCAGCCAACCTGAAGGTCGTACTCTACTGGAACGAGTTCTACGGCCGCTATGACACGTACGACTTTGGCTACGGGCATGAAGCGTTCGCTGAAAAGTGTCCCTCCGGCGCCTCCTCCGCTTGCTTCGCCACCAAGGACCGTTCGTTGAAAGCTGAGCCCGACGCCGTCATCGTGCACATCCGAGGACTGCCCAATGATTGGCCTCGAGTACGGACACCCAAGCAGAGGTTCGTCATGCTAGCTGTCGAGGCCCCCGTCCACCTGTCAGAGTACAGAGATCTCGATCGACTGGGTTTCAATTGGACCATGACGTACCGGAGAGACTCGGACTTTCCCATTCCGTACGCGTGGATCGACCAGGTCAAGCTTCTTCCAGCGCCCAAGGAGTCGACCTTATTGCAGAGGTAACTGTTGAGGGTCGCAGTGAAATACTTCATGGTCTCACTAAATCTAGACGATTTTGAATTTTGCTGGCTTTTTTGTGACTGGATGAGGTTGTGTTTGAGTCTCAGAGCATCATAAACGAGCTGCTGAAAAAGCAAAACCCAACAGAAGCGCCTTCCTGAAGTTCTTAGGCATGAATGAGCTTGGCAATCATTTCGGCCATGCTTCCGTAGCACACTCGAACATGGCTGCTCCAGTGC
>JAAUXU010097805.1_pt1 | contig 25198 bp, 23 predicted proteins | sample 7278151 | NCBI WGS metagenome assembly JAAUXU01 (sample SAMN14350113, study PRJNA611818) | marine sediment metagenome | isolation source: surface marine sediment (1.8m) | place: French Polynesia: Moorea | collected 2018-08 | reverse complement strand
GACGACGACGACGACGACGACGACGACGAAGACGACGAAGACGACGACGAAGACGACGCGCATGTGCACTCAATTAGCACTTTTTTTTTCACAGAACAGAAGAAAAGTTTCAACAAATTTCCTGTTCTTCTTCCTCGAGAAATGACCCAGAAATGACTTAATTGAGCAGAAGCAAAGAGGAAAATGTTCAGATTTTTCATTACATCTCATTTTGCAGAGACACGAAGGAGGCTCGCGAAGCGTCCGAGGAATTCCTCGGGCGATTGAGGCCAGAAATGCTTCAGCGAAGAAGTCAGCACTACAAGATGAACAAGGGCTCCTCCGGCTTCACCAGACCAACAGGCACGGAAGCCACTTCGTCGTCGTCGACGGCAGCTGCGGCTTGTGCGGCCGCTGCAGCAGCGACCACGACCAAGACGGACCAAGTGCACAGGGACGACGGCAAGAAGATCCCCAAAGCTCCTCACTGCCAGCGCCAAATGACGACTGAAAGCTTTCAACCGGACAAGAGCCAGCTGGGGGGCCGCGTCAGAACCAACCGAACCACGAGGTTGGACAATGGGAGAAGCGTCTCCCAGCAGCCGCTCGCGCGGATGACGCCGCTGGCCGTGGCCGAGATCCCCCACAAGAGCGAGGAGGAGGAGCCCATTTACTGCGAGATAGCCGGCAACTCGCCGCTGAAGCCGGAGACGGCGGAGGCCGCGACGCGACTGCTCCGGCGGCCGCGTCAGCAGCCGCGGCGGTCCTCCTTGGAGCGGCAGCAGCAACAGCAGCTGCGGCGGCCACTGGCGGCAGGCTTTTCGAAGCTCCGCATCGACAACAGCAGCAAGACCGAGATGCTGCAAAAGCAGCTCCAATTTGCAGCCGAGAGTCGGAGGCAGCAACCGCCGAGGCCTCCCACCGCGGCGGTGGCGGCCGTGTCCGCCACGGCGGCCTACAAGCCGATCGGCCTCGGACGCCGCGCACTCACTCAGCTGGACATGGACGCCTCGCATCATTTTCAGTATCCGCCGCAGTCGCAGCCGCAGCCGCTGCTGCAGCCGCAGCCGCTGGCGCCGCGGCGGCTGATGATGTCCAACCGCACCCTGTACTACACGAGCGACACCGAGAGTGTTCAGAGTCACCCTATGGGAGGTTGGAATCGCCACAAGAACAGACAGGTAGGAAAAAGTGGGAGTCATCTGCATGACAGATGAAACTGGGCCTGCCCGTCTTTTCACTTGTGCACACGGGCACGCGTAGGCGCTCTCGTAGTCACACATGTTGTTGGCCCTGTCCTTCTGGCAGATGTCGACCGTGTCGTTAGAGAGGCAATAAACCTTCTTTCAGAGGATCCACGACTTCCTCTTCCCGCAGCGACCTCAAATGCGTGACGTGGGAGAAGACGAAAAAGTTCTCCTTTTATATCCAGTAAAAAAAAAAGGTTAAATAACAATTAAGCTTCAATAATCTGGAAATTTCAGAATCAGCTCAAGCTATTCTGCCCCTGCAGTTTAGAAAGCTAGACAACATTCCACAAATTGGAGCATCAGGGAAAATAAATAGGCCTACGTAGGCATGGGTGCAAGGTAAAGGTGCGGCTCTTTGAAAGGCTGCAAAAGCAGCCTTTTGAAGGCCACCAGATAAACTTTACCAATCTCCACACTCTGTTATTACCATTTTTTAAGCAAATGAATCCAGTCTCCAAGAAGTATGTGAGTGCATCACAACCTTAGCAGTCGGTCCAACGATATCTGCTTCTTCAATGCAGTGCACATGAAGTTAGCGATATCTCTTGGTCTGAAGGACGATATCGTTAAATGGGGAATCCACTGCCTTCTGGCGGAGTCACGAAGCTCTGAGGGAACAAATACGGTTATGATCAGATCGGAGCAAAACGCAGCAATTTCCTCACTTTGTTGGTGCTCCTCGAATGGACCAAAAAAAAAAGTCCTGCAGATTTTCGAAATGGCAAAACTCTTTGTTCTGGCGCGCAAACTTTCCAGAAAAAAAAGAACTTTCAACCGTGACAAAGTTTGCTCCGCGGAATCGCACACAAACTCCAGATAAATGAATATCTACGACAGATGTTGGCAGACTTTTGGCACACGTGGTTGCAAGGCAGCGCCGGGTCCGTCGCATTTGGCGCAGCTCGGGTGGCAAATGTGTGCAAAAATGTTGCGGTGCAAAAAGTACAGCCCCGATGCTTCCACGTGCGGGTCTTAATCCGCATTATTTCGAAGTCCTTGTTGAAGATGTCAGCGTCACTCAAATTTGCAAGAGTGAAGAGACAGAACTCTTTTCGAGTAGTTTGCCAAATTTGACGTGCGATGCCACAATTTTTGCGCCACTCAAAATATTCCAAGACGACAGTGAAGAGGTTCTGAGAGCCTGAGCAGCACTCACGGCCAACCCGGAGTCGCACCCATTCTGACTCACCCGGTGGGTCCGAAAAGCCCACCTGGGCAGGGCTTTAGAGATATGCATTACTGTACTGCATTACCGATCTTCAGTAATGGTCATGTAATGATGAAGGGTTTAGTTAATGAGTAATGTAATGACAATTTCTTCGTGACCATTGCCCATTACTCAAATTTTGAACTTCCCGCCAAAACTAAACGAGTTTTCATCATTACGTCGAGCTCTGTGACCAGAATTGAGACAACATTTGACATTATTCTCGAGAAATAGTCATTTTTGTTTTGTTTTTGGTGAAATTTGAAATGCAACTATTCATGAATGTCACTAATGCATGGAAGTAAAGACTAATAAAAATTAAAAACAAAGTTTTGGCGTACTGCCTGAATGATTGGAGAGGGTTTTTTTTTTAGTAATGAGTAATGTAATGTCATTACTGGAAATGTAGAGCAATGAGTAATCTAATTCATTAGCAAATTTTTGCAGTCATGAGTATTGTAATGCATTGGCCATTCCAAAGTAATGTCTAAAGCCCTGCACCTGGTGTCGATTGAAGTGGCCAAGTCCGGGTTTCGTTCCTATTTCTTGGTGCCCAACGAGCAAATGATTGCAGGCATCAGCTGTTGGCCGCGCTCAGCACAAAGACACCGACGCTGTCAACAAGTTGATGGCGACGAACACGAGGAATAAAAGGAGGCTCTAAAATGTCGTCCTCAGCGATGCAGATGACTTGCGGGAAAAAGAAATGACTTCAATCACGGCTGTTTTCACAGACAAACAACGAATTTTCTCCCTTTTGGCCGCTTCATCACACTGGGATCCCCGCCAGAGACACGTGGTGGCTCAAAAAAAGAGCCCCTCTTAAAGTCGGCGTCCATAAAGGCGCTCCGGTCTATAAAGTGGCTGTCTATAAACGTTTTATACGGCGGGCTGGAGCTACAAAAGGTGACATTTTACTTGGAGAAAAGACTGGTGTCACCCTCAGTGCTTTGATGAGATTTTTTTAAAAAATATACGTATATTGAACCTCGGTCTCGTTTGAAAAGCCGCATGCGTCTTGCCGATGTCGTGTCTGAAGGTTGCAGTGGTTACAATGTTGTTTTTCTTGTGCTTTTCCGTAAGTGTTGCATATGACTTAAAACGTCGTTTTTAAATGTAAATATGTTACAATGGGTGCGCGCAAACTCCTCAGACACCTTTTGGATGCGTAATCTTTTTTGTGAGGTTGGGGAAGCCTTCATTGTCCAGCCATTTCTGCCCAAAAGACAGCTGCCTGAAGACCACGTACGTGAAACACGATAGAAATGTGGTTGAGGCTGAGGAGCAGCCACATCGACACTGCCAGGTGCTTCCAGGTGTCCACAGCCACCGTGTGCAGAAGCTGTGGGAGGAGAGCTGGAGCTCCGTGCCAAAGTAGACACGTTGACGAGTGTGAGGACGCCTCCGGGCCCCGACTTGTGGCTGTTGTCGAAGCTGACGGAGGTGTCTTTTGAGGAGCAGAAGGCTGACCTTTGACTTCGTCAGTGCAACTCTTGACAAGTCTGCCTTCATCCAGATCGAATCAGCAGTTTGTGCGCAAGAAGTTTGCACGCACCTGTTGGAAAATGTGGAACATTGACATCGTTTAAAAATACGTGTACTGAAAACTGTCACAAGACGGAGAAAAATATTATAAATCGCTTAAAAACGTCATATTCCGTTCAAAAATGCTACGCCTCATTTAGAAGTGCTGCTCTGGCAATTGGTCTGACCTTTTCCAAGTTATTGGAGTGCAGCCGATGCACTTGTCGTCCGCCGCTGCGGACATCACGTCCAAGGGGTCGCCTGAAAAGCTCTCTTTCTTTCTGACTCACACGTTCCAAGTGGCCAGAGCAGTTTTTTTTTGGTGCGTGCTCTCATCACCTGACGCAGGTGAAAACGTTTCTTCTGCGGGAGAGAAGCAATTTTGATGTCATTGTCCAAAATGAGGCGTCAAATTACTGGAAGGATTAGTTGGACCCATCTGATAACTTCGCGGATCGACAAAGACTTCAAAGCTGAGGACGAGGAAAAAGCTGCGTGACGAGATAAAGCGGAAAGAAAAGACTTTTTTGGGTCGATCTCTTGAAATCTGGAAAATTTCTTTCTCTGTTTGTTTGTCTGTCTGTCTGTTGACAATTCAGGGAGGGAGGGAGGAACTGCTTTGAGCACTTCTTGTCAGCGTTCGTGGCCTTATCCTCCTCAGCCATTCATTCACCTGCCCCCCTCATCAGGAGGAGAAAGTTGTCATCATTTCTTGACAAAGCAATGAAGAATTGGGGCCCCAAATCACTGGCACGAGAGTGAGCGACCCATTTTGAAGCTGCTCAAAAAGTGGGCACCCCTCAGGTCAGTTGGCACTGGTGGTGACAGTGAAAATTCACTTTTTCACTCATTGAGATCAAGACTTCTCAAGTCTGGAGACTAGGCTAATTAAGATTTTACTCACTAGTCACTAATTTTCGCTCTGTTTCAATAATGCAAGTGCACTAGCAATCAATCCTAGCATAAGACACGCATAACTTGATGGAATCATGTTATTCTTAGGTTGAAGGTGTTTTCTCAAAAAACTCGAGTCATTCTTCCAAAGTACAATAATGATCAATTAGCCACAAGCAGTCAAATTGCTGGAGAGGCTTTTTCAGCCTCGACTGCAGCAGGTGCCAGGGTGTTGAGGACCCCATGATCTTGTTCAGAAGTTCAGGGTGACCTCCCAGCTTCATCTCACTTCTGATGATCTTCTTCAGAGCATCTTTGGACAGTTCCTCAGTTGTGCTGGCGTGGTTGACCTTGATCATATAATTGCCACCTGTTAACAGAAGCGCGGTGCTCAGCTGCAATATAGTAAAATAGTGATTGTTGGGGAGGCAAAGAATTTCACTAACTAAAATTCTGGGGGACTATTTACTATTGCCACACTGGTGAGAATAAACGGGTGCTTGGCCATTGTGTTCAATGAATTGACGACACTGGGTGAATTCATCACTTTGGTCATTGGTTACCTTATCTAAAAAAAAATCAGTCGAGAACTATGACAAAGGAGTTATAAAACATGTTGCCAAAAAACGCCAACTCCCTTCTCTTGTGCACAATTGAAGAGAATCTTCAATCTTCCACCGAGTCAATAGACCTAGCGTGAATAATCCGCATGACGTTGTGATCTTCTCTCTTTGTCAGACTGACGACGGCTTCAGCAGCGAATACGGCTTCATGGGCGACGTCGAGGCCTCCTCGGTGGCCACTGGTAGCTTGGCCAACCAGTCAGTGACGTCATCAATGACGCCATCGTCAGCCATTCGCAAGGGCCTCCTGTGGCAGCAGCGGGACAAGATCTTCTCCAGATGGAAGGAGAGATTCTTCATCCTCACCAACGAATACCTCCAGTGCTTCAAGAGAGGAACCTCCAGGATCACCGAGATGGGAGGATTCATCTTCAAGCTCAGATTGTCAGAAGTAGGGAACGCTAATATTAACAATGTTCAACCTGAAGCATTTGACTGTACAACCTCTCCTTTAGATTGAAGAAGTTGAGCTCCTGGACAAGAAAGGTTATCTCACCATCAGCCTGACGCTGCCCAAGGAGAACAGCAAGATCTTGCTCAGGAAGCCTGAAGGAATCAAGGACTGGTTTTTCTCCCTGAAGGTGCGTTTACACTAGTCTAATCTAAGGTTATTCTCTCACCATGTGCCGATTTCTTTAAAGGAATGCGTGGATCGAAGCAAGGAGAGAAGAAGGGCCCAAATGAAGTCCACCAAGGAGTTCTGGTCAAAGAAGCAGTTCACGGACTCCTCGTCCATGGAGCAGTGGTTGATGGCCAGGAGGCGTGTGGGTGAGTCACACATGCATAAGGTCATCAAGTTCGACAAAGTCTCAAGTCATCCCCCCTCCCCTCTCCCAGAAATGAAGTACGCCTACAGTGAGACCGAATCCTGCTTGGACGGACTGAGACACCCTGTAAGAGAGCGCCGCTCCAACGGCATTTCGACGGCGACCGTCAAGACCACCGACTACGGTTTCATCGACTCGCCCATCGCTGCCACCGCCGTCCCGGCCGCCCTGTCGCCCGAGGCTGCCGATTGTGATTCTCCCACTTCCTCCTCTGACTACCTGATCAAGAAGTTCCCCAGGGACACCTCGAGCACGTTCAGCCACGACTCCGGCGTCGACTCCATGAACACAAACACTTCAGGTACGTATTTGTATACGTAAGTACGTTCAGTATACGTAGTTGTACGTACGTACGTGCAACTTCAGGGCTTTGAGAGATATCAACTTTTTTTCTGAGACGTCTCAGAGGTTTTCCCCCGTTTTGGATGCTTCAGGGGTGACATTTGTGTGCAGAAACCCTGCTGAGGGAACAACCAGCAACTCTCAGACAGGCTCAACTGACTTTTGTGGCTTTGTTGTAGATTACAGCTGAAACTTACAATCAACTTTGGACTGGGTTTGCTCAACACTCGTGAGCTTAGTGCAAAAGAAGGCGGCAACCGATCCAATCTGTTGCTCTCCGGCCTCCTGAACCTGTGGCCCTCATGCGTCTCTCACAGTGAGAGCGAGGGGTTCAAGAGACACGAGAGCAACAGCGCTGAATTGCTTGCCTCCTACTTCTGCACCTTTGCCAGAATGCGAACAAAGGTTTTGTTCACAAGCACAGATTACAAAGTGGTGTCTTTGTTAGTTTTGATCTGTTGTGTCTACTACTCCATGGTCGTAGTCAACAAACTTGGACTCGGTCAACTCTTTGGTGCTCTTGACCCAGTCGAGCATTTCCCACGAAACTCTGGCAACCCTGATCTGACTTGGCACATCTTTCTTCTCACTTTGCAGGCAGCGTCCTGTCCAACCAGAGGAGTCCCGTGTTCGAGCTACACCCCAAAAGCACCCCCGTGAGCAGCAGGTCCAAGATCCCCACGTTGTCGAGGCAGAAGCCGATCAGGCCGTGCAAAGCTGGCGGTCCAGGCGGACATTCCAGACACGTTTCACTCGTATAGACGAAGTTATGTGTGGGAAGAAAAGAACTTTTTTATCCCGAAAACTATTCACTGCTACAATAGTAGCGGAAAACTAGAGTAATTCTCATGTGTCTCATTCACATGCCTGAGAGTAGCAGAGATTCTTTGTTATTTTTTTCTCAAGTTGACGCATTTCAAATCCAAGGACCGCTGGATTGAGTTAGACTCTAATCTATTGGTCCTTGCCTAACCTAGACTGGACAAAGGACGCATCAGTCGCAAGAGACAAATCGCTCTGCAGTTATGTAACGATTGTTGGATGGCAACACTGAAGCATTGGATGAGACACGCACGCACGCGCACAAAGTGATCGGATCTAAGTAAGCTGTGTACTTAGCAATGATAATGGCCTATGCTCAAAATGGCTTCGTGCAGCGATTACTCAATCTGAGCAAGAAGTGAGACTCAAGAAGTCTCAGCTGACTTTGACGCAGTTGTTCTTCTGTCACCTCTTCATTTTCCTCTGTACTCTTCAGTGTGACTTACAAATAAGTCAGTATAAAGGAGACAGCGAGGATGAGTAATATTGAGCGTGTAAATATAAAAAAAACCCTAAGGATTGAGGGCCTAATAAAAGTCCAGCTGTTAGCAACCTCCTTAATCTCGCCTTTTCGTCGTTCTGGTGATTGCTCCTGTACTTGTATCTAATCCTGTCACTAGCCCAGTTCTGGGCAGCCTCTTTCATCTGTGTAGCTGCAGTCACTCTGGTACTTGTATGTACTGAGAGGTAAGTGGGAGCTAGAATGTGTTAGGCTCAAACAACGACTTCAGTCTAATGCCAGAACAGCCTGGCTTCTGCCTAAGCAAAACCAATCTGGTCACTGAAGCCAAAGAGTGAATAGGGACAAAGAAAAAGGATTCCACAGCACATAAGTTGCCAAGACTTTGGCAACTGACCTCGTGGAAGCAACAGTGGCGTACATCTGGAAAAGAGATCAGGGGTCTCGGCTGTGGCAAACATTGATTCAGTGCAAAGGTAGTCACACCGATGCCTCCGCTCTCAAAACAGTGAGGGGTTGGAAGTAGCTAGACCAACTCAGGGCAAAAGAACCGCTATTATAGATGATTGATTCCTATGGCGCCAGGAATCCAAACAAGGAATTATGCAGCACTATATAAGCGTAAGTAAAAAGTGGGGGCAGCAAAAAGTTGCCTAAGACTGGGCTGGAGTCATCAAGTCATCATCTCCGAGTCCACTGCCAACAATAGAGTCGAGGTTCGGGAAGATTGGAGGACGCAAGTTGCGTCGATGCCGTCAGAAGTCGGGCTATCCCGAGGTGACGCGTGCTCGTATGTTTATGTTCGTTTATGCGTAACACAGAAGAGAATGCAATATTACATTACGTGCAAGTGGCAAAGTAGCATATTACAAACACCCAGTGTGTACAGCCCAAAAGTGTTGCTGCCCTCCTGCCTTGGGCAGCCACACTTTTGTGCAGCAGAGCCTGAGTGTTCTGAAAATGCACGTACGGGCTTTGACATAAGATTGTCCATTCTGCATTCTTTTCATTGCACAATTTTGTGCTCTGATCGTCGCTCCGACCTTGCTGCAGCTCCCGTAAATTAGATCTTAGGAGTCCGGACCTCTACTTTTCCACCTGCTCTCAGTAGAGAAGGAGGGTGGAAAAATGTTTCTCTTCTAGATCGCCTTTGGACGGACAAAATGAATCCAAAGTGGAGGGAAGATCTCACATAAACAACCATTAGAGTGCAACGAAAATAATCCCATGAGAACTGAAGTCTATTCTGTATGATCCATAAGTGGTGTCCATGATAGAGTCTTTTGCCAACATTTGTTGAAACAGGAAGCATCTGGGATGTCTGGTTCCAGTGGCAGACCAGTTTCGTTCAACAGCGCACGTACAGTGTGATTCATAAGTGCTGTGTCAACACTAGAACATAGAGGAAGGTATCTTGGGCGGATCCCGACTAAAAACCTGCCATTGTCTGAAATAAATTGATCAAAAATTTCAATTCCACATAAGTGAATCACAGTGTGAGTGGCGTTTCTCTCGGTGTTGAATTTGACAAAACTGTCAGATGCAGGAACACCGGTCAAAAATGTCGTTGGGTGATAAAGATTGTGTATTGTAAGGTCTGCAGTGCCCTCGGAACTGATTAGTACAGTAGCAGTATGTTAACACTTTACATAAATTACGTCAATTCTGCTGTGATCTCAGTAGCAGGAGGACAGAGCGATTCCTGATGTCCAGAAATCAAAGCGCTACATTCCTTCAGAGACACCCCGACGATGTTTGGCTTCCCCACATGTGACAATGAAGCCATCAGACAGCAGCACTGAGCTGCAACCCTGACCAGGACCACCGATGCTGCTCTCCAGAAGAGCCATGTTGTCGTGGAGGTCGCTGTCACCTTCTGTGACCAGCTCAATGAAGATCCTCATCCCCCACCACCAACACAGCTGCCCTTATCATAGGTGGTTTTGACATCAGTCCTGAAGGACCAATCCTTGATGCAGCAGATGTCTAGGCTGCCCTGGTACATCACCCACTCCAGTTGCCGGCTTTTGGCAGTCAGTTCACCAACCTAGTGGAGGTCACATCCACGACGGAGAAGAGGTCGTGCCCCGGAAAGTGGCTCTTCTGCTGTCACGGAGGAGTGCTTTTCCTACACCCTAGAAGCTGACAAGTGGACAAATCACTCATACGGAGGCATTGACCTGCTCAGATCCCCCAAGTTGGACCTGATGACGTTGCGCAGTCATTCTTGGTTGCCCTGGGAGGCTCAAGAGAAGGGTCTATCATTTCGCGGATTTTCAGGCATGAGAGTCTCATCAAGTCATGGGTAATGTCAACTCAGAAAACTAGTACAGGGACCGGTGTCTGATAAAATTCTGTAACGTCACTTGTAACGTTGGCACTCAAGTGACCATGCTTGACCCGGTGACTTGGGACCTCGTTGTGCTCGGTGATGTTCCCGGACAAGGAACTGAGTCCTTTCCAAGCAGATGCAAGACAAGGCAGTGGGAAGAGATATCCCCAAACCGTTTGACGGTTCCTCTCCCAACTCCCAATTTCAGTTTCAGGGAAAGCCAACCTTGTTTGGCACTCCTATCTGTGATGACGAAATTCCTTGCCCAGACCAAGCAGTCCTTCAGTATGACATTGAGCTGTGACTTTGACTCCCAAGGGATGACGTGGCATTACCCAGGGGAGGTCACTCTGTTGTTCAGATTTCTACAAGGCTTCTGTGGGATCGGTTCGGTTCGATCCCTGCTACCACCAACACGCCGTCATCAACAACGACCGAGGCTCTGGTCTCCACCACCACCTGGCTTTGAGACGGCTGTCCTGATTATGGGTGGGTATGACATTCACGTTCCTGTCGATCAGATCTGGCAGACTGCAGAGCTGTTTGGTTGTCACCATGTACAAAAGTATGGATCAGTAGCTGCACAGGACTATCCTGTTCCCATTCATTGGGCAAGTGGATCTTTTGTCCCTGAGGGAGAGCAGGTTGTCATCTGTGGCGGGAGGTTGTGTGATCAAGACGATTGCGACACAGGAAATCAGTGCTTTTTCGTAGACACCAGGAGAAAAACAAGGACTCCACCCTGATCAATGACCGCTGGAGACATCTTCTAGCCCAGGTCCCAATGGAACTGAGGACCAACTCTTTTTCATGGCCCTAGGGTTACAGTCTGACATTTACAATCCGAAGAGAAATTTATGGGAAGAACACAATGAAATTCCTCAGAAGAACTGGCTCTCCACAAATAGTCTCATCCAGCATGACAAACTCATCTGCAATGTTGACGAGTTTGTCACCATGCTGGAGCATGACATGGAATGAACGTCTACGGAGCACCTTGCTCGATCTTGTCCTTGAGTGCATCACTGCAGTTGGGACTCCTGAAAGTAAAAATAATCCAACCAAAGCACACAGTACACGCACAGTGTGGTCCAGAAACATCCTCGGATTTTTTGACTTTAGCTCAGCTCAGCCCGGGTGAAGGATAATCAGTCAATGCAGCCAACGAAGATTTTCAGGATACTTGTGGATCACTAGCAGTAGTTTTTGTGATACACCTTTTCGTATCTTAACCCACCCCACACATGTTGATCTTTGGGCCCGAATGGTAAACTTCAACAACAACAGCAGGATTTTGGGCGCAATCAGTCGACAGCAGTGAAAACCTCGGCCCAATTGATCATGGTCATGAGGTCCAGCAAGATGGACACGCACCACAGTGCAGATAGTTAAGGAGTTTGAGCTTTTTCTGCCTCTTCCTGACCTCTTTCAAGCCTTTTCAGGTCTCAGAGACTAACTTCCTGACCATGTCAGACACGAAGGAGGTCATGGTCGTCCTCCCGGAGGTTGGAAACAGCTGTCCAAGAAGTACGAAGCATGGCAAAGTCTCTGTAATTAACTCCACGTAGCAGAGCTTCAGTCATTGTCCATCTCTGCTGCATTCAACGCTGTGCGACATTTACTCTGACTCGCTTTGAGTCATCACAGACAAAAGGTCATCCTGACGTTATTTCAGCTCCAGATTCACTGTTGCCTGTTCCATCTGCTGGTTGCCAACGTTGGCTCGACGAATTGGCTGCAGTAAGAAAAAAATAGAGCCAAGGCTAGAAAGAGCGAAGCTTCTAACTTGTCCTTCCGTCTGTGACGCTCAGAAATGCGTCAAATGGCAGACGAGAAGAGGAGGAAGATTGAAGATTCATGTGGAAATCTCTTTTGACGCAAACTCTCATTTTATCGCACTGATGATTCACGCCCCAGTGAACGGCCAATTGCACCTAAGAGCCTTGGATGTGAGGCTCCGCTTAACAGAACAATAAGTAGCATCAGTACGTGGAAGTACGTGGAGACTGGCGCTATTTGCGCGGCAGCAACCGGGTCTTAAGGCTACAATTTCAAGCCGCTGTAATTGACGTGTAATCATTTCAACACCTCCAAGGTCTTGGACTCGCCGACGTTGCTGTTCTCTTTGTAGCTACCTGATGTTTCAGCCTGGGTGGACCGTTCAAGTGCCTCTGGTCTTTGAAAAGGCTCCGCTCTTGTTTCTTGAGAGGTAGGAAGCAAACTTCTTGTTTCTCTTAGTGTTTGTCAGCATGTCTTTCAATGCTCTCGTGTCTGTCGTTGCCATGCTGATTCTCCCTAAAAATGGCGAACCCACGATTTTTCGAGAAGAGATCGCCGCCGGCAAGGAGTGCATCCTCGTGCTGGAGAAGTTCGCCAGGCCGCAGAACCCAAAGTGCGAGGTGGAGCAGGTGAGGAGGATCCTCACTCAGTCCCCCCCCCAGCCGTGAAGAGCCTTTTCTCTTCTGTGCAGGTGTGCATCAATCCTTGTCGTGCCGACTTCACCACGACCATGGAAAGGGGGATCCCCCAACAGGACCCCCCGGCGTGCGCAGACGCAGTCCCCGAGACGGTCTGCGAAGTTGTCAACGTCACCAGGCAGGTCCATTCACGTACTCATGACCATCGAGCTTCGTAACATTGTACTCCGTGATGGCGCAGATGCTTCGAGATCAGCGATTCGGCTCTGTGCAAGAGCGACTGCACCACGACTCTGGAGGAGCGCTGCAAGCAACAAGACTGTCGGGACCAGGGTTAATAATATATACCATCAGACAGTATGAGTACAATGGAAACTCGTTTGTTTTTGCTTTCAGAGGAAGAATGTGAAGAAGAAATGGTTGAAGAGTGTCAGGAGGTTGAGGTTGAGGATTGCACAGGCGATGCCCTGGAAGATCTTGGAAAGTTTCTTCACATCTGACATGCCAACATTAACTAACGAACCTCTCTCATTCAGGTGCCCAAACCTGCGAATCCAGGGAAGACATTGTCTGCGACTGCCCCAAGGTTGTGGAGAGGTGTGAGCGGATCCTCAAGTACGACCACCACAGGACTTCAACTCACATAGGCAATCCTTTTCCTATTGTCCCAACCATTACACATATGTTTTGTCCTCACAATATCAATTTCCACGTTGCCTATGTGAGTCAATACTTTAAAGAGAGGAATGTTTCCTCATGGAAGAAGATCATTGGCAGCCATTCAAGTTGGAAGCCGAAGCTAAGTGCGAGGGTGGAATCTGCGCTTCAGAAGATGCTGCTCTAGAGGACGCATTGGAAAAAAGCAGCGATTTCAACCAAGTCATTCTCCTGGGAGAAGAGTTTGAGGAAATGCTCCATGACATGATCGTCTCAGGAGAGAGGGTGAGAAGGCAGGAGTGCCAAGGCACAGAGGATTGTGGACTAGTCCCTGATGAGGACCCAGAGGTCGTGCAAAAGTCGTCTGCCGATGGCGAAGCAACTGAGAGTGGTGCAGCCACTGGGAAAGAAGATCCTGCGGAAGTGGATGCGATCGTAGAAAGTGACAAGAAACGTGATATCATCACGGACGACATCAAAACACAACTAGGGAAGAAAAATGACTCGAGGATGATCAAAAGTGTCGGGGAAATGTTAGTCCTGCCGAAAGTCATTGCTACAGAAGCAGCCGAACGTGACGGAGTAGGCAAAGCTGTCGGAGAAAACCTGCTTGAGGCCGTCATTCGACTCAGTCCCAAACTTAACATGGCGGATCCAGCACTGCACAAAGACAAACAGTTTGTCGACCATGAGTGTCTTCAAAACTGTGAGATTTTGGAGCAAGAGGTTTGCGAGGAAGTATCACATCATGTTGCCTGTGATGAAGTCAGTCAAGACGAAAGACGCTGCCAGGTAGAGACCACTGAAGAGTGCCCTGAAGAGCTCGACGGGGAGGAATCCTGTCCAGACTTCGTGGAGGAATGTGCCCTCGTCGATGAACAGGTCTGTGAGGAGCACATCCGGACCAACTGCTCCCTGAACAATGATGCCTGCAGGACAGTGAGCGAGAGACTCTGTGATGGATTTGTGCCAGTGCCTGGAGTCCTGGTAGAACTGAAGAATGTCCCACTACTCAAGGAACAAAACTGCCAGGTCATGAGGAAGAAGATTTGTCCTCCAGATCACCAATGCGTGGGGACTCCTGTCAGAGAGTGTCACACTGCCCAGACCAGGAAGTGCTTCATGGTAAGAAGCAATCGTAACTGCTCCAGAAGCGGTTGCAGAACTGTACAGAAAGAGGTCTGTTCGTTGGAGCAGAAACCAGGGAATGGGACCAAGAGGTGCCACATTGAGCCCATCATGGCGTGCCACAGGGTGCCAGTCAAAAAGTGCCAAAACACCTGTGACGACGAGGATAGCCAACATTTCTTCAGATGTTCACTGGTTCCAGAGGAAGAGTGCACTAGTACTCAGGACCCGAGCGCTGGGTGTCCTCAAGAATCTTGTCGCCGTCAGACTGTGGATGTGTGCAGCATGAGACTGCCTGGATGTAAGGCTAGAAGGTGCAGGAAGTTCCCGAAGAAGAAAAATTGCAAGATCATAGCCAAGAACTGCACAAGTAATCGTTGCTCCACCTTTCCAGTGCGGCGCTGCCAACCCTGCCGCTTCTGCCACCATGGCCTCCAGGAGATTTGCCATACGGAGGCCAGGAAAGGTTGCTTCGAGGCTGAGCCCTGCATGCCCAAGTGCAGTCAGGTCTACGTGTGTCCCATATGCCAAAAGGACGTGGCAAACTTTGGCCGGGTGGCCCCCAAGAACCTCGAGAAGCCGCACCAATCACTCGTGGTGGTCCCAGCCGCTGACATGAAGCAGGACGCAGTCACTACTTCAACATCCACTCTGCCGAGAGCTCCTAAACATCTCAAATTGTTCAAGCCAGAATCGTCTGTAGCACCAAAGCCTCTGAAGTCGTCTTCAGGTTTGACCCAGGGCTCCATAGTCTTTCCAGCCTCCGAGGTCAAGCATGGCGTGAATGCAGCAGCGAGAACACAGCCAAGAAATCCCCCAAACCTCAATTTGTTCAAGCAAGAATCCCCTTTTTTTGCACAGCATCCGCAGTCTTCATCACCAGGCTCAGCAACTCCTTCATGGGTGCTCCCGAAGGCTTCTAAACCATTTGTGCCATCCCCGAGAATCCCTCTCTTCTTGTCAGAGCCTTTAGTCCCCGGTGCAAGAGCCATCGAATCTCCTTTCAGGAAGTTGGGAGGTTTCGTCCCAGTCAAGGTTGATCTTCCTGCATCCAGAGCCAGGATTCGTTTCCCCGGACCCCGCAACAGAGCAAGAAAGGGGTTCAGCTTGAACCAGCAGCAAGTTGTCATCCAGGATGAGCTGCCACAGTACAAAAACGGCTTATTTGCCACACACAGACGGCAGAACCGCGGCAAGTACAGCTAATCTTCGATAAAGTGAAGATTTTTCAGAATGACGTCATAGGTAGTAAATGTCTATTTTTGCAATTGGCCCATTTATTACGTAGGAACCTTATATACAGTGAATAACTCAAGCCATTCCTACGTAGATTCACTGTATCGAAGTTTGACTGCAATTCGTTCATTTATTTAGCGCCCACTGAATTTTTATAACCCCGGACATATTTTTGGCCCCGAGATTGAACCGAAAGCCTCTATCTCGTCTTCGGCGTCGCTTCCAAAGAGGTTGCACTTAAGGTGGAGGTCAACATTTGCCTCAACGTTACTGATCCAAGTCCACCTGCGTCAAAATATACGTATCGGTATAAGTATATATAAATATATATCTGTGAGTAGAGTCACTGGACAGCAATAATATACGAGTGTACCTACTATGTGTTCGTGCTTGTGTTAGGGAAATGTGTCTTGACTTAGTCTTGAAAGTTTGCAGTCAAGAATGGGCAAGCACTCACTCAGTCATGTACTGGAGGGTCCACATCAAATTGTACTCCCAGATCTGTACAGAAATCAGGCCAAGTAGATGCTACAAGGTCGAAGGTTTTAGCTATTGATGGCAACACTTGAGGTCATTCGCAACTGCGCAATGTGGACCGAAAATAACACTGCTGTGGATATTTTGATGTGGAATCCTACTTATTAAGTGGTAAGACAGGACTCCGACTTTGCACCAACATCTCTGTTGAGTGAAGTGTGTATAAAACATATTTATGATAAATTTGTCTACCTCTCGCATTGATCATGTGCCGCGCACTCTTTCTGGCAATCTCGAGGTTGCTGGACGTCCTCCACAGTTTGCAGTGCGGTGACGGGATAGGAGACATCGAGGTTGTAGCAACCTGCACAAGAGGTCACTTCTGGTAACTACAGTCAGTGATGAGGAGGACACTTTGCTTGTAGCGACAGTCACGCCTCTGACAGCGTCGATCTCGTGGCAACAAAGCTTGAACAACTTTGACAACGCTGACCAAGCTGAACCGCGGGAGTGACTGTTCCACAGGTGTCTGATGCAACAGCAACACCGCTTCTGTTGACAGCGTTGGGCCGGTCCCAAAGCTGTCACCAGAAGCGGTCTCCCCGGAGGTCCTTCCAAGGGACAGAACTGCACCTCCTGCTAGGTCCAACTTCATCCCCGCCACCCTGACGAATCCTGGGTCCAAGGTCGTTCCGACGACCGTCAACGAGGCGGAGAAGCCCTGGCGGACGAGGATCATGATGAACACGTTCACTTTGAAAACTGACCCCATCTCTTTGTTGGAGCCGAACTCTCTTGGACGAGTCCAAAGGCTTGAATGGCCCTCCTGAGCGAGTGTGAAGTTCTTTAAAAGTTTGCTTGAAAAGTATGGGAAATCAATACAGGTGAGCATAACAATGGCACAGTCGTTAATGGCAAAGTAATGGTGAGACCTGTCGAAGATAATTTCGACCTAGAAGTGAATTAAACGTTCTTGCCATTATAATTAGCTCATGGGCAAGTGAACACTTCACAGGTACATAATGTCCAAGCAAGTCCAAATATAGAATAGAGAGTTTGTTATACATGGCTGTTGTCTTCTCGTCCTTGAGTCAGACTCACTGAATCAAAGTTGTTGTTTGGAAAGTACCTGAAAGTACTTTAAATTACTGTTGACAAGTTTAGCTCTGACCGTGACGGGACGACCACAGGGCACATTTGCTTGCTACAGACTCCCCCCCCCCTGGTGAGAGCTCCAATACAGGGTGTCTGAGCAGCAAAAACGTGCAAAACGAAGCTTCCAGGGGGATGGATTTTACTACTCTTGGCCTTATATGAAAGGCAATGTGGAACATCTGGGCTCCAATGGCCAATTTGGCATGCCCACTCAGTCAGCTTTGTTGCTTCAACTCTTGTTAAACTGTTCACACTCTTTTCTACAGAACCAAAAAAAGTGTCAAGTGCGCTAAAGTTGTCAATATCCATGAGTCAACAGTTGCTGTTGCCGCCACTATAAGTTTAATCACGGTCCCTTGACTAACGGACTTGTACATTAGTGCGCGGACCGTTGAATGAAACAGAGCTGCCAAGTGACGTGGACTGGGGAACAATTTCATCCACTGTTGCCGCAACAAGAAGCGAAGTGAGAACTCTGTCCGGTCCGCGACGAGTCACAGGTCCGTGGTTTGACACTTGTCCCTCATTCAGTCATGACGTCTGTAATTGTGATGCATGAATGTCATTTTACCCGGGTTTCACTGTACTTTACTAAGGGCAACACTTCTTAATTCTAAATGTCGCTCTGGTCTATTGCAGTTCGGTGCAAAGTAGTCTTACATCATTTAAGTCAGTTCATATTGCATAGTTTTTTTGGCATTTCCCTCGGTTTTAATGTTTTTTTCAGCGAAACTTGCGAAAACACCATTACTTGTGTCTGTTGGTGCAGATTAAAAATTGATGTTGCTGAACATTTACAAGAAAACAATGACTCACAACAAATTTCAAGTGTGTGTAAAATTAGGGTCAAGACATCTCCAAGTTTTCCTCGGTTTGGTGAGATACAGAGTTCAAAATTTCACTATTGTTTGTCCACATGGAACTTATTTTTCAAATTGTGATAGACTTTTGAAAAAGGAGCTTCCTTTCTGCTTCCCAAATCGAAATTCCAGAATTTTTGACCCCAGGATCTGTTCCGATTTCGAAAGCATTTTTCAAATCCTTCCTGGAGTTCGAAGTTCCCGAATTCCACAACGTTTTGGGCCTCACGGACAACACCGTTGCGTCCTACTATTTGTCCGACAGCTGCTTGAAGACGAGCCAGTAGACAGTCTCCAGCACGCTGAGTATGGACATTCCACAGAAGAGACCCAGGATGCCGCCAATGTTGGAGATCATGCCGATGACGGTGGTGGCAGCGGTCTTGAGCACGACCTCGACGGTGGTGCCGTCAACGACGACGTGAAGGACCGTCAGACGTTGCATGAACGCTCCCATGCTGATCCTGAACAAAGATACGTATGCACTTGGATCAGAACGACCTTGCTACAGCAGCCTCTCCGAGGTTGCCTTTAAAAAAAAAAAGGTTTCTGTTCTCGCTGTGAACAGCAACCGTCGTTTTCTAAATTTAGGGGGCATTTTTAAGAAGACCGTCAGAATTTGCATTGAATTTTGCAAATGTCGAGCCTGCTTTGCGCTCTCTTAGAGCACATAAACATCAGCTACAAGCATAGCAAGGTCTATCCAAGGTGCACTTGTGATTAAAGATGATTCTTGTGTAAGACTTTCTTTGGAGTTGAGGTCAGATTTGGCCTCCGAGGCCGCCCTGATGGCGCATTTCGCGGTCATGTCACTCACTCGTATGGTGGCAAGTCATATTTTTGAAGAAAATGACTTTTGCTGGTGTTCAACAGCCTCTGGCCGAATTCACAGGCAAAAGTGGCATCCGTGTGAGGTCGACACTTGGAGCCTTCACAGTCGAGGTTGGGACAGCGAATGACCTTCATGGATGATGGCCTGGAATCAGTTTTTCCCGAGTATGGATCCAATTTATAAGAGGTGGTCGAGAGCTTGAGGGAGTCGCAGTCCCTGAGGCAGCTCCTCGCGCAGTCGGTGTTGGTGGAACGATGGCGTTTCGACAACAGGTCGTTGAAGCACCTCATTCCGAAGACCTGGGGGGAAGGAGGGGGCGGAGGCGAAGGTCAAACGTTTCAACTCATTGCTCTTCAGCGATAATCGTAAGAGCAGGAAAAAGAAACTTGTCCGGATTAGTGGAAAGTTTAAAAACTTTGTTAGGATTGCATTCGAGTTGGATTTGGTCATGAAGTCACAACTGTGGCCAATTTTATAAATGGTCACGCCAACAAGGTGATTGCACAACCATCAAGTCCGAGAACACTGGGCCTGTCTGACCATGAATAAAGTTAAAACCACATTAGCAAAGATTTCATTTTAAATCGTTGTTGCTGATTTGCCTCAATTATTCCAAATAAGTCATATTGGGCAGTCCTGGACAATGTGAGTGTACAGCATAGTCCCGGGGTCCGCCGGTCTTTTTTGAGATTTGCTAGTCAGGTATCCGAACTGAAATGAACTTCCAGTTTTCATGAAACAAAGCAAAAGGAAGAGTTGGCAACAAAATGGCAACTCTTGATTGCAGTCAAGAGCAGTGGTTCACCCGAATGATTTTGAACAACTTTAAATATTGATTTGCTGATGACAGGAACTATGTGGTTACTCAAAATGACATGACCAAAGAAAACAAATCGTTTACGTTGCCTACCAACCTCTGTAATGTCGATTTCTTTCACCTAAAATCCCGAACTCTACTTAGGCCTGAACTAGGCCTACTAAGCCCATTCAAGCCGGTGCCATCCTTACCAAACAAGCCTTGTGCTTGGGGTAATATCTCTTGAGGTACCAGGGCACACACTGGCAATTCTGGCTGGCAGACTCCCAGGTACATTCCAGGATGCATTGGGCTTGTGAGTAGTTGGAGAAGAACTTCAGCTGCTTCTCGTGTGGGTAAAGACACTGACGCTTGGCTATGGACAGGGCCGCGAACTCCGGTGTGGTCTGAACGGCTCGTTCAAGCTGGACCTGAGAGACGTTTTAGGTCAATGGTGGCGATCTGACGTACTCCTTCTAATCCGACTGCTACTAGTGCCAGGACAGCGGCACTAGCGCGGTCCCCTCCCACCCGTGGAAGATGTGACAGTACCTGAATTACTGAATCCATAAAGTTGGTATTCATGCCAAGAGTTGGTGCCGTCAGAACGAGTCCTTCTTGGACCTGATTACCACCTGTAGTCAAGTAGGCCTGGTAGGACCTTATCCTGTTAAGAGAAGAGCTTAAGAAAGTTGTACAGGGTGGCTTGAAAATGAATTCACTTCAAAACAAAGTGTTACAGTGGACGCCTGGTACACAACCACCTCTAGGGGACCAGAACAAATTTATACAAGTGACTGGGTGCTATATCCGAATTCTTTACCCATCCATTCAGAAGCATCAAAAGGGCTGCGCACTTACACAAAAAAGCAAAGGACTGCAGACTTACGCAAGAGTCCCGTCCAGGTTCACAAGTCCCAATTCAGCTCATCACAATTGCAAATTTGATGAGCTGACATCCATGAACACAACAGAGATCAAGAGGCTTTGATGCGTCCGCAAATGCAAGCTACTGAAGCAGCTGAATCTTGATGAGAGGGAAATTCAAAATACCAGAAGTTTAGGGAAAAACTAAGGAAAAACTCAAAGGATGAGACAATACTTTTTTGATTGGAAAATGGCAATCCTTGGTTCAACTGGGCTCTATATCCGGTTTTGCGGGGCGTTACATCCAAAGCAATGAAGCAGTTTCTATTCCATGAGTCGTTGGGACCAGGCAAAAGTGGGCGCTATAAGCAGCTGGACGCTTTATCCGGCGCCTACTGTAGATACTTCAGTGGAGACGAAATCTTGTCAGGTGCAACATCCAGAACAGAGTTCTGAGCACAAAATATGAGGGCGTCTCAAGTAATACTCTTGGTGTTAATAATCTATGTGGCAACCTCTAGCTGAGAGTACTTTGTTAGTAGACTGTGGACGTCTAAGAACAACATCTTCTAATGGCAGCTAATCTTTAACGAAACTTAAGCTGAGGTTTTGATGTGAAAGGGCTTCACATTTAAAAATATTTACAGTTTGAGCGCATGTTCAACTCTTCGGAAACGATGAAACCCATGACACAAACTAATTCACTCACACAACTCATTGACCGGGCCCCGAAATGTGGTTCACCAGCTTAAATGTCCTCCCTGGTCAAGATTCCTTGTCTATTTTTCAAGATACCAGGTGTAATCCACCTGTCCTGCATAAAAATAGCGAGGTTACGAGACAAGTTGTGCTCTGGTTTCCCAGTAGAATAAGCACTGAGAGGTTGATGCCCTCGATGTGAAGTAGTTGTTGCACTGACGTTTCAAAATCAAATGTGATCCTCATTGCTCAAGGAAATGATTGAAGAAAGTTCACACTAGTGAAGTTTTGAATGTCCACCTTCAGTTAGTGTTGTCCTCTGATAAATTTAGATAAATCAATGGTAAAAAAAGGTCCCAATTCGACTTCACGTGGTGCTGTTAGACATGCTCCAAAATAGCACATTAAGGTATGCTTTGCAAGTGAGACGACTTCAGTATAAGCTAATCCCTTCATATGGTGTTGGAGACTGACCTATGCGTTAAGTTACAAGTAAAATGCGAAGCGCTGACTCAAGCCAAGTCGTGACTCACCCGGGTCCTACCCCTAACAACTTTGAGGTCGCTACTCACCTTCTGACGTTCATGATTCCCCGCTCATTGACGCCAGTGTTCAAGATGTATCTGTTGTCTCGACTCTTTTCGGAAATCACTTGCCCGATGTCTGCAATTTTTTCCGTGCCGGCTCATCCATGGACTTTGTGCAGCGTTGCCATTTACCTTTGGTGGCGTAGCAAGGTCCCCTGTCAGTGATGACTTGGTCCCAGCACTGGCTGGTCCCCTGGCCGTCGGTTCCCCTCTCACACCAGGGCAGCTGGAGCAGTCCCAGATCCTCTCTCACTTTCTCGAAGCTCGTGTCGAAGGCTCTGACGAGGTCGTCCTCGAAGTTGCGGACCAGACTGGCCTGTCGGCAGTACTCCGCGCAGACTCCGTCGTCGGGGCAGACGTACTCATCCGGGTAGGGTTGGGATGTCGTATCCTCCACATGTGCCCAGCAGGGCCCTAGCTCACTAAAAAGGAGCGTCATCCCAAAAGGGTGCCCACTCTGCCAGATTCATGCATACCAAGTACTTTTGAACTCAAGGCAAGCCAATTTCTTCATATGCACTACTGAAGGACGATTAATGTCTTAGGTTTTATCTGAATTCTGTTCTTCATTAAAGTGGACATCAACAATCCATGTTCAGGTGATCTACAGAAGGATGAAATCTATCCTACCTCACAACTATGTTGGTGGACGCTAACATTGACTCTGCATAATATTCATATCAAAGTCACAGACCTATGTTAATCGTTGGCAAGACTGATAAATCCCTCACACAACATTCACGTAAAGGTCATCTTCTGGGATAAAATCCTCCTTTTAAGGCTGCTCTGGAAATTCTGGCGGGGCATTCATGGAGTCACGCTTGACAGTGGGATATTTCAGGAGGTTTTCCTGTCAAAACTTGTTTTTTAGGAAAATTTAACACGCCCCTTTTGTGTAATTTTCGTCGATAAAGTAAAACTCTTCATGACACCAAGTTTCTTAGAAAATATGATATTAAAATGATGTTGTCACAGTGCGAAAGGCCAAAATGAAACATCACTATTTTTAAGTCTGCGACAAAAACGTAAAAATGGTTAACATTTGATTAAAAAGAAGCAAGAGTTGCTTGGCTCACCCATTTTTGCTTGGCGCGTGGGTGTCGGGCCACCAAGGGCTTTCATAGTTGTGAGACAGGAGAACCATGACTTGTCTTAGTTCGGCAGGGTTGTCCAAGGGCGGCACGCGGACGGTCATGTTGTTGAGGTCCTTCAGAGCCTCGATTTCCATATCTATGTCATCGACGGACCCCAAGAATAGCCAAACGTCTGCCAAGAAATCCCCAAGCTCTGGAAGTTGATCCAACTTGATGTGATCCAGTCCAAAGCGCAGTTCGCTCAGGGGCTTCAGTGGCAGGAATCGCTCCAAGTCGTCTGAGACGACCGGGAAAAGTGCGGAGTAGAGCATAACGATGGCGTCAGCATCGTGGACAGGGAAAGGTTCGAGGGTCTTGTCCAGGATCTCATTCTCAGAGACCCCAAGTTGTCGGGACACAAAGGAGAGAAATCCTTGGTTGGAAGCAACTTCTTCCTCCTGGAAGGGAACAACGCCGTTTGGACAATGACTGGTGGCAAACCTGGCACAGAAGACTCTGCTCTTGCTCTCCTGGTGCACATCGAATATGTGGACTCACCAAGAAGACAGCCTCTGAGTAGAGTTTCACGACGATGGTGGCCCTGAAGACGTTGCCCTGCAGATCAATCAGGGCCACAAGCAGCTTGACCACTCCGCAGTCTCCTTCCTCTAGGACGTTGGTGACGTTTCTCTCCAGGCACTTCGTCACCTCCCCGTCCTCGATGGGCAGGTTGGAGTCTGACAAAGCCTGACGTCTGCCGGAAATCGCGGTTTCCAGGTACTTCCGGACCGTCAATCTGTTGTACTGCGCAAGTGAGTCGATTCCTACCTCAGGGTGAAGGTTGTAGAACTCACGGACCAAGTTCAGCTCGTTGCTGTCGTTTGGGCAGAGCATCAGCGTGGGAAAGGGGAACTTGTCCTGCTGACGCACAGACAAAGAGCGAATTTGTACTCGTCCCTGACCAAGTACCAACCAGCAGTGGAACGCTGTTCTTATTTGAGTACCCATGCGGCTATTTGGCAACACGGAGTACCGAAGTACTCAAAGTCCCCTAATGTCCGTTCCCGAAACCAAATGGGAGAAAGAGGAGATCTTCCTACCTCAATCATGACGTCGTCCACACTTGTGACCACGACGGGGCTGTTTTCCCAGTCAAGCACGTTCAGGTAGATGAAGTAGCCGGCGACACCGAACGAACTGCCGACGAAGACGAGCCACACGAGACGGACAAGGTTCCCGGTGTCGCGGGTGAGGTAGCGCAGCCCGTGGATGCTGCTTTCCCCTAAGAATTGGTCGAACATGACCGGCGCCTTGGCAATCAGGGTGTCCTCACCACTGTCGGAGGAAAAGTGAGCCTTTTTGGCCCGTTTTCATTGCAGTCACAGCACTTGTGCATTCACCAAGGTGGACAAATAACTCAACCAAACGTGTTTGTTTAGAGCCAAATTAAGTTGCCACCTTGGCTGTTCCAGGGTCTCTTCACTGTTGAGCGTGAGTGACGACCGAAATATGTAAAGCCCGGTTTTGTTTGCCCACTCCACGTCCACCCTCGGATGGGACTGTTAATTTTACAGAACTGCCCAAAAGCGCTGAATACATTACACAAAAAATACTGTGCTCGTCTGACTTTTAAGCTATGCTGGAAATGAACACAGCGCAGATATGAAAGCATTTTCTTTCATCTAAAATTGTCTAAAAAGCAAAACTTAGGTGGCTTAGACAGCAAAATTACTGTGTTGACCGGTAAAAAAGAAAACATTCAACATGAGGAGAGAGTCTTCATGTACTAGAGTTGGACTGAAGTGAAGCAAGTTTCCCGACCAGGAGAAGAAATCAGTTACACTGTGGTTTTCTGCTGAAGTGAGTACAGATGATGATAAGTACAGTAGACCCCGCCTATAACACCACCGGATATAAGACCAGTCTGGTTATAACACCACAAATGGCCAGGACCGAATCAAATCGCCATTTTACTAAGAAAATGGCCTGTTTATAACACCAGGGCGATCCGCTTATAACACCAGTTTTTGTCCGTTGGCACTGGTTTTAACTGAATTTGAACCATGCACTGAAGGCGTAAGGATGATTTTTAAAGCTGTTTTGCTGACTCGTGTGTTTCAACAACAAAGAAAGAGAAATGTTCATGACGAAAAG
>JAAUXU010153800.1_pt1 | contig 25204 bp, 18 predicted proteins | sample 7278151 | NCBI WGS metagenome assembly JAAUXU01 (sample SAMN14350113, study PRJNA611818) | marine sediment metagenome | isolation source: surface marine sediment (1.8m) | place: French Polynesia: Moorea | collected 2018-08 | reverse complement strand
GCGACCCCTACTATATAGGGGTGGATCAAGTCTAGACTCGTACTTGACCCATCATACTGGACTTGTACTCAAAAGACTTGCGAGTCAGACTACCTCAGGTCTGACTATTTCGATTCTAGTGGCAGTGGCAAGACTTAGATTCCTAGTTTGTCTCAAATCCAACCTGAAGTGAAATGTTGCTTTGTAATAGAGATTCAAGGGTTCACACTTCTCAGGGAGTTTCATATGTTCAGTACGCTCAAAATTTGTCTGAATCAGACTCAATGGGACTTTGGGGGATGGACCCAACCCTCTCCAAAACTCTATCCTTATACTTGATTTGTACTCAAAACTTGATTCGTACTCAAAGCCCCATACTCATACTCAACTCATACTCAATTTGTACTTGACTTGTACTCGACTTGTACTCGAAAAAAATGGACTCGATCCAACCCTCACTGGCGTCCTTCTCCTGCGGGCCGAAACAATTGTTGAAGAGAGTTGCCATGCTCTGGCCAGAAATTATCAAATTCACTACAAAGAATTCTACAACCACTGTCGAAAATACAGCAACTTGGCAACCCCGGAGAGGAGAGGGGAGAGGGGCAACCAGATCTGCAACTTTCAAGAGTGCTACGTTCAAAAAAGCATGAAAGTTCGCATCCTTTCCAACTCCTCCCAAACCAAAATCAATAAAAGCGAAATTTTACAAAGAATTAGATTTTCTTGTTCCTGGAAATATCTTGTGAAACTCATCTCCTCCTGAAGAAGGGGGGCCTCCGGGGGGCCTCGGCTGCCCCGGCCTCCATGGGGAGTCTTTGGCGCCACAAACTTCTTTTTTTTAAAAAAAAAAAAAGAGCAAAGGCCTTTGATAGAACGAATAAAATGAAAATCCACGCAAGCGGCAGCTGCCTCCGTAGCAACTCCTTCGCGGCTTCGTCCGGCAGCGCGGGCGCTGACGAGGGCGCCGGCGTCGCCCTTTGGCACGTCTTGAATCTGCTCTTCCATGTTTGAATGCCAGGGCTACAGAGAAGCGGCCTCAAAGGCACAAAGGCCATCCTCACCTCACTACAAACGCCTGGACTGAGCCATAGCTCACCTTTTTCATGAGACCGGAAATTGAGTCACTTTTGCCTGATACTTTGATGCATCTTAACCAAAATTTTAAAATCTTGATTTGGGCTGCCAATTGAGGAAAACCGTTGGGTTTTTTTTTTGTTATTCACAAGCTATTTCATGACTGCCCAGAGAGGATTATTTCATGGCTACCCTGCCTGACCAAGAAGAGACAGGGTGTTTCATGGCCAAAACCCAGAAAAGTACTGCAGTCCACAACGTCCGCTGTAGAATGACTTCGCCGTGAACTTGATGTATCGGCCGTGGAAACACTTGGATGGGGCCGTTGCTGCCCATGCCCGTGGCATCAGTCAGTGTGTTGGAGAGGACGACGCTCCAGTATAACAAGTCATTGGACTCCTCAACAATGAAGTCCTTAGTGCCATTGAAAACTAAGAGATTTCTGTCTCGTTTTTTTTGTACATGCCCCTTTACAGTAAGAACATTGGTCAAGTCAGGTTTGAGCAGACTCTCTGCTCAAATGGAGCCTCAGTTCTTCGGGAACTCCCTGCACTTGACCAAGTTGCCAACCAAGACACCAGGTTCGCTTCCAATGCTCACTTGACCAAATCCTGGCTTCTCAGACTGTTTAACGGGTCAGCGACTTTTTTGGGTATGTCAAACAGATTTTTCTGGCTTTTCTGTGGAGTTGACTAAATTGGAGTTCAACTGTAGCATTTCCCCACTTTCAAAGAGGAAGGATGTTGACACTTCCAATAACTGGATGAAATTGAATCCATGGCAGCTGAAACCTTTGGGCAATTACCAGGTCAATGGTCTTGGTTTTGTTGCTCTTACGTAGGAAATTGGTAGACTTACAGCAAAAAGGTTGAGCAGTCAACAAGGCTGAAACAAGCTTAGAAATGGGTTTCTTGGGATGATTCTTTCCTCATAGGAAAATTTTGCCTGGGGCAACGTACGAAAAATAGACTGAAGAGTCCTTAAAGGCATCTGAAGGTCCAACTAGCCTAGAAAAAGTCATTTCTGGTGCTTCTTTGCCCAAAAAAAGTCACGAAAAAAGGAAGAAAAGGATGGGAAAGGGAGGCAGTTTCCATGTTTCATACTCTGTGTATGTGTTTCATTCTATATTGGTGCTAACTGTGTCAAGTTTAAACTCTATGAGAGCTGTTTGATATCCCCTGACCAAGTAGTTGCACTCATTTTTCAAAAAGTCGAATAGGCCCCACAGTTCTAAAAACAATGTGCCAATAAAGTAAGTTTCCTTTAATAGTTTGGACGAAAAGAGACAAAATTTGTACCATCTTCACACAACGATGGCAGCCCTGTCCGGTAGGCTCTGCCCTGAAAAGCTCGGCTCGATGAAAGGGGGTAGGGTTAGTCACCCCCCTACTCCCCCCCCCCCCCACCCCCATGTGCCTCGTCTTCGAGGACTATCGGTGAAGCACCCCCATTTTGTCCCTCGACCCAGGGAGGAACCTCCTTATGTAGTAGATGCAAGTAGGTCATCTCCATCTTCTCGCCATCTTCAATGAGCGCCAGGTGTGTACTACGGCCGTCAGCAGCCACCGCGGGGCAGACCGTGGCGGAGGAGACGCACACCTGGCGTCTGAATTCGCTCAGGGCCTCCACACACCCCAGAGCTTCTTCTCCTTGCCGACGAGATGGTCGTCCTGCTTGCTGTGAACGACGATGGACCCGTCCAGGATCCCCTGGAACTTTGCAGCGATAGCCTGGGCTGAGTTTGGCCCGGCCTCGATTTCCGCGGTCGGACACCTTATTGATCATGCTGATGTCACGTCCAGTGATGTTTAAGCCGCTAAGCTTAACCAAGTCAAAGCAAATCAACTAACGGCACTTACAAACTAAGTCTTAACATCTGTCCTGTTTTCCTCATGTAACCGGCAATTTGTGAGTTGAGAGTTGGCCTTTTTTTGTGTGATCAGCACAGAGATTTATTCGTCTGTCGAGGCATATTCAGCTTGTCACTTAGGCAGATCAGGCCCGTGGGGCCCACATGGTCAGTCTTGGGCCTGAGCCCGCCAAAAGTGTCATAAACTAAGTAGTCCGCTGGGCCTGTACAGCTATACATGGTGCACTGTAAAAGTGGTGGCTGCAGTGGAAAAAAGAGCTCCCGTAGTAATTCTTGCTTCCTTTCATTTCCCATTTTGTCCAGGAGCGAATGACTTGGACTGCTGAGGTGTTAAGCTTTTCCTGCGTTATAAAGGGAGTCTGCGTAGCTGCAGCATTAAGAAGTTACGATGGGGTCACCTCCGCGCAGAAGTGAAAGGCCCAATACTCGAGTGGCCAAGCGGGATTGCGTTTGGCACATTCTCTGGGCTCTGCTCTTATTTCTCTGCCATTGTTTTGAACAATGACTGCTGAGTGCAAATTGGTTGAAAGGTTTCTTCTTCACTAACTCCTGAGGATGACTTGGAAGCTGCTGTGGTCAGAGAATGTGCCAAACTTCATGCCAAAATGCGTGCATGTCATCCAGGCACCAGGTTGAACTTGTAGTTGAGGCTGAAGGTGGACATATTGCTGAGAAAGCCATTCGAGAGATTCCATCAATTCTTCATTCCTGCCATTCCAAAGTAGCCAGATTTTTCTGAAGTGGAGGATTCCGCTGCCGCACTCGCTCCACCTGTGCTTCAGCTGCCCACCCGAGTGGACTTCGGTCAGTACCAGCTTGAGTCACTGATCTGGCTGCATCTCTGCAGGATTGCAACAGGTTTAGGCGGGAAATTTGAACAGTCATGGATCCATGAGTATCCCTGGAACCACTTGGAACTGGATGCGCATCTTCTTGCAAGGTGGGCACACCTGAATGCAACCTATGTACACAGGATCAATGGCGCTGTGGAAATTGGCGTTGACTGACGGAAAAGAGGCTGAATTAGTATTAGGATGTGTCCATGGGTTTTTGCACAGTCCATGGGCATGTCCATGCCCTGGCGCTGTCCTTGTGCTACTGCACTGTCCACATGCGTTAGCAAAAAAAATAGTGAAAGTTAAATATTTAGATTTACAAACTAGAATGTGTGTACTGGGGAAAATACCAACGTGTGAGTGACAGCCACGCCTTGTGTACTCGCAATTCATTTCAGTAAGGGCGCATTCTAAATGTTGGAGACGTGTGAGCATTCTTAAAAAGTGGAGTTGCCACGGGCTTGACTTTGCAGCTTTGTGGCAGCAGCGTCAAATTAACCAAAGTGCTCAAGAGCAGCAGCATTACCAACAAGGACAGCACTCTATAAACTGAGGATTTTTCCAACAATATGGTGTTCAAGTCAAATATTGAGTAGAATCGATCATGAAAGGTGACATCACGCTTTTGTAGGGTTGATCCCCTCCACCAAAGGTTGTGTGAGCGTGAAGATTTCTCCCGTCCATTACCCTTGACACTCAGGTAAGAGCAAAAGATGCCAGGAGGGGCAGCTACTTTCAAGAAAGGGACTGAGTCACCTCCTCCTCCTTCTTGCCTGCGTCTCAGACGTGTCCCTCCGCAGCTCCGTTGGCACAGTGTTAATCTCCTGATCCAAGGATCAGTTCAATCCCCTGGACCGCTGGGAAGAGCTGGTGTCAAATTCTGGTTGAATATTCATTGTTCCAACCTGACTCAACGGGGCTTAAAACATTGATACAGCGAGGGGTGTGGATAAAGTGTTGGAGTCACTCTCATTAATGAAGTTCGCCCAGAAAATGAGTGAAAAAGTGACTTATTTGGTTTCCTTGATTTACTCATCACGCAGGTTGAAACGCACTGTTTTGCAGAGTGCCCATTCTGTGCAAGTCCCTGCAATCGTGTGAGTGCGGAAAATGGATGCATTTCAGCTGGCAAAAATTCATGTATTTTAGTACTGAGAAACTTTATGTTTTTCTGGGGGGGGGGGGATTTACAAAGGGATCAAGGTGACTTTTAATGAAAGGAGGTTGCAATATGCTAAGAATCACAAAAGACACATTAAAAGTGAAGGTAGAAGCATTGCTTTCTACGCATTGGTCATCTCCTGCCCCAAAAGAGGTACACAGACACACAAGGAAGGGGCATTATGGCTAAGACCTTCCATGGCCTCACTTTTCCTATGCATCGAATATGGTCCCTTCAAATCTTGTCAAGAATGGTGTCACCCTCAGTGATGGCAACAAACATTGCCTTTGGGCAATGTTGAGCGTGTCATTCAAACTGTTTTGAATGAATGGCAGTGATCTGGGTTTTGGCCAGCTTTTCGAGATGCTGAAGGCTCGAGTGGCACCTTTCCTCAGCGATTTTTCTCGAAGCTCTCTGCTCTAGGGACACTCATGCCCAGGTTCTTGACCACATGTGCACTTGGTCTTGACCCAGAGCTTAGACAGGAGCAAGTCACGAACAGCCTGGGTTCTAAGAGCCTGACCTCATCCCCCTGCTCCACCTGCCACCCCGTCAGCTGGGCCGAAGGGCCAGCCTGGCAAGGCCACATGAGGCAAAGTTTCATCATGACTGCTGGATGCTCTCAACAAACAGCTGTAGGACGTCAGCACCCCACTTCCTGATTGGTATGGATCACTAAAAACCAAACTGATGTTGCCATCATCAAGTGCCAAGTGTGATAGCTTTGGCATCCTGTTTTGCAGCATGCTGGCTGCCCTGTTCTGTGTGGACCTCGACAGCAGCTGTACAATGTGAGCATGTCCACTCCACCTATTATATCACCTCCCCTCCCACTTCACCGTATCAACCAAAGAGAATATGCTATTATGCCTTTTCAAACAGAATAAACAAAGAGGGACTTGACTACAGTGAACTGATTCCCCCTGTCAGGTGTAGGTAAGACCCAGATCTCATGTTACATGGCCAATGACTGAAAAAAACCCTACTTCCCATGTTCCGAAACAAGTGTCCCATATATCCCTCTTTTTTCGTAATCCAAAATAAGTGTTCGATATGTGGACTGCGTTAAGATCACAAATTGTTCGAGTCACTTTCTTCCCTGGACGCTTTGACTCTCGGGCCGAGTTTAGGAGACGCCATCACCCAGGTGTGGCCAGAGACTGAGAGACTCAGTCATATTTTTGCTGTTACACCCTTTAGGTTCCTTTCAGCCAAGCAGATTTAAATTGTCTAGTTGTGCAATGATGGAACTAAAAAAACATCGAATCGAGCACTTTTTTCGCAACAGGCGGAATACTTTCTAAAAATGCTACACGCACTTTCACTACTGTAAAGAGCGTGTTCTTTGACCAATATAGCACTCTTTGGTTGATCCAGCCGAGTGTAAAGAACAACATACGTCGAGTTGCTCCTCCATTCCTTGATTCTCTTTGAAGACACACCCTGTTGTCTTTTCATTTACTCGTTCATGCTCACAATGGGAGGAATCTCAGCGTTCTCATTAGTTGGATCGACCCCCGTGGACTGTGCAAAGTTCAAAGAGAACGCAGAACAATTCTGGATGCAGCAGAGGTCCAAGAAGAACATGCCCAATGGATAAAATGTGGTCCTTCACGCCTTGCCTTAGAACATACAAGTTACCACATGTAGCACATATTGCACATTCCAGCAGCCCTCACAGCACAAACAGGGTAAAGGCTCAATTCCTGCATCAGCTTTGTTGGAGATGGCCTTTAAAATGCTGCTCTAAGCCCACGTGTGTGTCCACTGCAGACTGAGCCTGGACAACAACGAGGTGGTGTTTATTTCACTGCACTGGATGTCAACTTCTAAATCTTTTTCTGCGGGCTACATTTGTTTCGATCCATCCTAGTCCGACTGAATGAAAAAAATAAATCATTGTTTAGGCCCCCTCTGGCCCTCGTGCAGCGACTAAAAGAGCTGTTCTTTATCACTTATGTACAAATGTAGGCAGGAACTATCATAAAATAGGGGCAAATATTTCTTCCTGTTAAAGAAATGATGACCACTTTGTTATGTCGGACCAGGTAGCACACGAAAGATACACTCAGTCAAATTCCAAAATTTTCTTTTTCAACCCAGTCTCATCATGCTTACGATGAATTATGACAGTTTAGTTTTATCATTGATGCATGAGCTTTTTTTCAGTGATGGAGAAGCATTTTTAGCGACTGCTCGTCAGTGACAAAAAGTTTCATGAATAGAAGTAGCATTTTCATGACACCAAGAAATACCAAGCAAAAAAGTTTTCCTCAGAGGGAACGAGGGATTGCTGAATGTTATCCCTCGTACAGAATGTTCGGTGATCTAGGATATGAGGGACGTTCCAGTTCAATGTTTCGCTCAGCAACGCTAAAATTCACTAGTGCTGAGCAACTTGGACAAATCTAACTTCACCTCAACAGACCTAAGTTGAGTGGCAAGCACTGATTTTCGGGGATAGCGTCCAAAGTGTCAACCGAACCCTCTTTGGACGTCCTGGCACTTTTTATAAAAGGCTTCCTTCTGGTGTTTGACGAACGACTGAAAAAAAGGGGAAACTCTTTGGAGATGCAGACAGAGGCTCTGGCTACGAATTGCCACATAAAAGGCGTCCCACAATGCGTCTATGGCCACAGGAGCCGAGGAAAACAATTTTGTTCAATTTGAAACACCCGGTGTTGTGGCCGTCTGCACCCATCAGTGGAGCTGCATGACAAACAGTACCAGCGTGCGACTGCCACGTTTTGTCTGCCTCACACGGTGACTTCACTCACTGGCTGTGGACCATGCTCAAAAGAGTCACGTTGGTGGCAACGCCTCAATTGTACTTTGACAGGCCTGCCTGGACCAGAATGCAGTTGTACTCAATTCCGCAGTGGTGTTTTCACTTTCTTGCACATTTGGGCAGGATCAATGCAAATGCAGTGGAAGCCCAATATAAAACACTTTCTCTGGCCAGGCAAGAAATAACTCATATCACAGTTGTGCCTATCCATTGCTCAAGTCACTTAAGAGTAATGCTGAGAGACCTATTGACCTTGGCACTGACATTGATTGACCTGGAGAGACATTGACGTCAATGTTCACATGTGCAAAGTGACTTTGCTTCTGTCCAGTTTCAAAAGTAAAGTGGTGTAAATAAAACTAGTCAGGAAAAAGTGAAAATCAACTAGTACTCAGGCTGCAACTCCTTCTCTGGCCACACCTCCTAGTCTGGCCACACCTCCTAGTCTGGCCACACCTCCTAGTCTGAGGAGGTTTTGGGAACATCATAGAAGAGTTCCACTTGATGTCACCAAGTAACCGAAAGCTTTTTTTATACTCTTCCCAAGCATTCTCCAAAAAGGTGCCAAATCGTGTTCACTCGCTTCATCCAAGTGGTTCACTGCTGTGGAAAATCGAGGATCATTGCTGAGAGTTGGATTCCACCACAGCTCCAATTGGACCCACAGAATTAAGGTGTCCAAGATTGATGAAGCCAATCACAGTCACTGTGTCGAGTCCAACACTGCATTTTTCTCTAAAAAAAACCCCACTACTTTTTTCAAGTTTCCTTCAGTGCAGCAATTCGTAAAAGTGGCGTTTATTTGAGTGCGGTGCTTGTTTCTACAGCTGAATGTCAGGTGGCCACAACAAGTGTAATAAAAATTCTTTTACCTGACGTAAGTATTTTATATGACTTCCCCATCAAATTTTGTTCTCATGAAATTAAGCCTCGGCTTCCTCCATTAGTGGAGATGTGAGTGAGCAGCAAGCAACAGTCACAGCCTCAGCTCCGCATGCTTTGCACACATATAATGTACTGGAGTGACTTATGCGTTTCAGCTGATCCTTAAGGCAGCACTTATATTTATGAAACTAAAGTCATGGAGATGGATCGAGCTGCGACAGCTTTGACACAGACTGGGTCGAGCTGTGACATTTCAAGCCCCAAAATGAGTTGACCTTTTAGCAATTTCGTGAATGAGCCAGACAAAACTTCAAAAATGTATGCCGAAAAAGCAAAAATGAATGATAGCCGCAGCACCTGGAGTGACCCACGGCCCAAGCTGCCCTGCTGAGCTGGGCTGGGTATTCGAGATGGACCAGGGAAATGTAGCCAAGCCCGATTTGTTTTTTTGCAACAGCTGAAGTCGAGCTCCTCCGAGCTGATCCAAAACTCCATTCCACCTTTAGTAATTATTCATAATACATTACAATATGTTAGGTGTATACAATGACTGCGGAATTGGCCCTGAAGAATGCAGGTGTCTCCTTAAATATTTTCCCTTGGACAGCCCACATTAGCTACAGCGCACATTAGTAATAAAACATTCATTTGTTAGGCCTTTTCCCCGGCAAATTGTCAAGGAACCTCGTCCACAATTGTGTGCAGCATTGTATATAATTCAGCACAGCTATAAGTTGAGTAACAAAGTTGTAACTCAACCTTGTCAATATGAACACCTCAAATCGCTACCTCACATTTGATGTAAGCAGAAAAACTTGTTACTTTTGTGTCGTATTTTCATGCATCTTTCGCCAAATGTGTGAAAATTATGCTAAAAACGTAGTCCTTTCACTTCACACTATCTGGGCTTTAGAGAACTGGGCTATTGCGCAAGACATTCGAGCATTTTGGGAGAAAACACATTTTGCCTCTGAGTCCGAACCAAAGAAGTTGTTATTCATAAGTCCTTAAAGCCCAATTCCAGAACACATTATGCGCATTCCAAAGGTCTTTTTTATACCGTGCAGACTTGGAATATCTAGTCAGAATCAGTACTCCAAAGAGAGAAAACTTTTTTCCCCGTCTTGTCTGCTCGGAAGAGCAAAGTCAAAGCTCTCCAAAGATTACCCCAGGGAGGGAGGGGGTAAGTGTGGTCGGCCCCTCCTGTGCCTTCGTATGAATCGACGTGGTTTTGCCACGTTACTGTAATTGTGGAGTCCACCCAAGTTGGCTTAGCTGACATTCTAAATCTAACCGAGCTCGAGCAATTGTGAAGTTGGACGAGCAACAATTCTGAAGGGCTGCCTCTTATCTTCTGAGGATGCATTTTGTCTGCTCTATCCTTCAGCAATGACTGCCCAACAGATTAGGGCAGATTCCCTGGGAATCTGCATGAGACTTGCAGGAAAGACCAAATGTTGACTGAGCTGCATAGAAAGGCTTGGACTGAGGAGATTTCTGCTGCATTCAACCTTCAAATCTTCTCAGTTCAAGGATGTGAGGTCTGAGAGAAGGTTCGTCACTGGGTGTTACAATCTATTGTTCAACCACATTCGAAACTATAATATTCACAGGGCATTTTTATTTCATCCATGTGACGTCTGCTTAGGTTAGATAATGATACAGATGTTGCTTGTAGAAGTTGTTTGAAGTGTTGCTTCGGGCACGTCTCGGGCAGCAATGACGGCTGCAGAGTCCCAGTGTTTGAAAAATGCCAAATGCCAAATTTGCCAGATGTCAGATTTTGCATTTATTATGCTCACACAATGTTGCTGAGGCTGCGACGCAACTGCAGGTCCGACACATTTTCGGTTGTATCTTAGCAGCCCTCGCCTGTACTTTTCTACCCACTCTCAGGTCTTTTCCAGGCCTCTTTAGTATGAATGAAATGAATGCAAAAATATTACATAAAATTCAATGACCCACAAAAAATTGAATTTTTGTGGGTAATTTAACTTTTGAGAGCAGTGACTTGTTGGAAACTCCACGTACAAAGGTATCATTTTGCTTACATTCCAATGTCTTAACCAAGACCGGAATGGAGCCAAAAATATACGAGTGTTTGCACTGAGATGATGAAATTTAATTCCGATGGAAGTAAAAGCTACTGATGGTTTTTTTTTTTCTTGTCATCAGTTAAAAAATATGCTGGTTACAGTCATCAAAACCTGGGGAGCAGAGGTAATGAGATGACTGTAGTCAAAACTTTGTGCTGACGTCTGGTATTGTGTCTGATCGATGTTTTTGGGGAAAGTCAACTCCCGAGGATAAAATCTCTTGGTTCTTAGGGTGGACGTTGAAATCGTCTGTTAATGCACTACAGTGAAGATGACAGCTACGGTTATATTTTTCCGTGACCCTTAACCTTAGACAGTGGAAATATCATCAAAATTGGTGTGTAAAAAAACAGAATTCATTTCTTTTTTTTAAAAAAAAAGAGGAACACTTCTGATTCAGTCCTCAATTCCTTTTTATTAGGTAGTCTTACACTATTTTTTCAAGGCCACAGTCGATTTGTCACTGACGCCTGTGGTGGGATATTAAATCTGTATAGCATCATTAACAATCCTGTGACTTTATGAAAATTTCACACCATGCATCATCCCTGCAAGCTAAATTAATTAAAACGTTATCTACATATTTGCTTGTCAATGAAAGGATGTCTGACACATTTGTCACCTGAGACTCATGCGTTAATTTTGGCTGAGCATAATTAAGTGTTCTCAACCTACTGGGCTAAAGTTTTACCGAGAAGATTGTAAGATCACTATTTTATCCTCCACTTGATGCAAGTAAATTTCTGGGCCAAAGGAGTCAATTTTGATGATGCCCCAATGTTCTAGCTAGGCAAATATGCATATCAGATATGGGCGGATTTGGCTACATTTTGCTGTGAGAGTGCATTCAATAGAAAATGGCAGATTTGTTGCAAAGCTCAGGACACAATGGTTGCCTTCAATATGCTCTCTTTTGTCAAACGATACGTAAAAAATGACTCTCAATAGAGCTCAGATGTGATCAGGACAGCTGTGATCAGTTGATCCACTGGGTATTGCTCAGAAGAGGGCAGCAGCAAACAGGTTGGAGACCTTCCGATTTAGGTTTCAAAGTTATCAACAAGCAATATCAGCTTGCACATACAGGATACATGGAAGAGTCATGCAGTTAAGTTTTGTCGAGTGAACAGGAAATCCAGCTATTTCTTTACAACACGTCAATGTGCAATTCGACATTGGCATTTATGATGCCACTGGTCAGCTGATCAATTTGGTCTCTTCTATGGTAAGGGGCAGATGAACGGGACAAAGACACCAGCAGCTTGTGTAGTTGTCGAGACAAGAGACTTGAGGAGGTCTCTTGAAAAAAAATCGGCTCAAGGGGCCCTCTTGATTGAAAGGTGCACTGCCCATTTTTGAGAACATTGGAGAACTTCACATGTGTCTTATAGTACAGTCGTCATCTGCCCTCATGTCCATCGACCCCCCCAGAAACTTGAGGGGGAGGACTCAAGGGTGGCATGAATGGAGTCATTAATGTGCTGTCAAGTCTTATCCTGCCACTTGATTCCCCCAGGTCGGCCCCAAGCCCATCAACTAAAGTTACAACTTGCTCTTTTGTCATGCTGGCTTGATTGCGTGCCTTTACAGTACAAAAATGTTTGATTCAGCCAAGCGTCTTGAAACAGAAAGAACAATTACCAGACTTATGCAAGCTTGGAGAAGCATGCCTTTCCCCTTCTGGAAGAGAGCAGGGGTTGACTTGGAATTAGGTAAGGTACTACAAACTATCTTTAGATCATGCTCATTAAAAATTACTTCTTGTAGAAGTAAAGAAAGGATGCGTTCAAGTTCGAGTTCCAGCCACTACATCAAGTCTCAACTCATTCCACTTGAAGTTAGCCGTGGCCTGGGTGACGGAGGAGACCAAAAACGAGCAGGATGTGAAAGCAGGGGAGATTCTTAAATTAGTAAGCATCTTTTTTTATATGTATTATGTATGCATCTGTTCATATGTTTATCTTCTCTCTTGTATCTGTAATTGGTTTTGATGGTTTCAACCCTGTCAGATGCTGCTGGTCCTTAAGAAAGGCTTGGAAAAACAGCGCTACGTGGAAATCTGGTACGACGACAGTGCGGAGAGCAGGGCAAGGGTTCCCAGGCTGTTGCGCAAGTTGCTCAGGAGTGGAGAGTGGGCCAGGTCGGTGCAATTGACCCCCTGGACCTGCAGTTGTTGTTTGAGCAGCGTTCGCACTTCCGTCTGCACCATGACGAAGAAACGTCGCTTCAAGGCGATCGTCGACCTGGTCAATTTGGACATGAAGAAGTCGGAGAAGAGCTTGAAGAACCATCACGAGTGGAGCATTCGGAAAGCCCTTGACCCCGTGCTGACCAGGAATGGGGTGGCCACCGGCCTCAAGGAGTGGCTTATGGGACGTTACAAGACTTTGGTCAGGCACTCAAGTCGATGATGCTCCATGTCAATCCACTGTACTGCAGTTCCAGAGAGTTTGCAATTTTTTTTGCCAGGAACTTCTTCATGCACCAAGTGGTTGTTTAATCTAATAACCCAGCTCATGAATCTGTCCAACACACTGAGACTGCTCAGTCTTTGACATTTCTGGCAACCTGGAAGGCCCCATTAGAGCATTAGAGCCTGCATCTTCAGCTGACGATGACAGTGGAGGTTGGTTCTCTTCAGGCCCAATTGCATGTGCAGACCTTGCAAAAGCTCCTGCTGGAGTTCCTCAACTTTTATTATTTACACATTCATCGATTTTTCACCGCTGTCCCTAGAGCTTCAGCGACTTTGGGACCGGCTGGAGGCTTAATCTACATGAGTGTATTGATCCTACTGTAACAGCCTTGACATCAAGCACTGGCATAACTTTTTCCTTTATTCCACTCAAATCATTACGTGGCACTTGTATGTACATTGCTGGAACTGCGGCTTATGAACTGTTTGCGTGCTACACTAACTCCGTCACTTTTTTTGTACGCCCCTGTACGTATAGAGAGTGCACTGCATCCAGTCTACGGATTCCACAGAACTTTGATGATTCACTCTGACACAAACTTTGGTATGACTGACATAACCAGATGTCTGGTCCATCAAGTCTGACTATACTCCAAGCCCTCTTTTTCTCTCTCTTCACACAGCTCAGTGTTCACAGCAACGACACGCAGAAGATGGACGCGACCACGTCCAGGCAGCACTTCCCGTAGCAGTAGCAGGGGTCGCAGAAGTCCATCTCGTGCTCGTGTGCGCCGGAGGAGGATGTGGAAGACGCAGAGTCTGAACACTCGGAGTCCGACCCTGGAACGTATTCATTTATTTATTCATTGCTGAACCAATGTCGAATCTCGATTTCGGAAAGTTCGACTTTTTGGAAACAAATTCGATTATGGAAATATTTCCAGAGGAAACGATTTCTCTCCTAGTGAAATCACTCGACTTGGGGAAAGTCAAAATGGGGGAAATTCACTTCTGTCAACCTTTTTTCCCCTGTCCATTTCCTCTGAAATTGCACTTTGGGGCGCTTGATGCAATTTTTTTAAATAAATGTTTGAGGTTTTGCACCCTAGTGCAAGATGAGTAGTGATCATTGTATCCGTCAACCTGGACTTGATCATCAACTGCAGATCTGGATGACTGAAACAGTTCAGTCTTGTCAAAATTATTCCAGGAGCGACCAAAGGCTCTGCCAAATCGAGATTCGACTGTATTTGTTCGTGGGCAATATTTTCGAGTGTCCGAATTAGACATATGCACTTCAGTCTCTAATCTAAGAGTCAACTGAACCATTTGCACTGGAGATACAAGTATCGGTCCGGCTAATGACTGAAGCACTATTAACCTCTTTTAACTTTTACTATGGCGAAGTCAGCTAAAGTTTAGAGCAAAAGTCGAGTTCCTGTGTAGGCCTAAGGCCTCGAATAACAGAAACCTTCTGTACGGTGACATTTACAAGGTGTCCCAACCGTCAGTCGTCTAATGCAGCCTTTCACCTTTCTGGCTCTTCAATTGGTTGATCCTTCTTCCAGAGCCTTCCCTGTTCTTCCTCTTCTTCTTGTCGCTGTTCCTGAGCCCGTCCCTCAGCCCCCTCATCTTCTTCTTCTTCTTCTTCCTCTTCCTGAAAAGCAACTCCAGGCAGTCAGTGATTGTGAATGCTCAAATCATGGTCGCCAACGTACCTGGCGCCGTCCTCGCGATCGCTGTCGCCCTCGTTGTCGTCACTGACCTGATGCCCGCCGTACTGGGAAGGCCCGATCAGTGGCTTGCGGCTGCCGTCGTAGAGTTGAGAAGAAAGCTGGAGGAACAAGAAGAAATCGTCAGGTGTTGTTTACCTAATCTACTTTTCTCCACTGAGAAATCAGTCTTCTTTTCGATGTTTTTCTACTTTTCTTCATTGATTCTCTGCTTTTTTTCACTTATTTCTTTACTTTTTTTTTTATCCCCACTGACTTTCAATATCGGCGAGTCTTGCCTTGCCCAAATTCTGGGTCTGCTCGCATGGGCATTGACTTTGTATTGCAAATGGACTGTTAAAGAAAATTGTATTTCCAATGAGAAACAAGATTGTTGGCTTGATGAAAGAAAAGTGATTACCTTCACTTGCAAATTTCACTCTGATCCTCTGGAGAGCGTGAAATGTTCCAGGCTAAAGTTTGCTCTGGAGAACAACTCTACTTATTTTTGGTCAAACAAATAATCTTTTTTTCCCAATAATTGAATAAATTAAGATAAAATGTTCACCTTGTGCTCTTGCTTGGCCTCCACCCGAATCTCTTCTTCCTCTCGGCACCTCCGCGTCCTCTCGTACACGTGCTGCTGGCGCCCATTGGTGGGATGGAGCAATAACGTCTGCTCCTTCCCTTGGGCAGCGACCTCGGCCAGGGTCGTTCCGTCGGGTCCGCCGGGTCCGCCGGGTCCGCCGGGTCCCACACCCGTGGAGTCCAATCCTCCGGCAGAGGACAAGAACGAATTGAGCTTCAGCTGGTCATGCTGCTTGGAGGGGGGAGAAGCAGAAGAGTTCTTCTTTCTTCTTGGCCCTGGCAACAACACTCCGTTGGGTACGTTTTTCCACGAGAATCGCCTCTCCTTCTTGGGTTGGGGGCCCAAAGTTGGGGGTGAGCACCCATTGCTGTCAACATTGAGGCAGCAATCGTTATTCAGCTTGCCCGATTTGTCTTCATCAGCCTTTTCTTGTGCGTCCGAACTGCCCTGGGGGGTCTTGCCCCCCACGGCGGCGGCGGAGGCCAAGCCGCAGCTGCTCGCCCGCCTGCGCAGCGCGCTCACTGCGGCCTCGATGGTGAAGGGCGGCCTCCGGCGGCGCGGCGGCTTCTTGGCCTTCTCCTTCAGGGAAAATTCAGTCATCACATCCTCATGGTCACTAGTGCTGCTGCTGCTGCCGCCGCCGCCGCCGCCGCCGCCGCCGCCGCTGCTGCTGTCGCTCTCGTTGTTATTGTCGTCGTCATTGTCGCCAGCTACTAATGATTCAGGTACCAAGGATTTTCGGTCATCCCCTGTCATCGAGGCTGCTTCCACGGCAGCCTCGAGGAGGCCGTCTGAGCTGCGCGCCGGGGGCAGCCGGACTGACAGAGCGGGGTTGTAGAAGAGCGAATTCGAGTTGGCGTCCTCCCTCTTGAACTCGTAGTTGTTGTTGTTTATCGTGCCGCTGTTGCCGCGGTTATTATTGTCCAACAGCTTGACATTCGACAGCGGCAGTTGGTCTTGACTGCGTGACAGCGTGCTGCTCTTGCTCACGTCGCCGTCCAGGCTGTTGCAGAACGTGACGGTGAGTCCGTTCTTGGTCGCCTGCTCTCTCCGCTCGAGTCTGCTCTGGGAAGACATCCGCTGCACGGTGGCGTAGTGGTGGTATAATTGTTGGTGATGCTGCCGATGGTGGTGGTGATGGCGGTGTCGGTCGTCCACGAGCACGTAGTCGGGGTGCTTCACCTTCTGATGCTGCTGACTCCGGGCGCTGCTGGCGCACTTGCCCGGAGAATGCTCACCTTTCTTGGGTGAGGGACGCAGACAGAACGGTGGAGGAACCATTTCGGGATAGAGAGAGGCATAAATGTCTTGCCTCTGTTGCTGTTGCTGCTGATGGAGCTGAAAGTTCGACGTCGCCTTCTTCTTCCTCCTCATGATGGTGCCGGTGGCCCCGAGCATGTCCTTCACCACGTTCGACGACGACTCGCCCTCGGCGTTCTTCTTCCTTGGCACGACGAGGCCGGGACGGTCGACTACCTTGCCTGGGACGAAGTCTCCGCCGCTGCGGGGAGGCGAGACCGAGCCGGCGTCGCTGTTGTTGCTGCTGTTATCGGCCTCGCCTCCGTTGTTATTGTTGTTGTTATTGTTGTTCCCGTCGGTCACGCTCAACGGCGATTCGCCGCGAGAATCGCCGTTGACGGCGGCACTTTTCTTGCCCAGTTGGCCGAACGGCGAGTTGCCGAGCAAATCCCGGTGGGACTGGTCTTCGGGACAGGTGGGGACTGGCGTCGTCACCTCCTCGATCAGGTTGTCTCGCTGCTGCTGGCAGCTGAGGTTGCTGTTGGACGACCTCCAACAGGCATTCAAGTCTTGCACGCCGTTGTTGTTCTCAGCTTCTTCATCGTGTACTCCCCCACCTTCTGGATGGTCGGGGGTGCCCAGCGAGGGCGAGGCGACGGACAGCGGCGTCAAGCCCGACACCGACGAGGAAGACAGCACATGATGCTGATGGTGACTGCTGCTGCTGCCTGAATGCCTGCCATTGGGAGTGCTGCTGCCAACGGCATTCTTGAGCACTCGGGGAAGACCCGGAGGATAATGCTGTTGGCGCTGCTGCGGCTCGTCGCCATCGTCCTCGGCCGAGCAGGCCAGCGAGGACGCTGCCAAGCTGTCTGGTGTGGCCGGAGTCGTGTCGCACGACCCCTGGCTGAGGTCCGGAGGCATGGAGCAACACCGACCTCCATTGGCCAGCACCTTGTGACCTCGCGCGTTGTTTCCGCCAGAGTTGAGGTCGTTGTTGGAAAGTAGGCCATTGCAGGGCTGATATTGCTGGCGCTGCTGCTGCTGCTGCTGTTGTTGTTGTTGTTGTTGCTGCTGTTGGTGATGATAGTGGTTGCGCCTCCTTGTCTGACTGTACGGCTGCCCGTTGTCGCCGAAGGTGTAGCCGACGCCGCCATTTCCCACCAGAGGGTCCCCACTGCTGCTGCACTTGGGCCTGGCATAGTGTCTGTACTCTACAGTCACGGGCGCCTGGATGAGGTTGGGCAACTCCGAGCCGGTGTTGACTCCCCCTGCGTCCCCGTTGGCCTTCCTCGACACAGCTGCACCGCCCTGCCTCAGCTTGGAGGCCTTGGCGGCCTCCCTGGCCGCATGCGCCGCCCAGTCGGCAGGACAATGTTGCCTGGCCGCATTTCCCGGATAACTGACTACTTTTGGCTGCTGTTGCGGCTGGTTGTAGCCATTGACGAGTCCCTGTCCTCCTCCACCGCCCCCGGCCCCCCTGGGCGAGACCCACGTCGACGGCGTGCACGGCGGCAAGGAGTAACTCAGCTTCGACGGACTGATAGCAGATTTGGCGGCGCTGGCCCGCTTGAAGAGCGGCCTGGGCGGTGGTGGCGGCCGCTTGAGGCCGGCAGATGCGGCCGTGGTGGCCGCAGAGGATGATGAAGAAGAAGCGGCTGCATCTTCACCCCTCACTACCTCTCTTGTCGTCCCATTCATGGCCCTCCTCGCTTTTTAAATCTGCCAAAGTTGTTGTCGGCTCCGGCGGCCGTTCTGAGTTGCCGCCACATATTTCATTTCTCTCATTTTTATTTTTTTTAGAAGGAGAAGAGAAAAAAGCCTTCTTCTTCTCTGAACTTTCAAAGAAAGTGTACACTACGTACATACTTTCGGGGCGAGGATGGCGAGAGAAGCCATCGCCCTCGCTCTCCTTTTTCTTTCTAGTACTTCCACGCCACCGCTGCCACTACATCTTTCGCGGGGAAGAAAAATTGGCAAAGTTATCGCGGCGGCGTCGACGACGGCGGCAGCGGCGGCAGCGGCGATGGCGACCAAGGCGGCAGCCGCGGCCAACTTTCATGCATGTGTGCGTCCTTCTTCTTCGTCGTCCGTCTGGAGGAAATGTGTGAAAACGTCTCACTCGGCGAGACTTTGATAAGGCGAGGCTGGAGATGACACTTGGCTCGCTGGCTCAATTCGATCGCGGTGGGACCGGGCCTTTTTTCCTTACACCCCGTTGCACTAGGCCTGATAAGGCCTTTTTCTCTCTCTGTCCTCAACTCTTCCCTAAGCAGATGTGTAGGGAAATAACAAAGTTTCTTTTTAGTGGGCGACACCGGCTGGTGACCTTGGGGTGGGTGGGTCTGTACAGGCCTTAACCGAAATTATGCTTGGTCTGCACTCTAACGGTCTTTTCACTTTGCCGCGCTCTTATTCCTCTCGCTCACGGGGCACTTAAGGAGGTATACGTCGTTGTAGGGCTAGTCCATCACTGCACAGGAGGAGATTCTATGCGCCATCCTGCTCTGTACTAAATGTTGGACAGCGTGAGCCCAAAAAAGGCTTGATTACAACTTGGACACTGCGCTGCAACGAGGATTTTTTGACTCACACAGCGCCCATAAACCTCACCGCTCTTGCTTTCCACTTCACTCTCTATGCATGAAAAAGTTTTCCACCGCTCTTTTTTTGTCTTTTTGGCCAGGAAAAACGTCAAGTGGTCGTAGCTTCGCTGTTTAAGACTTCCTTTTTCTCACTCTCCAGTAGTGGCCGTTTTGGTGGATATCATGCGGCAGCAGAGGCAGCATCTGGGGAGATCTTGAGGCCGGACTTGATGGGCAATTCCTTCCCAGTACCAGATTTGGCGGCTCCAAAGTACCTGCAAATGCGAAAAAAAGGACCATAGCTAAATTAAGCCACAATAAGCAAACGGCAAATGATGTCAGTGCAGCGCACTGATATCGCGGTGCTGGCTGATATTGTGATGGAGCAACCAGTCATGAAACAGCTGACACACTGGATATTATTGCTCAGAAGAGGGCACCAACAAACAGGTTGGAGACCATCCGATTTAGGTTTCAAAGTTATCAACAAACAATATCAGCTTGCACGTACAGGATACATGGAAGAGTCACGCAGTTAAGTGTTGTCGAGTGAACAGGAAATCCAGCTATTTCTTCACAACACATCAATGTGCAATTCGACATTGGCATTTATGATGCCACTGGTGAACTGATCAATTTGGTCTCTTCTGTGGCAAGGGGCAGATGAATGGGACAAAGACACCAGGCAGCCACATGTTGTGTACCATCACTTTTGAACCATAAGGCACACCAGATTATTAGGTGAAATATCAATAAATGAGCCTATTTTCAGTGAGATCAAACAGGAATCATACATGAGCACTCTGGATTGAAAGGTGCACTGCCCATTTTTGAGAACATTGGAGAACTTCACATGTGTCTTATAGTACAGTCGTCATCTGCCCTCATGTCCATCGACCCCCCCAGAAACTTGAGGAGGAGGTCTCAAGGGTGGCATGAATGGAGTCATTAATGTGCTTATGCTGCCACTTGATTCCCCCAGCCCTTGATTCAGCCTCAAGCCCGTCAACTAAAGTTACAACTTGCTCTTTTGTCATGCTGGCTTGATTGCGTGCCTTTACAGTACGAAAATGTTTGATTCAGCCAAGCGTCTTGAAACAGAAAGAACAATTACCAGACTCATGCAAGCTTGGAGAAGCATGCCTTTCCCCTTCTGGAAGAGCCCAGGTAGGTATGGTACAGCGGACTATATTCCGAGTGCCCTGAGAGTTGATTTCATCGTCTTTAAGTGTGGAATGTGCAATGAAATCAGTGGTTGCGTCATCCTCCTGCTCCCAAGGCGGATCCGGAAGTGGGCATGTGAATTGCTATATTCCGTGACAGATGTAGTAACTCGTCCGGCCATAAAAGCGAAAGTTCCTACGCTCAACTTTACCCATCCCACATCCACTTTTGAGCGAAAGTTGCATCAGTGCAGGAACCCGGCAAGTTGGGTGGGTAGATGAGCATAGATGTAAGTAAAAAAGCAGATCACAGTCATGTCATTAGCACTCAGGCTTTTGTGCGTGGCTCAGCAGTATGCAGAAAGCAGCTCTGCATACTTTCCTGCAGAGTTGACTCCTTTTCTCCAGAAAACTTTCAGCCAAACATGACTGATGTTGATAAGTAGACTCTGGAGTCACATGTGAGGACAGGAGACCATTTTTCACATACTTTCCAGCCTCACTCAAGTTTTCTTCCACTATCTTTTTTTTTCCAGCAATCACTGTTGACAAACGCAAACATGCCTTTTCAGCTGAAATGGCACTGCCAGATGATGCAAACTTCAGGTCCTTCATGTTGATGCTGAAAGGCCTTTTTAACCCTTCTAGCGCAAAAATGTCTCGTCAGATACGCGTCATCATCTCAGGAATGAGCAGAAAGGACGACTTGGGGGAGAAGATGGAGTCTGAGAATTGCTTCAGTCGGTCTGAGAAGCTGTTAATTAATAATAATTAAAGTAGGAGTAGTGCAATGCACAACATCAGAGTCGCATGAAAGCAAAACTAGGAGTCCTGCATTTGGTTTTGACAGTTGCTGAAGGTAATAATGACTAGAATGTCTCGGGCTTGAATAATGCTCTGATTGTTCGCTTTACATTCAAAGTTTTCCTATGATCGACAAAAAACTTGGATCCAATAGAAGTGTTGTATGAACAATTTCAATGTACAATTTCATGAAGGTATTCCAGGAGTCACTTTATGCGTATCAGTCATGTCATGAAGATCGGTAGCTACTGCAATATTATTTAACATTCTATCACCTGGATTTCCATGAAGGCAAGTGACCTTTGTGACGTTCATGCAACACAACGACTGAATGCAACGTAGCAACTCTACGTTGTCTCAGCATCGTCCTCGTGTTGACCGAGTTGATTCAACCTGCCCGAGGCCTGAGATAGTCGGACGGGAGAGGACGGGAGGCCCGAGGCCAACAGAGGGACGTGGACAGATCAAAACGAGGGAAATATCGTGCCCGTGATGGGCACGATATTTCCCTCGTTTTGATCTGGCCAGGCAATATGTAATTTAACGCGAAATTGTTGCTTTTCCCCCCTAGTAAATCACAATGGAAAGCACATGTGCAGTCCAAGAGGGCACGACGCTGACAGAACTGAAACGTACAGTCAAAGGCAATAATCTAGCATACCTATTTACTTTATTACTACCATACCATCTAATACCGTATTTAAGGATATGCGGTGAGTACGGACAATATAGACCCTGAGTACGTATATCCCCCTCCGCAAAGTAAAGCATCAATCCGGAGTTAAGGACAATTTGAACTATACAGCGGTGTCGTCAATGTTGGTTTCTTACGACAGCTGAGGATGATGTAGTCAAATGGCGCAAAGAAAAAGTTGCATTCAGACATGTCTAACGGACATTACAACACTCGTATACTCAGACGGAATTTGTTTTGACTAAAGTCATCATCTACACCACAAGGTAGCCGTGGTGCAGCCACCACAATACAGTTTTAAGCACATGTACAAAAACTTTAAGTAGGCAGCAGAGCAACTGTAGTAGGTGATGTCTAATACCATGGAAAAGCATCACTTCCTATTTTCCGCGGTCACACTTTTGGTCACTGCATTCGCTTTATACGGCGAAAACCTTTTACTCTGCCACTTCATTCAACTGCAAAGTCTTTATCTCCGTCGACCACGAATCCCACCCAATAGAGACTGAAACTGACGCCAACTTGTGCCCATTCTCCCTGGATCGAGTCCTTAGTTCATCATATGGACGAGCTTTTTTGCCACACCCTAATAGCACACACGTGTCTGTAGTCCTTGGAAGGGCTATGAGACAAATTCCACCTTGTGTGTGACCTGAGTTGGGCAGTGCAAAAAGCTGACTGCGGTGCTGCCAACGTATCCTTGATCAGTGGCTTCCCTGCCTTCATCTCGTTGGCATTCGCGCACGCGTCTGACCAACAAAGACGGCCTCTTTTTGGCCTTTGCCCCCACCCCCCTTTTCTGTGTTCCCTCCCCAAGGCTCTCATTAAAGCAACAGCTCAACTTTAAATGTGGGAGAAGCCAAAGAGGAAAGGCGGTCGATTTGATCGGGAGTCAAGCAAGGTGGAGGAGGACACGGAGCAGAGGCCAGCCCAGCCCGGCCCGGTCAGCCAGAACACAAAAGACCAACAAGGCAAAAAGTGGACCTGAGGCAAACCTGTCTTCACGCTAGGATTTCTCCTCCTCTCGTCCTACTTTTTGCCGTATTTTTGGCTTTTGAGCCCGCAGGGAGGCCCCAGTGGGGGTCACGACATAACTTACGGACATATGACGGATGGAGAGCAAGAAAAAGAGGGCACTGGAGCAAAAAAAACAACACCCTTAACTGCTGCAAAAAGTAACTAATTGCGAGTAATTGAAAACTGCATGGAGGAACAACAAGAGAAATGTCTTGTAGAGCTCACTACGCGGAGGAGACGAAGGAGGAGACCAGGATGACGACAAAGGCAGCGACGAAGATCAAGACGGTGGTGACGACAAAGAAAACGATGACAACGAAGAAGAAGATATTGAACTCCAGCGGATTTTTCCTCCCTCCCGTGCCAAATTCTGCCAAGAGACTCCTTAAGATGTTTTTTGCTGCTGACAGAAGAAGAAGAAGCCAGACAGAGACAGCCCTTTTTCTTTCGCCCAGGGGGACTTTTGGGCTGGAAAAAGGGGGAAAAGAGAGATAGGGGAAAGAAGAAGGGGAGCCAAGCTTTTGCTGCCATATAACATGGATGAAAGCTAATGCTGCTTCGATCTTATTTTCCCTGCAAAAAAAAAGGCAGGTGGATGGAGCCATCGATTTATTCGTAAGAAGGCGACGCAAGAAACAACTTGGTCTCACTGCTGGGGTCCCGAGAAGCCAGAGACACCAATGGGGTCTCCTTCTCGCCGTTGCTGGACTTGGCGGCCTCGTTGCCGTCTCACACGCTGCAGGGGAGAGGGGAGGAAACATGTGTAAACATGGGCTAGACTCAGAGTGCTGCTACCACTCAGGACTGCCAGGGTGGCCAAATCCAGACTCATTTTTGCATCCTCACCACTCGGTCCAGGTGTGCCACGAACAAGTGGCTCATCTCGTGGTGCCGGAGCTGCCAGCCATGCTGGCTCACCACGCTCAACTCACTCATCTCTGATGGAGATATGAACAAGTTGCCAAATGGACAACACTGCCAAGGGCAAGTCAGTCTGCTGCTGCAGCAACAGTGCTGAGCCGCCTCCACTGTTGCTTGCCCCCAATTTCTAACTGTGTATCTATCTAACGCTGGCCAGATTCACTCTCTCCTGCGTCTGGAGTCCATCACAGTGTCCAGTGCCGCTCCTCGTACGCTCTGTCTCTGCAGTGCAGTGGCCGACAGATAAGAAAAAGACCCACTGTAGGATTGACACCACTGACCGAGTCTTACGTCGGTGGGGAGCTCGTTGAGAGAGAAGTAAGTGGAGAAAAAGAGTGTCAGCCATAGGAGAAGAAGGCTTCTTCTGTACTGTGGTCAGGCCAGCTGACGGTGATCCCATCTCTGTGTAGTCAACAACGTTGTGTCCTGCAGCTGTGACATCGTCGTCGTCGAACACAACGTCTGGGCCATCGTGCTTAGAGTTGGAGTCGAGAGACCCCAGGTTTGGACTGCCACAGCACGTCGAGTACTCAAGTACTTCACATCTTGCTCCACCTTCTTCGACAAATAGTGTTGTGCATAAACATAAAAGCGCCCGACGTCAAATTCTTGATGCCTGCACCGGGCATCCATCAAACGTCCGTTGACTCGCAGTTGTATCAGCCCACCTTGGATGCGTATGTACCGGGTGTCCTGGAGATATTGCAAATATTGGACCCCTCCACTGATATCTCTCGTGCTGTGTGAATTTCAGCTACAGGTTTCCCCCACAGTACATACGCATCGATCCCAAGTTTTGCATACATGTGTGGATTGCAGAAAAGTATTCACCAAAGTTCTTGAAAGTCGTCATCATTTTCTTGAAGGCAAAAATTGGTGAGGGAGACAGAGAGAGGGAGAGAGAGAGCTGAGACCCCAGAGACCCTGAGAAACTCGGGAGAAAAACCCGGAGAGGACAAAGTTTGGGCTCCGTCCCGAACACCCATCTTTTTTGACTGCGCAAAAGTCCAGTTCCAAAATTTTGACATTCAGTCATCGAGACCAAAACATTGGGTTTCACGAAGTTGTTGCAAAGCTGTGAGGAGACGAAAAGTATCCCTGACACCCACACCGTTGGACCCAAATCTGTCGATAACTCCTGGCTCATTGTTGTGTTTCACATGAGGGCAGCAACTGACTTTCTCGATCAGACATCAAAGGTAACTTTTTTTTTTTTGTTGTTGTTGTTGTTATTTGCGGAAAACCATCTTCTTTAATACATCACAGGTGTTTGTGCAACTTCATGTCGAGGCAGCTGACGCTGGAACGCTCAACGCATGGGGTGAACTCGCACGTAAACACCCATCTCAGGGTCTGGAGGAGCAAATTTGT